>ERZ650307.1553-NODE-1553-length-12882-cov-5.752943_pt1 | contig 12882 bp, 8 predicted proteins | sample MGYA00376243_ERZ650307 | MGnify/ENA primary metagenome ERZ650307 (study PRJEB26733, sample SAMN07839242) | wastewater metagenome | biome: urban; feature: artificial channel; material: waste water | place: USA: North Carolina | collected 2016-03-31 ... | reverse complement strand
TTTGAAAATTATATCGCTGAAAAAGCCTTTACAGATAGGTTTGTGCAACAAAGCCTACTACAATTAAAAAACAATTTATCACTAAATATTTTTATTTAAATATTTCTTTAAAATAGATATTAACTGAATTTCAATCAACCTTTAACTCAATTAAAGGCCCTAACCTATTCACATTTTCTTGCATGAGAGCAATTTGATTGATGTGTATATGCCTATACAAATTTCTAATAGCTAAAGGCTGAACAGTATCAGTATAAAGATCATGACTTTTATGGATCTGTTCAAAAAATTTCGTAGTGTTATTGTCCACATGGTTTCGGTTGATTTCATTCCAGCATTCAGGAATTAATATCGACATTGTTCTACGTTTAAGGAAATGAGCAGCGATGTTCAACCCAAATGGATCAAAATCACCATAAAATGCAATTTCAGCATGTTCGGGAAGTTTGGCTAGTAATTCAAACACCTGACGTGCATTTTGACCCTGACCACGATATAAAAATAGACTGTCTTGCCATTTTTCAGGTAGCTGTTCATACCAATCAAACAGTCTCGTCAACATCGTTCCATTTTCAACAATAATCAGTTTTTCAATCTTATTGCAACACAACACATGGGCATGAACCGTGGGCACTAAGCCCTTATATCCAATCGTTACCTCTTCCTGTTTTAATGGCAATTTTGCATGCACCGATGCAAATACAAGTTGATCGCCGAATACAGAATATCCACCAGACTTTTCATCTTTCAAAAAGTTTAACAAATCCATACGATCAGATTCTAAATTCAGAGACTGTTCAGGAGCGACTTTAACCTGTTTTGCATAGATACAGCGCTCCAAATACTCCAGTTCTTTGGATGTAAGGTGAAGCTCCTTACCATGGACCGTTCCAATCTGATAATCCTGATGAACTTTTTGCCAGGTTTTATTGAATGCCATAGACCGCTTTTTTAATTGCAATGCCGTCTGAATTACCGATAGTTCACGTATACCAAATGTCACTCATGTTCTCCTATCAGGCAATCTGTTGCAATTTATCAGTTCGAGAAATGATGACATCAGATACACAACTATTTCCATCAAATATAGGATCTATAGTTTCGACAAATTCCATGTTCAATTTATCTTTGAATCGGTTTCTATAGTGGCTGGTTAAAGCGATCAGCCAAAAATCGATATCGCATCCTGGCATTAGCAGCTCATATGTTTCAACGCCACTCAATTGTTGATGTTTTCCCCCATCCACAAGCAATGCATCAAAGAAATTACTCGTAGCAATTTCTAAAGCAGTTAAAGGCTGTTCAACAACCTCACTCCCTTCTCTAACATCTGGCAGATTTTCTTGATTTTTATTCTGCTCTATCCGTTTTTCACGCTTGGCAAATACTTTTGAGCCAAGTTCACGTAGCATTTCCTGTTCTTCATCAGCATCCAGATCTGCATAGCTGATGAGTTCACTGCATGGCACATGATAAAAAACTTCTGACGCCGTCGCTTCATCAAACTCCAGGTTTAATGTAGATTTTCCTTTTAAAAAGCGGTGGAAAGCATCCACCATGTTGCTTTTTTTCTGCGAAGATAATTCTTGTTTCCAATCAAACAACTGCTTGTTTAATTTAGAAGCACTGTATTTCACCTCTTTACTACAGATAATGAATACGGGGATCAGCTTATTTACCACCAAACTTTCAAGATCTTTATCTGAAGCACCAAGCTCAAGCATTGCGTTGGTTGAAAGTGCGCCCATCACTTCAGTCAATGAACTTAAAATCCTGATGGTTTTTTCAATGCGTTGAATACGGACCTCAAGATTGTTAAACAATGCCAGGTCTTGAAGTGCTTGGGTGGAGAAATCATAGCAGCTCTCAAAAATAGTATTGGCTAATTCAACAATACCTTCACTAATTTCATCCTTATAAATTTCAGCATCTTCTACACTTTTGAGTTTGGTCGTTTCAAATTCACTGATATTGGCACGAATATCTGAAATAAGTTTATGAATCTGTTTAGAGCTGTCAGTAACCCTACGTTTTTTCTCATAATACGTTACGAATGAAATCACGTGGTTGTATAAGTTAAAGCCATTTTTTTCAGTGTTGAAATAGCCAAGTTCTGCTTTATTCAATACTTTGATTAAATACTCATTGTCATCAGTTACAGGCACAATTGCGTTGTTAAATACAATCGCATTACCGATATGCTCAATGTAGTTGTTGAGGGCTTTTGCCGCTTTGGCTGCTGGATATTCCAACTCACTCATATCAGCTCGCCCTGCTCCGGTTCAGGTATTTCATCGTAATTGATGCCATTAAAAGTACAAATGTATTCTAGCTCATCATAGAAAACAGACCACTTAGCTGTCGCAATATAAGTCGTGCCAGTGTTACCGGTTGGATGCAGATATTGATTGCTGACAAGGTATTGAAGCACAGAGCTAATCTGCTCTTTGGGTGAGGTGGATGCCTTACCTAATTTGATGACTAACTCTTTGAGTTGCGACATAATAAGTGGAGATCGTTCAACCTCAGTGATGAGTTCACCATAAGTCACCGTATCCCCACATTGCATGATACGGCTATTGTCTTTTATTGAACGACATAAGCGAAGCCAGTCATTCAAGGGCTCCATTTTCGACACAATTTCGCTGAACTGTTTTCTTAGAAGTTCACGGGTTGCTTTGTTCTTGCGACTTTCACTAAAGACACAGTAGAACCCATAATTATCTTTGGTACGGACGCACTTTTTTCCCATCCAATCGAGATAATTATTTATTTCCTCCAAGACCAGATCATCTTGGAGCTTGTGGTAGAGATCTTTGTGGACATGTTCATCAATAATTCCCCCAGAAATTAAAACATTTACAATGTCAGAAAAAATTGATTTAGCAATTTGCATAATAGGTCCCCACTAGGCTAAAAGCGGATTAGGTTTTTCGTTTTTCTGGGTTTTAAACTTGCGTATACCGAAGTTTCGGTCGATATCATTCTTATGCACAAAGCTTTCACTTAATTCACTGGATAAGTTCGGCTGAGCGCAGACCAGATAAATATTCTGCTTTTGCATCAACTCGAATAATCGCATTGTATTTTGTGAATCAAACTGGCCGATTTCATCGAGTGGTACATGGATGACTGTATTGATATCTGGACATAGTTTTCGTGTTAAAGCCGTAAAGATAATAATGACAATTAATCGTGATAAACCAGTACTACTGCCGGAAAGCAAATCAGAATCATTGTTCACATAAACCTTACGGTTATTTTCCTCATAGCTGATACGCAGTTTGACTAAAGAGCGGATATCGTCAGTCTGAACATTCGACTTTTCTAATGCTTTAACAGCTGATTCAAATGACCGTATTAGCTTCTCACTCGGTAGTATGAGCTGAGATGATTTCTGGATTGATTCTTCATCCAGATCTTTTTCAAAGCGATCTAACTGCTCATAGACATTGAGGCCATCAAGTACAGAAAGTAATTCAATCTGAATATTACCTAACGCTGTAAATGGATTGGTTGTATTGGTTTGCTCCGTAAGATCCTTAGATATCGCATTCAGCTTACGGCGGAATTTAGCCAAAGATTGCCCATAATTACGTAAATCATAAGCAGCCAGTTTAAAACTATTGATCGTGAGGTTTTCTTTAGTGGGAATATCCACCAACAGCATATTTTCGATTTCTTTCATACCGTAAAGATCATATGTGGTGGTGTTCACATTACCTAACAGCGCCATACGGTTTTCCCACTGCTTGTAGAGCTCGAAATCACTATTCTGGCGTAAAATACTTAGTACTGTATTGAGGGATTGTTTCAGCTCCTTGAGCTGTTCTTTCTGACGATTAAGATGATCCTCAGTATTCCGGTAAAACCATTCAAAACTAACCGGCTCAGCAACCTCAAGCTGTTCAATATGCGGAATACCTTCCAGTACTGAATTAATACGGTTTCTTAAAGAGGCTATCTTGGTATTTTCCTCTTCAACCTGCTGAAGATTGCTTTCAATAAGGTTAACTTCATGACGTGATTGTTCTTTAAGTTTTTCGGTTTTGACATTCAGTTTGTCAAAATTTTGTCGGAAAGCATAAATTTCTTGTTCGAGATTTCCGATTAAGGTGCAGATCCCCGTTTTACGAGAGTATTCCTGCTCGAACCAAATCTTGTACTGCATCAAGATGATTTCATAATCTTTCACGATATGACATTTATGGTTCAGTTGTTTTAGCTGATCCTGTGCCTTTTGATAAAGCGTAGTATCCAAACCTTTTTGCTGCAATTCACTATTACGTAAAGATTCAAGATCTATGAGTTTATTATCACATTTATGAATCACAGATTTAGATCTTTCATCCAACATTGCTTTACGTTCTAATTGTTCTTTAATTTTGAAATCATAACTCTGCTGAATTTGGTTTTTTTCATTGCCAAAACGATCATGAATCATTTGGCGTTCTACATTTACTTGTTGATTGAATAATTTTAATCGCTGACGAGCCTGATCACGTTGTCCTTCAGCTAATTTTCTCCGATCCATTACATTTGTTTGGATCTTTTGCTTATATTGCTCAAATATACGCTGGGTACTATCAAATGTTTCTCGGCATTGACGCAGCTCATTCTGTAATTTAATGAGGTTTAGCTCAAAATTCTGAACTGCTTTGGCAGCTGCAGCCACTGCTTTTTCAGTATGGCTGTATTTCTCTTTAGCCTCTTCCAAAATAGTGGTTGCCTTTGCAAGGCGCTGCTCCAATTCATTGAGTGATTCGGCTTCAACCGGAAGATCCAGCTTGGAAGTATCAAGATGAAGGCCATAGAAACTAACATGTCCGCTTTGTTGTTCTGAGTCCCAAGAAGGCTTCAACCCGGTATGCAAAAATAATTTAGGATTAATCAGTTTGGCAATGTTGTGTTTCCAATCGTCTTCAGGACATTGTTTCAGAAAGCTCAATAATGTATTTTTCTGATACAAGATATCTCTTAACTGATGTTCCGTTTGTGTAGATTTATCTAAATGGTGTTTAGCTGAATCAAAATCTACATTAGCTCGAGTGTGCTCGCTTTTTAGGCGTGATAAATCAGCGTTTGCTGTGTTGAGTTGCTGTTCCTTATTCCGTATCGCTTTTTGGTGAGTGTGTAGATTCAGCTGGTACTCTTCGATTTGCTGTTGCTCTTCCTGAGTATGATTAGATGCTTCAGCAATCAAATTGTTGCAGTGATCAACCTCATCTTCATAAAATTTGCGCTCATTCTGTTTGCTTTGCTCGAAAGCATTAAGCTCATTTTTTTCATCCAAAGCCAGTTGATCTACTGCATGAGACCTATCCTGTTGCAAATTGTGTATTAAATTAGAAACCTCATTCTTACGTTCATGAATAGCAGCTAAATCTCGGTCTTTTTCTTCCAAGGCATTATTTTTAAGTTTTTCAAATTTATGAACAATTTCTTTCTGGTTCTTCTCTAACTCATCCACATAACGGCGCGCATCTTCAGCTTCCTGCTTGTACTTAGCAAGATTACTGAATTCTTCCTGTTTTTTCAGAATGTCTGCATTTTTATATTTCTGCTCGTTTTCCTCTATTAAAGCTAAACTATGTTGTAAACCTTCCAACTCACCTTTCGCCCGTGATTCATTGGAGCTATTCGCAATAATCTCATTTTCAATCACCTTTAATCCAGCTTTGGCATGTTCAATAGCTTGGCTTCTCTGATAACGAAGCTGTGCGATTGTCGTATTATTAAACTCTAGTTTATTGAGTGCCTGACCTCGATAAGCCTCCAGCAAAGAGTAAGTCTGCATTAAAGCATGTCGCTGCTCGATCCCCAGTTGCAGTTTTGGCTTTTCCTTATCAAACTCCCGTAATGTCTGAACATCAGCAATGAGGCTGGAAGAATTCAGCGTATTTGAGCGCTGATTCATCATCTGCTCATTTTCTAAAAAAGCATCAACCAACATGAGCTTAAAGTTATCTAACAGGTTGGTTTTATTTAGGGTGATCTGGGTGGATGCCCCAATATGCTTTAATTCATGGCCTTTGCCGCTAAGAGAGAAAATAGAAGCAAGATCCCTGAGTTTGAAATCACGATTCAGACGTTTTTTATCGCTAGTTAGAACCGCTACATAATCCAGGCTATTGTCGATCTGTTTACTGACGTAATAACCTTTCATTTCAATTTCTTGCAACAGACTTTTTACCGTCTTGTGTTGCTTATGGAATTCGATAGAAGATTTTGAAAAAACAGTCTCAGATGCGCTGCCCTGAATAAAGCGATAGCATTGTTTATCCTGATTACGGTAAAAAACAGCACAGCAAAGTCCCATCGGTGTGTTGTATTCAAACACTATCATGCTACGCGCATGAGGGAGATAATAATCTGTAAAATTGAGTTTATTGGCAGAGCGATCCATTAATCTGTCTGGACGGGCCCCATAAAATATTGGGATTAAATTTAAGGTAGAGGTTTTTCCTGCACCATTTGCACCCGTTAAATTAGAATTCCCTTCACCTAATTCAATTTTTGTAGAATTATTTGGTAAGTATGAATCATAGAGATAAATATTTTTTAGGCCATTCAATTCATGCAAGTCATTCATTTAACGTTTTTCCCAGAAGGATTATTCAATATTGCTTAGGGCAATCTACCCTTTAATCTTATTCAAATGCCCAGTAAAAAAAATTCAAACCTAGCAATACATTTAGCCATATACATTATTAGGTAATCTTAGAAGATAGTATCAAAAAATGTAATAGTTTTAGGGACTAATGCTTGAGACAACCAATTTCCAAGCCAACAAACCTTACATTTTTTTTAGCATGAATTTGGAGGGTTACCTAAGGGAATCGTGTCAAAAAAAATGTAATATGCTGCGAGCTCAATTTCTTAAAGTCACAGATTCAAAAGTAAGTTTCCTCGCTAGCCAAAAACCTATTAAAGGCTCTAGCATCTTGAACTTTTATAATATTTTCAAATGTCTTAATAGGTTGATCAATTCCTTCTAATGCTTCAATTAAAGTTTCTTCAGTAACATCGATACTTTGCATTATAGAATTACCATAATGCCCTGTTGTTTTTAAATAAAAATCAACAAGTTTTTTTTCTATTAGTTGCGGTGTAATCATAATCAATTATCTGAAAGCTATTTTTAAAATGCTCATTTCATAAGCATTTTTCAGGATTAAATGTGCTCTTATTTACTCACCAACACATCATAAATAATATGTGCAAACTGCTTCATCTTCGCAGGATCACTCATCAGCTGTGTCATTTGCTCAGTATGTGCATCATTGCTATCCAATACGGCGTCATCAAGCGCCGTATCAAACTCACCGAGCATCGCCTGCTCACGGGTGTTATTTTGAATCTGCTTCATCATCCGCACGTTTTCAGACATCTTATCCGCTACGGTATGAACATAATTAATCATGTCTTTATCAGTCAGCTTATCCGTGATAAAGATCTCATTCACACGGCTTAAAATCACCGACAGAAAGTCTTCTTTCTTGTCTTTCGCCTTGGCTGTACCCAAATCATTCCCAGGCTCCAATTTATGCTCAGTACTGTCTGCTTTAAGCTGAATATCCTGCTGACGAAGCTTAGACAAGCGGTAATGGCTCATCGCCACATTGCTCAGATCAATCTCATCTTCATCTGCAGCTTGTTCACGCAGCATTGGGCGTAAGTTACGCGCAAAAAGACTGAGCTTCTCAAGTTCTTGATCGTCATATTCCACGATTTGAGACATAAACTCATAGAAACGGGTAAAACTGCCTAAATCCTTTTTAAAGATTTCCAGTGCATCACGGGCTTTCTTCGCTTCAGCAAATTCGTTTTCAGCATTAGCTATCAGTACGGCGTCAGCTGTCTGTTTACAGCGTTCTAAACGGTTCTTGGTGACATCATAATCATTGATGGCTTGTTGATAACGATGCTGCCAGCGTTGTAAAGCTGGCTTACAGATGTTCGCGAGGGCTGCACTGGATTTATTTTTGCTGTAGAAGGCCTCAACGAACTGTTCTACCTCAGTCCAGAGGAAAATACCTGAGGCTTTCAGCTTTTCAAACAGATCATAAACCTGATCGGGATTGGATACATCCGCCAGTTCCGCCGTTTGATAGTATGGTTGGAAAGCATCGAGAATGTCTTGTGGATCGTTAAAGAAGTCGAGCACAAAGGTGCCTGTTTCAGCTTTCGCAGGATAGGTCCGGTTTAAACGCGATAAGGTCTGTACGCATTCCACGCCACCCAATTTCTTATCGACATACATTGCACACAGCTTCGGCTGGTCAAAGCCGGTCTGGAACTTGTTTGCCACAATCATTACCTGAAAGTCATCGCTATCAAATGCCTTACGCATCTCACGACCTTTCAGATTCGGGTTCATATTGCTTTCAGTAAATTTCTGACCTAACAGATGACTACTGTCTGCATCATTGGCATTAAATTCTACATCGCCTGAGAATGCCACCATGGCTTGAATGTTGGCATAGTTCTGTTCAGCAATGTATTTATCAAAGGCTTGTTTATAGCGTACCGCTTCTTTACGAGAACTGGTCACCACCATGGCTTTGGCTTGTCCACCGAGCAAGCCCATAATATTCTTCTTGAAATGCTCAATGATGATATGCACTTTTTGCGAGATATTATGGTCGTGTAAGCGTACCCACTGATTCAGCTTGGTCTTGGCTTTCTTGGCATCGACCTGAGCATCTTTTTCTTCAATCTTCTGCTTGAGCTTATAGATGACTTTATAGTTGGTGTAGTTCTTCAGTACATCCAAAATAAAGCCTTCTTCAATCGCTTGGCGCATTGAATAGACATGATATGCCACAGGAATATTGGTTTTAGACGGCGGCATGCTTGGATCGGGCAAGCGTCCAAACAGTTGTAAGGTTTTATCCTTTGGGGTTGCGGTAAAGGCATAGAAGCTTAGGTTTGCACTACCCTTACGTGATGCCATCACTGCATCGAGTACATCTTCCGAAGAAAGTTGTTCATCTTCTTCACGCTCTTCCAGCATCAAAGTTTCTTTGAGCTGACGCGCCGTGGAACCGCTTTGGGATGAATGGGCTTCATCGGCAATCACGGCGTATTTACGTTCTTTTAAACTGGTGCTGTTTTCAATGGCACGTAGTACAAATGGGAAAGTCTGAATGGTCACGATAATAATCGGCTGAGCCATTTCCAAAGCTTTTGCCAGTTTCTCCGATTTGGAGCCATCGCCTTCCTTGTTGTTAATCCGTCCCACGACGCCATCTGCATGTTCAAACTGATAAATGGTGTCTTGTAGTTGCGCATCTAAAATGGTTCGGTCTGTCACCACAATGACGGAATCAAACATCTTTTTATTGTTAGCATCATAAAGGCTAGAAAGCTGATGCGCCGTCCATGCAATCGAGTTGGATTTACCCGAACCTGCACTGTGCTGAATCAGGTATTTCTGTCCTGTGCCTTCAGCTAATGAGTCCTCAACCAGTTTACTGACCACTTTCCACTGATGATAACGTGGGAAGATCAGGCTCTCTTTTTTGTATATACGACCTTCCCAGTCTTCCTTTTCTTCAATCTGAAGATGGATAAAGTTACCGACAATATTCAGTAAGCTTTCAGGCGTGAGTACTTCATTCCATAAATAGCCTGTTGCATATTCATTTTGATTTTCAGGAATGTCATTGCCTGCACCCTGCTCTTTGGTGCCTTTGTTAAATGGCAGGAAGTAGGTGCTATCACCATTCAAATGCGTCGCCATATAGACTTCATACTGACTGACGGCAAAGTGTACCAATGCGCCACGTTTAAACATGAGCAAGGGTTCAGGCTTATTGGTTTCAGGGTCTTTGGGTAAGCGAGTCTTTCTATACTGTGTCATGGCATTTTGCACAGCTTGCTTAAACTCTGACTTAAGTTCCATGGTTGCCACAGGAAAGCCATTGATAAACAGAGTCAGATCGATGCGCCATTTTTTGGCTTGTTTGCCTGTTGCCTCTAGTTCGGCTTTGCTGGCGTATGGGCTATACACCAGTTCAGGCACCACACGGCAGATGTTTTGCTGATAGCGTTGATTCAGTTCAGGGTTTAAGCCATGCTCAGGTTTAAACTGGCAAAATGAGAAACGTACCCCACGGGTACGGATACCATGCCGTAATACGCCCAATGTGCCATAGCTACGAGATTCAACATCGGTGGCATTGATGTCGGCTTTTTTAAGCTGAGCCACCACGGTATCTAAAAAATGGCGTTCGGTATCATTCGGGAAGATGCTTTTAAACTTCTGCCACTCTTTGTCTTGGGTCTTTTGTACGAAGTCTAAAATATCCTGTTCATACAACGCTTTTTCACGGTTATAGCCTGCGCCTGAACCCACAAGCCAACCATGGCTTTGCATTTGCGCAATAATATCTTGCTGGAAGATGGTCTCTAAAGTTGCATCCGATCTCATTATTCCCCGACCCTCTCAATACTCAAATTTCTTTATTACTGTTCTATGTGCCAAATAGGATGGCTTTGCCAATCTTCAGGGAAGCCCATCGCTGTTTTTGATATGTTGTGATGTGTCAAAAGCAGATCAACCAGACGTTTACGCCATGTATGCTGCGGGGCGATTTTGTCCATGAAATAGAGTAGAAATACCAGACTGTTATAAATTTTTCGATCTGCTGAGTTACTAGGTTCAAAATTGCATTGCACCCGAAGCCCCATCGGCTTACTGCGTGGCTTGGCAATGGTTTTGGTAAATTTGCGGTTCCATAGTCTTGAATGATGAGCACAGGTATTTCTTAAGTAGACAAAATGCTGTAATAAGCCTTCAAACTGTTTTTCATCGCAATCAAAATGACTGGAAATGGCTTTACGTGTCTGAATCGGTGCCAAGAGCTGATACCACTTAGACAGTTGCCCAAAACTCATGACTTCGCAGGTGGCCCAAATCGGTGGTAATTCAGGATCATCATAGGTACGTTTATAGTGTTCTATAAAGACTTCATCTGCCCGAGACACTTCAGTTTTCAGTGATTCGAGTAAGCTTTGCCATCTAAAGGTGGGTTTAAAGTATTGCCCTTGCAGATAGGCGTGACAACCATGCCGATGTGCCAGTTCATAGGCAAAACGGGTACGAACGGCAACTTCCAGGCGTTCTATGGCATCCAGGATGAGTAGCCTTAATTCACGATCAAAAACATATAACTCTAAAACCTGTTCAAAACTGGTCTCTGGTTTAAAGCAATGTGGTGAATGGCTGTATTCAAACGGAAGCCAGTAGGCACCTAAGCGATAATAATTGATTTGCTCTAGGTAAAATTGTGCATCTTGCTCATTGGCAAATTGCATGCCTCGCGCTTTTAATAGCTCAATTTGTTCAGCAAAGGTTTTGGCAGGCTTGTTAAAAGATTTCATAGATGGCTTGCCCTGATTGTTATATTTTTTAGGGCTCCAGAAACAAGTAACCCGACAGTTTGAGGATGCAATTGCTTGCCTAGCCTTGTCGGGTGTTGTTGAGCATATAGTGAATCATTGCAATTATTTATGCAATGATTTTTTGTATCTGCTGGAGTTTGCATTGGTTTGAGGCAACTCAGCATACTCACGAGCTTAACCCCGTTTTCGCCTCATTGGGATGTTGCCAATTACGAACGTCAATCTTGCCTGTCACCGCAGATGAAATAAGAGTTATACGGCGTTCCCTTAATGTACCCACAAACTTATATGCTTGATTTATGAGATGCTCAAATTGATTTAATTTGTCATTAATATAGTTAGCAATTTCTCTTTGCTCTTCTTGAGAAGGAACTACAACAACGAGTTCTTTAATATCTTCTAGGCTCAATTGAATTTTAGTACCGCCATATCCTGAACCTAAAAGTTGCTCTTTAGCAGTGTCAGATAATATGTAATATGCCAACCATCTAGAATCATATAATTTTTGTGGTCTGCATAATGCAATATGCTGACTAACATAACCATTTCCAATAGATGTATCTGCTACGCAAACAGAACCTAAATCTGCCGTAATAGAAATAAGTAAATCACCGACTTTAATCTTTGATCGTTCACCTTCACTGCCTTGTGGTGGTTCAACAAACTGTAAAGATTCTAATTTAGGCTCGATAGTATCTCGTGTTAAGTTAGCTATACGAAAAAATAATGATCCTGTATCAGCATAATATTGTGCCCATCCCCGAGAACCACTTGTAACAAAATCCAAAAGGTATTTATTGGGTTTGACTGTCCAATGTTCAGGCACTTGCCCTAACCATTCCACCCCCGAATCTTTCATTGATACATTAGGATTTAAACCTTTGGTCACAGCATGGCTAATCACCGCTTGACGCTTTTCTTTAAGCAGTTCAATCAGCTTTTCTTGTTTGGCAATTAAGCTGTCAATTTTTGCGGTTTCATGGTCGAGGAAGTGGGCGATTTTTCTTTGCTCCAATTGCTCTGGCAAATAAAAATAACAATTAGCTATATCAGAGAAGTTTACTGTTTGTCTTACCCCTGCGCCTAAAGTTTTCATGTGAGCAACATCAAACTCTTGAAGTAACCATCTTACATAATTTCTATCAAGTAAATGATTACAATGTAGAACGATATAGCCTGTACTTACTACCACATCAATTTTTGATAGTGCTGTTCTTAAGCTTTTTAAATCGTAGTTTAGGTTTAAAGGATTAATTAAAAACTCATCTTTCAAAACTTCTTGATAACTTGCTTTAGTATCGGGAGAGAGATTTACTTCATTTTTATAAATTACTTCACCAAAACTAATTGATCCCGCAGGAAGATCAGGATTTGAAGTCTTTAATTTTTCAGTAAGTAACCATTTAAACCGTTCACAGGTCCAATGTATAGGTACATTACCCATCCAAACGACACCTGAATCTTGATACTCAG
>ERZ650307.1551-NODE-1551-length-12886-cov-5.545242_pt1 | contig 12886 bp, 10 predicted proteins | sample MGYA00376243_ERZ650307 | MGnify/ENA primary metagenome ERZ650307 (study PRJEB26733, sample SAMN07839242) | wastewater metagenome | biome: urban; feature: artificial channel; material: waste water | place: USA: North Carolina | collected 2016-03-31 ... | reverse complement strand
TAATGCTCTGGGTAAACGTATCGATAAAGAAATCGAGGATAGAAAAGCAGCTGATACCGCACTTGAGAATAAATTTAATGGTATCACTAATGGTTTAGATGAACGTCTTCAGAAAGAAGAAGCAACTTCAAATGCTTTACCCTTAACTATGGTTACGGAAATTGATCCGAACTTGGTTATCAATGGTACTTCTGCTGAAGTAAACTTTAAGAGTTCTGTAAAAGGAGAAGGTAATCTCTATGGAGAACCTATGCCTCGTAAGTTTGCTATCCCTGCTTCTACAGATGCTAAAGCCGGTCTTCAATCAGCTGCCGATAAGAAGAGATGGAATTCTATGCCCAATGATTATATCACTGGAGCTAGTTATACACCTAAGGCTGGTGTGGTTACTACTAACATAAGTAGAAGTACATATAACTCCGATGAAGGTATACAGAAATCTAATGATTTCACTGTAGATATCCCCGCTTCTACTGCTGAGAAAGCCGGTGTACAAACTGCAGCAGATAAGAAGTTATTTAACTCTATTCCTCAGACTGTAGTAGTTGGAGAAGGAGCAACTTCAGATGCTAATAAAGTTACAGTATCAGTAAACCGAAAAACTGTAAACGAAGGTATATATAAAGATGATAATACCACTTTTAATTTACCAGTAGCCTCAACTACTAAAGCTGGTACTATGACTGCTGCTGATAAGGTTAAGTTGGATGAAACTTTACCCCAGCAGATTGCTAAGGAAATCCAAGACAGAAAAGATGCCATTGAAGCCTTGAAGAATTCTTCCGAAGCTTCCCTTGCTCAAGAAATCAAGGATAGAAAAGCAGCTGACCAGGCATTAGACACCAAATTTACTCAGGCTATCAAAGAAGAGGCAGATGCTCGTGCTGAATACGACCAGGTTCAGATGCAAAAGATTCAGGAAGAAGAAGAAGCCAGAGCTGCTGCAGATACTGCTCTTGAGAATAAGTTACAAACTAATATCAATAACTTAGAAAAGAAACATGATGATTTTGTAGCAACTAAGGGTAAGGCTAATGGATTTGCTTCTTTGGATGGTAATGGCTTAGTACCTTCTAGTCAATTGCCTTCTTATGTTGATGATGTTATCGAAGCTTATGCTACTTATGATGTCAGTGAAACTGGAAAGCTGAGCAATATTAAATTATATTCTGACCCAGATCATGCTAATCCTATTACTGGAGAATCAGGTAAGATATATTTGAATATTACCCAGGATGAACCCTCTTATCAATTCCGTTGGTCAGGTACTCAGTTTGTAGATAGTAATACTTCTTCACTGATACTTGGAGAAGTTACTGGTACTGCTTATGATGGAGGTAAGGGTAAAGCTTTAGCTGATTGGAGAAAATCTCTGAGTGATAATCTAAAGTTTTATTCTCATATTAAGGATGACGGAGCTTGGACTAGAAATGCTACCGAAGTTAGATTAAATTTCGATTGTTCAGATTTTGGTAATACTGCAAGTGTAAATACTTATAATCAACCTATCCCAGCTGCTACCAAAGACTTAGCAGGTGTACAAACTGCAGCAGATAAGAAACTGTTTGATTCTATCCCGGGTACTATTATAATTTCTGGTAAAGGAGTAGTTCAGAATACGGATAAAGTTTGGGTACAGATTAGTAAATCTACTAAAGCTGATGGAGTATATGGTGAAGCTACTACACAGACATTAGAAATTTTAGCTGCTAATGCTAATCGAGCTGGAGTATTGACTCGGGAGATGTTCAATAAACTTAACTCTGGTCTGAATGGAGATATTACCAATGCTTTGAATGAAGCTAAGGCTTATACTGATGCTGCTAAAACTGCATTAGAGAAATTAATCCAGGATTCTGACAAAGTAATCAAGGAAAGCTTAGATGCTCATATTGGCAATAAGAGTAACCCTCACAATGTAACCAAAGCTCAGATAGGTTTAGGTAATGTACAGAACTTAGCTCCAGCAGATATGCCAGTATCTACTGCTCAGGCTGCTGCTATTGCAGATGCTAAGGCTGCAGGTACAAAAGCTCAGACCGACTTAAATACCCATGCAAACAGAAGAGATAATCCTCATAATGTAACTAGAGCTCAATTAGGATTGGCTACTACAGACCAAGTAGTATTTGCTAAAACTACTGCAGCTTCTGGTTTCTGGAAGGAATCAGATGGTAGATTAAAATCTCAAGTAGAGAATTTGAACCATACTCTGGACCAAATCTGTAATATACCTACAGTTCACTTCAAGATGAATGGTAAATACCAAGTGGGAACTATTGCTCAGAGCTTAGAGGAAATTGAACCTCTGTTGGTATCAGAGAATACTATACCTGCTTCTCAAGTACCTAACCAATCTAGATTCGAAACTTTCGTCGGAGAAGATGGTCAGGAATATGTAAAAGTAAAAGTAGTAGAATATGAAATGCTCAGTGTCATGGCTCTCGAAGGAGTTAAGTTATTGAGAAAAGAATTCGAAGACTTTAAGAAACAATTAAACAATAAGTAATATGGCAGAAATAGCAACTTGGAGTGCTATTCTGAATAAGACCGGCCTTGGTAAGACCTCTAATGAGTGCCCTACCAAGGCTGAGTTGTTAGCACTCAATAATGGTAAGGACTCCAATGTTGACAAGGTTATTGTAATTAGTAATGCTGCTAGCTATGGTAACAATGAATGTGTCAAGTTAGAGGATATCAATGCCGAGCAATGGATTTATACATTCCAGTGGGATCCGAATGGTAATCCTTCTTTTAATGCTCCAGCTACTGGAGGTACATACCCCTTTGGTTCATATGCTTCTAATCGAGTTAAGCAAGTAAACGGTGTTAATACTACTATCTCTCAAAGTTTGGCGAATGATGTCACTAAAACTTCGGAAGGTTCTTGGTATACTACAGATTACGACGGTAATAAAGGTAGAATAGTACCCAACAATACATCTACTAATAGTAAATCAATCACTGTAACTTGGACTCAGAAGTATTCGGGTAAAACCCTACAGGCAACATTTACCCAGGCAGCAGGTAGAAAAGTTTATTCTTCATGGAGTTATAACTGTAGAGTAGATAAAACTTCTTTCAGTTACAGTGGAGGTCAATCTAATGTAACTGCTAAGAGTGCAAGTAGAACTTATACTTGGAATGGTCAAGGTAGTAGTTATACAGAATCAGAAACTGCTACCGTAAGAGTTTCTAGTCCGGCTTCTATTAGTGGTAATAGTATTTCTATCCCAAGTAATAGTGGTTCTGCTAGAAATTTTACGGTTACTTTCGATTTCCCAACTGCTACAGACCAGACTATCTCAATTTCTCAGGAAGGAGGTCAAGTAACCTATGTAGATCACCTATCTATATCCCCAACTACTAAAAATGTACCTGGAACTGGTTCAGGATTTAGGTTGACAGTAAATGCCAATTATGATAAATATATAAACGGAACTTATGTAGAAAATGTTAGTTCTACTTATACTTCAGCTGAAGTAGTTGAGGGAACTTCATCTGATATTACCATCTCTGGTAAAACTTCTAGTGGATGTAGTATTAGTGTAGCACCAAACCCTAACTCATCACCTAGAACTTTTAAGATTAAGTTTACTTATGATACGGCAACTCCTGTATATTTAACCATTACACAGAATTCGGCTGAGGTAACTTATCCTAGTAGCGGTATAGTATTTGAACATAGTACTCAACAGAATAGTGGTTATAAAACTAGTACTTTATCCATTGGTACTGTTGAAGGTAAAGGAGGTAATATTTCTTTTTATATAAAAAGCTATAGGTCTAGATATGTTAACGGTTCTTTAAGTTCTACCGAAGCTATTAAACCTACTCTTATTTTGCCATCCGGAGTAACCGAAACTATTACTAATGTGAGTGGTTATTACTTTAAAGTAACTATTACCATACCTGAGCATTCAAAGCCTGCAAGCAGAACTCTTACAATCAGAGCTAATCAACCTAATGGCTTAGATAGAGAGTTAGTACAAACTGTACAACAGAGTGCTTCAACTTATGAGTTTGGTATTAGGGAAAACTCGGGGGATTCTTTGAGTACTTCTCTTACTTATTCTGGTTGGCCAAGTTCAGATTCATCATACAATAGACCTGTAAGAGTATATTCTAGGAAGAATGGTAATCAATTCCTTAATTGGGCTTTATCTTCTAATGTGGATTGGATTACTATATCTGGTTCAGGTGCTGGGGCTACATATAAGGTAGCCACTAATAACAGTAGTTCATCTAGAACAGGAATTATTACCTTTACTCAAGGGGAATCTGGTAAAACTTGTACTCTGACAATAGTTCAAGAAGCAGGAGATGTCTATGAGTTTTATATTACTGACTCAGATGGTAATGGGCATTACACCGATTTCACATTCTCAGCTCCCTCAAATGGATTGGTAAATAAACATGTATTGAATCTTATCTCTACTCACAATGGTAGCCCCTTATCTGCAGACGATATAGAGAGAGTCCATTCGGAGATAGCAGAGAAATTAATCGGCTTGGTACTGACACAAGATACTCAATCCCCCTTCAGGTTTATAGCAAATATAACTGAAAATGGATATACCGAAAGAACTGGAGCAGATACTTATAGACAGAAGGCATCTGGAAAAACAGTAATTTTCAGAGTTCTTCAAGAAGCTAAAAATAATAATTTCAGATTGGAATTAAGTTTAAATATTTCAAATGGTAATGATCAAGATACGTGGGGATTATTTGATACGGCTAATATGCCTCATACTTCTGACTTTATGTATGATATGAGCTTAATACGTGAGGGTATTATAGTGGACTCAGTAGAAGGTAAAATAACTGTGAATTCTCTTCAAAGTACTACTAAGGATAGAGGGATTGGAGATAATGTTTATGTATGGGCCTATAATTCTGTAAGAGGTTTATGGTTATCAATTGGTAACTTTAGGATTGAAGAGGGGAATAATTCCCATCATTGGGATGTTTCTTGGCCCACCTAGACAATTTAATCCTAAACACAACACTAGTACATTTATTGATAGATAAATTTAATTATTAACTTTAAAACTAAATCATTATGGAAGTTAAATCTGGTGAAGGTACTGTAGTGGTTGCGGATCGTAATCGTTATAGTGATGAATGTTGTAATAATCGAGGATGGGGCTCCGGTTGGGGTGCTGTCGGTGGAGCTTTAGTAGGTGGTGGTTTTGGTGCTGCTGCAGTTTCTGTGTGGGACAAAATCAATGACACAAAAGCTGATATCCAAAAAGTGGAATCTACTGTTCAGGAAGCAAAAGCTGGTATTTACAAAGACATATCTGATGCTGCTCGTGGAGTTACTTCTGAAGTTGCAGGAGTTTCTAGACAAGTAGAGGGTGTAGGTAAAGAAGTACTTAACAATCGCTTTGCTACTGAACGTGGCCTTTGTGATCTTGGTTATAAGACTAATTCTGATATCCGGGATTCTCGTGATCAAATGGGAGCAGGGTTCAATCGGGTTATGGATCGTCTTTGCCAGATGGAACATCAACAGTCAAATTGCTGCTGTGAAATTAAGAGCTTAGTTAGAGAATCCGAAAACAGATTAGCTCTTCAGGCAGAACGTAATCATTGCGAGGTAATGAAAGGCCAGCAAGAGATTAAGTGTCTGATTGAGAACACTGCAAAAGACCAAGAAATTGCTAGACTGAATCGAGTAGTTGATGCTCAAAGAGATCAGAACATTATTAACTCGGTAGTACAGGCTTTAGGTAATAAAACTGCATAATTTCTATTAAAGTTGATTAGGGAAAAGGGAGGTACCTGTAGTGGGTATTTCCCTTTTTTCGTTTTAATCTAGTAAGAAACATGGAAGAAGATAATAAACTACAAACCTTTACTCTCCAAATGCAACTACCGGCTCCTAATTTAGAGGTAGCAAAGAGAGTAGCCGATGAAGCACAAAGACTGATAGATATCTATGGATACTATAATTTCTTGAACCTAGTAGAATTTATGAAACAGAATCCCAGTATGGTTCAAATGGGATTAAGTCTAATCAATAAAAATAATGCAGTATGGAAGAAATGAAATTTAAATCATTACAAAGAGGAGATTCAGTCTTTACTCTAGAAAGAGACAGAAGATCAATGTACCCAATCTTTGACCGAGCTAAAGTAGTAAAGGTAGGAGAAAGTAAACCCAGAGCTAATGAAAATGGTGATGGCTTTTCTAATCTTATAGAAATTGTTCTTCAAGATTCCATTGGTACAGTAACCGTATATTTACCTTCGGATGGGAATGAGGGTATTTATAACAATGTGTACTACACTCTAATTGGAAATAATATTGTAAACGAAGTATCATTGCAAAGGTCACAGGCTCTTGGTATTATTAATAATGTAGGTAAATACGAGAACATAATAAAGGAATGCGATAATATCCTTGCTATGTTTGAAAACAAGGAGCCCACTAATGGTAGTCAATTCAATGAAGAATTCGCTTCATTCAGGAAAGATGTAGTATCAGTATTACAATCACAACAGCAAGCCATAAACCTTATGATGGATTCACTTGGCTTGAATAAACCGAAGGAAAATCCAGATGGCAAGTAAGTCAGTAAACATAACTATAAGTACTCCCTTGGGAGACTTACAGATATATACTGACCCAAAAGAACAGGCTAGAGCTGAGAGGTTAATTGCAGAAACTCCTTCTATCATGAGGAATGCTTATGATAGAGCTACTGAGAAATTCGGCAATCAACTTCTCAGACTTGTGAAAAAATGCCTAAGAACAGGTACTCCCCCAAGAGGAACCCATTGGGATCCTCACTCTGCTAATACTATTAAACGATATGGAGAGCATACCCTTTTGAATTATACGGGTCAGTATTTGAGATCAGTACAAATAGTAAAACAGAAGAATCGAACTTACGTAGGTATACCTACTAATCTTAAGAAAACCAGAAAGGGTGATAGGACTAGTAAAAGAACATTGAACCAAGTAGCTATCATGTTAGAGTATGGTTCTAGAGGTGGTAATTTACCTCCAAGACCTCTATGGGCACCAGCTTTCGAACAAGTTGGTGGTAAGAAGGTTCTGAAGGAAACTATAGTAAGAGAACTTCGTAAAGAAATAAGGAAATATAGAAGATAATGGGATTCACTATAAGCAAGAATCAAGGTTCAGGTAGGACTGTTATAACGGTAACACCAGAAGAAAAGAATGCTACGGACAAAGATATAGTTCAGATCTTAACAGTAGAAGCTGTAGATGGGTCAACTAAAGAAGTAAAGCTTATCCACAAGAAAGGGGAAGGCAATTATGAATACACTTTCAGAGTTTCACCCACTGAATTATACTTTGAGCCTACAGGAGAAAGTAAAGAGGTTACTATTGTATCTACTAAACAAATGGTAATCAATGGAAAGAAAGTTGGTGATCCAGTTAATGTAAATTATACTAGGGAAAACTCGGGAGATGTATCTGGCTCTGGTACTACTCTTATCATGAGCTTAAACGATAATACTCATAATGATAAACTTGGCCAAGTAATTTTCATACAGGATGAATCAGGTAAAACTGTAGTTGTAACTTGTAGACAGGGTAAAAAAGAGAACACTGCTGGAGGGGATATTGGTCTTATCCAATTATGGTCTGGTTCTGGAGTTCCTGAAGGTTATGTACTTTGTGATGGAAGTCAAGTAAGTATAGCAGAATACCCAGAATTATATAAAGCTATTGGAGATAAGTATAATACTGCTTCTACTAAAGCTGGTTATATAAGTGTTCCAGACTTAAGAGGTAGATTTGTAGTAGGATATGATCCAAGAAATTATGAATACGAACGTATTGGTAATACTGGTGGGCAGGCCCTAGTAACTCTTACTTTAGATCAAATACCACCACATAGTCATAAGATTACATTTAAAGAGGAGAAATGGGGAGACAATGCTAGTAATCGACCATTCCCTAATCATAAAATACCAGATTCGGATTATTCAGCTTATACTCAGCCAACTGGTGGAGGTAGTGCTCATGAGAATAGGCCACCATATTATGTATTGGCTTATGTAATGAAAATAAGATAGGAGGTAATTATGGTAAATTCACAAGAGATAGTAGAGAGAACCTTCTATATATGCTTATTGAATGTTCTCTTAGAAAAGAAGATGGGACTTAATCCTGAGGATTATTTACCTTTATCACAAGAGAATGAAAAGAGATTCCAAGAAGATAAGGAAGCAATAGATAAGTTCATTTACTTATTTGGTATAGGTAATAACCAGGTAAGAGGTCCTAAAACTTGTCCAAGGATAACTATAGAAAGCACTGCTTATTATCCTGGAGATATTGGAGTAGAGAAATATATCATTGGAGATAAATTAGAGGCAGGCAATTATCAGATGTCAGAGTTCCCGTATGAAACCAAGGATATCACTATCGATATTCATCTGGTAGCAACTACTCAGAATGATATGAGATTACTTCACTCTATTCTTCATGAAGCATTACCCACTAGGGGATATATAAGACCTTACTTCAATGATTTAGAAGAATGGGATAAAGGTAGGATAGCTCCTACTGGGAATCTGTTTATAGAGATTGGTAATTTCTATGACCATCCAGATGAATCCCATGGATTATTGGAAAAGGTATACCAATATGTATGTAAGGATGGTATTATACCAGAAAAACTGGTAGAAATGGGGGATCTAATACCTATAAAAGATATAAGTCTTTTACTAGGACCAGAATACCAAAAGGACGAGGAGATGCTAAATCTCAATATACATGTTTAACTCAAAAATTTACTAAAATGAAAAAGTTAGTGTTTATGCTGATGGCACTCATTTTACCAGTGTCATTGTTTGCTGCAGAAGTAGAACCTTCAACTGGTTCAGAGTTCGTAATCAATCTGGGTACCTTTACGGGTATAGTAACTTTGGTATCATCTTTGGTTACTCAGATACTAAAGGTAATCCCAGCTATCAAAGACAACAAACTTGCTAAGATTGGTATATCTGCCTTAGTAGGTATTCTTGTATGTCTTATAGCTTGGGGATTACAACTTACACCATTATTGGAAAACTATCCTTTCTACCAGGTATTAATTTATGGATTAGCTGCTGGTTTATCAGGATGTGGTTTCTATGATGTGATTAAGGCTATCGGAGGTTTATTTAAGAATAAAGAGGATTAATTTTCTAATAATACCAGTAAGGTAACGATACTTACTGGTATTAATTAAATTAATGTATAACCTATAAAACACAAGGATATGTCAAAATCACCAAGCGTTGTTTTTAAATTCGAGAACAACAATGTTCAACAGACTACTCCTCTTTTAGGAGTATCATGTTTCTTGGCTAGAACTGAAAAAGGTCCCTATGATGATCCTTCAGAATTAATCACTTCTTTCTCTCAATTCCAAAGAATATTTGGTAAAGAGATTGTACCTGATGGTTCTGTATCTAACATAGAGAAAGCTTTAGTAGGAGGTTCTAAGCTAAGAATTATTCGTGTATTGGGAGCAGGTGCTAAAAAGGGTACCATTACTAAAGCAGAAGACTCTAGAGTATTAGAAGAAGATGAGATTGAATTAGCTTCTGCTATACCTGGAGAAGTTCAAGCTTCTGAAGTAATGAAATTTACTTCTGGAGGTACTAATGTAAGCTTTGGTTTGGTAACTAAAGGGTATGGTGATCCTATTGGTTCTGGAGAAACCTTTAAAGTAGGTTTTTCTAAATCAGTGAATACCATCTTCTATAACATATATGATGCCAATGGTTCTATCCTGGAATCAGGTCCGGTAATTACTTATAAAACTAAGGATGCTCAGAATAAAACTTCTGTAGATTACCTGGCTTTAAGCAACTTTGCTAGTAATTCTGCATACCTGGAACCTAAGATGGTAACCACTACCGATAAGATTAAGTCTTTCGAAAACCTGGTAGCTTGGCTTCAGACTTCAATTGACCAAACTGAGAATCCACTAACTATCCAAGTTGGAGGTAAAGAAGCCACTAGTACTGAGACTATGTTCAATGGTACACTGGGTACTGCTGGTGCTGACCCTACTGCAGATGAATGGATTGCTTCTTTGGATTTGGTAAAGGATTATACAGATGTTTATCAGTTAGCTTGTTCTCATATTCATCAACATCTGAAAACAGATCAAGATGTTTTAAAAGTACATAAGGCTGCTAAAGAAATGTGTGCTGAATTACAAGAGTACACTTATTACATTGAAGTACCAAAATACACCACTCATTATACTCAGGGAACTCAGCCTAGAAATAAGCAGAGCATTATTACTTGGATTAATAACTGTTTGGGTAGTATCGGTAACTCTAGGTATGCGGCCTATTTTGCAGGTGGTATCAAGTACTACAATGAATTCGGATTGCTTACTAATTCAGATGTATTGGGTACCATCTTCGGTTTGGGTGATACTTCTGCTTCTAACTATGGACCTTGGAAGTCATTTGCCGGTATGAACCGTGGAGTAATCTATGATGGTCAGGGCCCAGTAAGTCCTAACTATGGTAGTGATTCTCGTTATAATGAACTAAACGAATTGGCTCAGATGTATGCCAACATGATTGTAATCAAAGATACTCCGTCTTCTGGTAAACAAACCATGTTATGGCATTGCTTCTCTTCTCAAGTAAAACAAGATTCAGAAAGATTCCTTTCAATTGTAAGATTGAATTTGTACTTGAAGAAGACTCTTCGTCCTATATTGAATAAGTATTTGGAAGAGCCCAATATCTGGGGTACTTGGAAGAATATCTATCTTGAGGTAAAACCAATCCTAGATAATCTGGTAGATGAAAATGCTATGTCAGAGTATATATGGATGGGTGACCAAGATGCTGGCTCTTATTCAGAACTCTCCGTAAATAATGAAGCTGATGTCCGTCAGGGTAAATATAAAGTAATCCTGAAGTATAAAGATATTGTTCCTATGCAAGAAATTACAATTAACATTGTAATCGATGCAGCTTCTAAATCAGTTAATATTTCAGAAAACGAATAACATTAAAATCATAAAACATGGGAGCAAAAGTAAAGAATCCTAGAAAGAAATTCCTATGGAGCATCTCTTTCCCAAAACATCCTATCAATACGTATCTATTCCAGACTTGCCAACTTCCGGATATTGAGATTGACCAGGTTGCTCATGGAGATGTAAACAGGGATGTAAAAACTGCTGGTAGAGTTACCGTAGGTAATCTGGTAGTAGAGAAACTTTTAACTACTGCTGGTTCAGATACCTGGCTTCAAGATTGGTTATATTCTTGCCAAGATATGATAGCTGGAGGTGGGTTAGTTCCTAGTGAATATTGGGAAACTGCCATTGTAAATGAACTTGCAGAAGATGGAGTATCTGTCCTAAATACTTGGCTGCTTGAAGAAGTTTGGCCTTGTAAAGTAACTGGCCTTGACTTAGATCGTATGGCTTCAGAAAACACAATAGAAAATATAGAATTTTCTGTCGGTACTTGCGATAAGTATTAACTCTCTTAGTCATTTTCTTACTAGAGTTTTAGGTGGAGGGGTGGGATTCCTAGATAAGGAGTTTCACCCCTTTCTTGTTGATACTTACCGCTACTATGAAATTATGAACTTTTAAAAATTAGATAAAATGGATATGACACTAAGAACCTTAGTATTCACTGCTCCTTCTGGTAGACTTTTTGAAATCAGAGAGCAGAATGGTGAAGATGAAGAAATTATCACCAACCCGGTAGATTCAAAGAATCTTATGAATCTTACCAAGTATATTTCAGCAATTGTAGTTAAAACGAATGCTACTAAGTCAGGTAGATTAACCATAGAGGATGCTCTTAAGTTACCTTTGCTGGATAGATACTGTATCCTATTTAATTCTCGAATCTTCTCTTTGGGAGAGGAAGTAGAATTTACTTATAAATGGGATAACAAAGATTCTGTAACTTACTCTCAGGACTTGAGAGAATTTCTTTTCGATTATGCAGTACTTCCTACAGAACAAGAAATGGAAGAAAAACCCAATGCCATTCCTTACTACCCGGGAAGAAAAGGAGAAGATGGATTTACTCTTATGCAATATACAGAGGAATTGAACTCAGGTAAGGTAATCCAATTCGAATTGATGGATGGAGAAAAAGAGTCTCAGATGGTTCAGCTTTCACCAAGTAAACTTACTCGACACTCTACTCTTCTTCTTCGTAATCTTAAGTTAAAGGTAGATGATAAATTTGAGAAAGTAGAAAACTTCTCTCTATTCTCATCAAGGGATATGGCAGAAATTCATCGGTTGGTAAATACAGTAGACCCAATCTTCCATGGATATACTCAAATCGAAAACCCAGAAACTGGGAACATGATGGATTACCCAATTATGGCTGCTCCTGATTTTTTCTACTTGACGGGAGATATAATTTAGAGGAAGATTACATATACATTACTCGGGCTGAGATAGTCTTAGACTATCTCACCTTTTTGTGTCTACCCGTTCGTAAAAGAAAGAAATTCCTACTCATAGCTGAGAATTATTATAAACAAATGAAGAAGAAAATGTCAACATGATAGGAGATACAAAAAGTTTAGTAGAAGTCGGGGTATCAATGGTACTCCGAGATAAGTTTAGCTCTGAAACCGGTAAAATTTCACAATCATTCAACAATATGATGAATGATATGAATGACTGGAACAGGGCTATTCAGATGAGTGCAGGTAATGCTGTACAAAACAGTATGAAATTCCTTGGAGGCATGGCAGAAGCTTATCAGTATTCGGCCAAGGTACAAGATACTATATTCATGGCCTCAAAGATTGCAGGAGCTACAGCTGAGCAACAAACAGAATTGATGCAGTTAGCCCAATCAGTCAATGCAGTTACTCCCTTGACTGTAGTAGATATTGCTTCAGG
>ERZ650307.1547-NODE-1547-length-12905-cov-4.826848_pt1 | contig 12905 bp, 9 predicted proteins | sample MGYA00376243_ERZ650307 | MGnify/ENA primary metagenome ERZ650307 (study PRJEB26733, sample SAMN07839242) | wastewater metagenome | biome: urban; feature: artificial channel; material: waste water | place: USA: North Carolina | collected 2016-03-31 ... | reverse complement strand
CTCTTCCGATCTGACCTGCTGCCGGTGCCCCCGGCCGTGGCTGAGTACTCCACCGGTCTCTCCATGGGGCAGACCGCCGAGCAGATGGCCAAGACCCACCAGATCAGCCGCGAGGCGCAAGATGCGCTGGCCCACCGCTCCCACACCCTGGCGGCCGAAGCCTGGGCGCAGGGCAAATTGAATGGCGAGGTGTTCACCGCCCACGTGCCCCCCTACAAGTCGCCGCTGGAGCGGGACAACAACATCCGTGAAAGCTCGGATCTGGCGAGTTACGCCAAGCTCAAACCGGTCTTTGACCGGGCCCACGGTTCGGTGACGGCCGCCAACGCCACTCCGCTTACCGACGGCGCCGCCGCCGTGCTGATGATGCGCGAAGGGCGGGCCCGCGAGCTGGGTCTGGAGCCGCTGGGTTACATCCGCAGCTTCGCGTTTTCCGCCATCGACGTATGGCAGGACATGCTGATGGGCCCCTCCTATGCCACGCCGCTGGCGCTGGACCGCGCCGGCATCACGCTAGCCGATCTGACCCTCATCGACATGCACGAAGCCTTTGCCGCCCAGACCCTGGCCAACCTCAAGATGTTTGCCAGTGCCGAATTCGCCCGTGACAAACTGGGCCGGGATCAGGCCATCGGCGAGGTGGACATGGACAAGTTCAACGTCCTCGGCGGCTCCCTGGCCTATGGCCACCCCTTTGCCGCCACAGGGGCGCGCATGATCACCCAGACCCTGCACGAGCTGCGGCGTCGGGGTGGGGGACTGGGGCTCAACACCGCCTGTGCGGCGGGTGGGCTGGGTGTGGCCATGGTGCTGGAGGTGGAATGATGAGTGCCAAGACTTTTTCTCTGGATATTCGCAAAGACGGCATCGGCATCCTCACCATGGATGTGCCCGGTGAGAGCATGAACACCCTGAAGGCCTCCTTTGCGGACGAGATCCGCACTCTGCTGGCCGAGGTAAAGGGGAACGGGGATCTGATCGGCCTGGTGATCGTCTCCGGCAAGAAGGACTCCTTCGTTGCCGGGGCCGACATCGCCATGCTGGCGGCCTGCACCAGCGCCCAGGATGCCGAAGCGCTGTCCCGGGCCGGACAGGACGTGTTCGCCGAGATCGAAGCCCTGGGGATCCCGGTGATCGCCGCCATTCACGGCCCCTGCCTTGGCGGCGGGCTGGAGCTGGCGCTCGCCTGTCATGGCCGGGTGGTGACTGATCACGGTAAAACCGTGCTGGGCCTGCCGGAAGTGCAGCTCGGCCTGCTGCCGGGCTCCGGCGGTACCCAGCGTCTGCCGCGCCTCATCGGGGTGGCCAAGGCGCTGGATCTGATGCTGACCGGCAAGCAGGTGCGGGCCAAACAGGCCAGGAAGCTCGGGCTGGTGGATGACATGGTGCCCCCGTCCATTTTGCTGGAGGCCGCCATCAAGCTTGCCAAGAAGGGCAAGCCGCGCCACCACCTGAAACGGGATCTGCAGGGCAAGGTGCTGGAGACCAACAAATTTGGTCGCAAGGTGCTGTTCGATCAGGCCCGCAAGGGGGTCAAGGCCAAGACCCGGGGCAACTACCCGGCGCCGGCGCGCATCATCGAGGTGGTGCGCATCGGCGTGGAGGAGGGGATGCAGGCCGGCCTGCAGGCCGAGGCCCGCCACTTCGGCGAGCTGGTGATGACGCCGGAATCCGCCGCCCTGCGCTCCCTCTTCTTCGCCACCACGGAGATGAAGAAAGAGGTGAGCTATCAGGGGGCCGAGCCGCGCAAGGTGGGTCATGCCGCCGTGCTGGGGGGCGGCCTGATGGGGGGTGGTATTGCCTTCGTCACCGCCACCAAGGCGGGGGTACCGGTGCGGATCAAGGATGTGGCGAGCGCCGGCATCGGCAATGCCATGCGTTACAGCTACGACCTTCTCGCGAGGAAGCTCAAGCGTCGCCAACTGCTGCGCAGCGAGCTGGAGAAACAGATGAGCCTGCTCACCGGCACCCTGGACTATTCCGGTTTCCACCGGGTGGACATGGTGGTGGAGGCGGTGTTCGAGGATCTCGCCCTCAAGCACCAGATGGTGGCGGACGTGGAGCGCGAGTGCGGTGAACACACCGTCTTTGCCTCCAACACCTCCTCCCTGCCCATCCACCAGATAGCGGCCAATGCCGCCCATCCGGAGCGGGTGGTGGGGCTGCACTACTTCAGCCCGGTGGACAAGATGCCGCTCGCCGAGATCATTCCCCACGCGGGTACCAGCGCCGAGACGGTGGCCACCACCCTGGCCTTCGCCCGGGCCCAGGGCAAGACCCCCATCGTGGTGAAGGACGAGGCCGGCTTCTACGTCAACCGTATCCTGGCGCCCTACATGAACGAGGCGGCGCGCCTGGTGCTGGAAGGGGAGCCGGTGGAGGTGCTGGACAGTGCCCTGCTGGACTTCGGCTTCCCGGTCGGCCCCATCACCTTGCTCGATGAGGTCGGTATCGACGTGGGGGCCAAGATCTCCCCCATCCTCGAGAAAGAGCTCGGCGGCGAGCAGTTCCAGGCTCCCAAGGCCTTTGACAAGCTGCTGCAAGACGATCGCAAGGGGCGCAAGAACGGCAAGGGCTTCTACCTCTATGGCAAGGCGGCGCCGCGCAACCGGCTCACCGGCAAGGAGGGCAAGAAGACGGTGGACGCGAGCGTCTACGACGTGCTCGGCGTCAAGCCCCAGGCCAGACTGGCCAGGCAGGAGATCGCCGAGCGCTGCGTGCTGCTGATGCTCAACGAGGCGGCCATGGCGCTCGACAGCGGCGTGGTGGCCTCGGCCCGGGACGGCGACATCGGCGCCATCTTCGGCATCGGCTTCCCGCCGTTCCTGGGCGGCCCCTTCCGCTACATGGACAGCCTCGGCATCGACTATCTGGTGGGGCGCCTCGAGCACCATCAGAAGCGCTTTGGCGACCGCTTTGCCCCCTGTGCGCGGCTCAAGGCGATGGCGGCGGAGCAGCAGCGCTTCTACGGCTGAGACGTCTGCGTGACAAACAGGCGGGGCGGCCCTGGGTCGCCCCGCCTTTTTTCTCCAAGCCAGGGGCCCCGGGGAGCGGAAAACGGGGTGACAAGGGGCTAAATTATTGATCTGGCGCAAACTGGTGCCCCATTTATTACTTTGGTGGCATAGGACTCAGGCGCGGGTTGAGGTCAAATAGCCTTATCAGGAGCGGGGACTACCCCGTCGCGAAAGGGACACCCATTTCACTGGATGAAGGACACACTATGAGTCTGCTCGAACAAACCATCTGGAACATATTGGGATACGGGGCCATGCCCTTTATCTTTCTGAGTGGCTTCGTGGCCGTGGCAGTCACCTGCTGCCTGCTGCTCAATGCCTTCGGGGTCAAGTCCGCCGAGAAGTGAGTCACTCTCGTTCATGCCGCCAAATGCCAGTCTCACGACTGGCATTTGTTTTATGTGTCTTTTAACGCATTTATCCAGGCTAAGGCGGGGAAAACTGTGGTCAATATGGTCGAACCCGGCGGCCATTTTGATTACACTGGCGCCCGGCATGTCCGCCCCTTTCTCTTTTATCAGGTGTTCACGACTTCTATGGCGCTCAAGGCAACCATCTTCAAGGCCCAGATCAGCTTGTCTGACATGGATCGCAATCTCTATCAGGACTTCTCCCTCACCCTGGCCCGTCACCCCTCCGAGACCGACGAGCGAATGATGATCCGGCTGGCGGCCTTTGCCTGGCACGCCGCCGAGCGGCTGGAGTTCACCAAGGGACTTTCGGCGGACGACGAGCCCGAGCTCTGGCGCAAGAACTATTCCGACGAGATCGAGCTCTGGATTGAACTCGGCCAGCCCGACGAGAAGCGCCTCAAGAAGGCGTGCAACCGCTCCCGCCAGGTGGTGCTCTATCTCTACGGTGGCCGTGGCACCAGCGTCTGGTGGAAACAGAACCAGGGCAAGCTCGGCCTGCACGACAACCTGACCGTGATCGAGCTCTCCGACAGCCAGACCCTGCCCCTGACCGCCATGGTGGAGCGTACCATGCAGCTCACCTGCACCATCTCGGACGGCCAGCTCTGGGTCAGCAACGGCAGCCAGGAGGTCACCCTGGATCCCGTGGTGCTGATGGGACGTCCGGCCCGAGAACTGTAAAGGATCTGCCCATGTTCAGCGCCCTGCTCAATATCGTCATCCCGGTGTTTGCGGTGGCGGGCCTCGGCGCCCTCTATGGGCGGCTGCGACCGGGTGGCGACCTGGGTTACATCAACCGGGCCAATATCGAGCTCTTTACCCCGGCGCTGGTCTTCTCGGCCCTGGTGAAATACCCGCTGGATCTGGCGGCGCACCTGCCGCTTGTCGCGGCTGGCGCCCTGGTGATTTTGCTCCCCGGCCTGCTGCTCGCCCTGCTTCGGCTCAAGGAGATAGCGCGGGCCGCGCTGATCCTGCCCGCCATGTTTCGCAACACGGGCAACCTCGGCATTCCGCTGATGGTGCTCGCCTTTGGCGAGCAGCAGCTCGGCGCCATCGTCATCCTGTTCGTGCTCTCCAACCTGCTCCACTTCACGGTGGGCATGTTTATCCTCTCGGCCAGCAGCTCCCGCTGGGGTTGGCTGAGAAGCCCGGTGCTCTGGGCCGCCTTCGCCGGCCTGCTGGTGGCCAACCTGCATATCCCGCTGCCGGAATACCTAGTGACCAGCGCCGCCCTGCTCGGCCAGATAGCGGTGCCCCTGATGCTGTTCGCCTTGGGGGTTCGCCTGGTGGAAGGGGAGCTGGGTCATCTGGGGCTGGCCCTCAAGTGCAACCTGCTCTATCTGCTGGCGGGGGGACTCTCCCTTGGGCTCGCCGTCTGGCTGCTGCCCCTGGAGCCTGCCTGGATCCCGCTGCTGACACTCTCGGTGGCACTGCCCCCGGCGGTATTGAATTACATCCTGTGCGAGCAGTACCAGTGCCAGCCCGACAAGGTGGCCAGCATAGTGCTCGGCGGCAATGCGCTCTCGATAGTGGTGATCCCGCTGGCGGTCTGGTTGGCGCTGCATCTGGGAAATTAGATCATTTTTGCTGGAACACTGGGGACGCAAATAACTCAGAGCAGCGAAGTAATTACGGTTCAAAGCTCTGTGATCACTCACTTAGAGCAACAGGATTCACACGTCAGGTATTATGGATACTCAAAAACTTCCAATTCTTGATGCCTTGCGTGGCTTAGCAATGCTTCAGCAAGAGTTTCTTCGTCTCGCGCTTTTGGTCGCGTCGCAAGGGTCTGTAACCTTTGAAGAGGAAGAACTAATTTGTACGCTAGGTGATGGACAGAGGCGTATGAGCACGTTGTTGGCAATGTCTGCAGGTCAGTCGTTTGAAACGTTGCTTCAGATGTCAAAACTTCGCGGTATACCAGTTCGAGACGCGTATCCAGTCGCCAGATCAGCAATCGAATCCTTCGTAAATGCGAGCTATCTTTTGGCCGAATCGGACAAAGTGAGCTCACGAGCCATCCGGTACATCGACTTTGCCGCTTGGCGTCAACAGAATAGAAAATTTGGTAGCGGTGAGTTCTCTATCGAGGTTCGTTGCGACCCTGATCAGCAGGCCACGCTTGCACTGGAGTATCCCGAGTTTAGTGGTAAGGGTAACGGCATGTGGACCAACCTTGATGTGCCTAGTCGTATAAGGAGAGTGGGCGAATTAGCTGGGCGTCGTTCGGGGTCACGCCTGCTTGCAGCATATGGTCTGATTTATTCTCTTTCATCCGAGATCATTCACGGCTCTCCTTTTGGTGCCAGCTACTTCTACTCGGCGCATTTGAAGGGCGAGGAGTCTACTGAGGCATTTGAAGGCGCAACCGTGCGCCATTTGGAAGAGATTTTCGTCGGCGTACTGCATGCTGGTTGTGGTTACCTTGCTGCATTTTTTGGGCAACAGAATATGCAAGGACCATTGAATGCAGAGGAAAAGATCTTTGCGAGACTATTAGAGTTGAGTGCAAAACCGTCCTCTGCATTCCCTACTGGTGAGGCGTAGGTAGTTGACATCTGCGCAGCGCAATATACACCAGTCGAACCTGAGCCAAATGTTGCATAGATCGATGAACTCAAAAGTTAGGTATCTAGCGTCAGCCTGCTCTGTCTCGGGTTTGATGGACAAGTGGGGAAGAAGGCAAAGGGGAGAATGGAGATATAAACCGGGCGGTCAAGGCCGCCCTGTTTATTGATGGGGAGCAGGCTGAACCTGGCCATCCTTGCGCAGTTGGGTATAGAGACCAAACCCCGCCAGCAGGCCGGCGAGGGCCAGCAGCCACCAGATGGCGGTGGCGGGGCGGCTGCCCGCATCCCCCAGCATAAAGCCGATGAGCAGGTTGCCAAAGAGCGCCATGCAGCCCCCGGCGCTGGCATAGAAGCCGTAGTAGCTGCCGAGCTGCTCAGGGGGCGCGTAGCGGGGCAGCTGGGCGGCGAAGAGCGGGAAGCAGAGGATGGAGCCCAGGGAAAGCAGGGCCACCTGCGTCAACACGCCTGCCGTCGGCCAGGGTGCCAGCAGGGGCAGGGCGAGATAGCTCAGGCCCATCATGCCTATCCCCAGCCCCATGGCGAGCGGTACTCCCAGGCGGCGCTCCACCAGGCGGGAGGCTGGGAGCTGGAGCAGAACGCCGATCACCGCCGAGAGGGTGAAGACGCCGCCGAGCAGCTGGGTGGCGTCCGGCAGGCTCTGGATATGGGCGGGCAGGGCCAGATAGAGCTGGTGGAACAGGATCTGGTAGCTGCCTGCCAGCAGGGTGAACCCCATGAAGGGGCGCTGGCGCACTATCTCCCCCCATTGGCGCAAGATGGCGCCACGGGGGCTCGGGTTGCTCACCGGGCGTTTAGGCAGCACCCGGTATTGCAGCACTCCGAGCAGGGCGAAGAGGCTCGCCGCCAGGATCCCCGTCAGGGTATAGCTCTGCTGGGTCAAGGTGAGGCCGACCAGGGGGCCGAGCAGCATGCCCGCCTCGCTGGCCAGATTGTGCAGGGCGAAGGCGCGCTGACGCTGGCTCGGGTTGTGGCATTCGCTGGCAAGGTAGGCCTGGGCGCAGGGGGTGAACAGAGCCCCCGCAAAGCCGGTGAGGGCGGCGGCCAGCAGCAGGATGGGCAGGGACTCGGCCCAGCCCAGCAGCACGAAGCCTAAAGATCGTACCAGGCAGCCCCAGACGATGGCGGGATGGTAGCCGATGCGATCCCCAAGGGTGCCGCCCAGCAGGAAGAGCCCCTGCTGGCTGAAGACCCGCATCCCCATGACGAGGCCACAGGCCCAGCCGGCCAGGCCGAGCCCGCTGCCCATGTGCTGGGCGAGGAAGGGCATCATCATGTAGAAGCCGAGGTTGAAGGCGAGCCCATTGGTGATGAGCAGGCGGGCGGCCGGGCTCATGCCCTGCCAGTCCCGCCAGTAGGAGGCGCCGTTCATGGTCGCCTCCCGCCAGTGCGTGGGGAGGTGGTCGCCGGGGTGGCGCAGGACTGTGTCATGATGTCTTTCGCAGGGTTCTGAGGAAGGGGATGCCGTGCTGATCGTGGCTTATCTCCACCGGCACCTGGTAGAGGCGCTCGATGAGGGCCGCGTCGAGCACCCGGGCGGGGGGGCCGAAGGCCTGCAGATCTCCCCCTGCCAGCACGATCAGCTGATCGGCAAACTGGGCGGCCAGGTTGAGATCGTGCAGCACCACCAGGGTGATCCACTGCTGCTCCCGGGTCTGCTGGCAGAGGTGCTCCATCAGTTGCATCTGGTGGTGCAGGTCCAGGGCGCTGACCGGCTCGTCCAGCATCATGATGCGGGGGTCGCGCAGCAGCACCTGGGCGAAGAGCACCATCTGCCGCTGGCCGCCGCTCAGGGAGTAGAGGGGGCGATCCGCCAGATGGGCGATGCCAAGCGCCTGCAGGGCACGGCCGGCGGCCAGGATGTCCTCGTCCGCGAGGCGCATGGAGAGGCTGTCGAGGCGCCCCAGCACCACCACCTCGATGACGCTGAGATCCAGCTCCAGCTGGATGTTCTGGGGCATGTAGCCAAACTGCTGGCGCCACCTGGCCTGCGTCATCTGGCGGGCACTCTGGTCCCCGAGGCGAATGTCGCCACTGTCCGGGGTCAGTTCACCAAAGAGGGTGCGCATCAAGGAGGTCTTGCCGGTCCCGTTCGGGCCGATGATCACATGGACCTGACCCGGATGCAGGGTGAGGTCGAGCTCCCGCAGCAGGGTCTGCTGGCCGAGGGAGAGGGAGAGTCGGGATATTTCAAGCACGTTTACGCCCCCTGCCGAGGATCAACCAGATGAAGAAGGGCACGCCAATGAGTGCGGTGACGATGCCGATGGGGAAGAGGGCCCCCGGAATGATGGACTTGGAGAGCACCGAGGCCGCCGAGAGCATGCAGGCCCCGCACAGGGCGGAGAGGGGGATCAAAAAGCGCTGATCTTCCCCCACCAGCATGCGGGCGATATGGGGGGCCACCAGGCCGACGAAGCCGACGAAGCTGGTGGCGGTGGCGGTGAGCAGGGCGACCAGCACCAGGGTCTTCATGCGCAGTCTGTCGACATTGACCCCGAGGCTGCGGGCGCGGGCTTCCCCGAGGCGCAGGCTGGTGAGGGCCCAGGCATCCCGGTAGATGAGCAGGGTGCAGATCAGGGTGACGACGGCGGTGATGATCAGGGAGTCCCAGGTGGTGCGCATCAGGCTGCCAAACAGCCAGAACATGATCTGCTGGTTGAGCTCGGGGGAGGAGAGGAACTGCAGCAGGGAGAGCAGGGACTGGAACAGGAACAGCAGGGCGATGCCCGCCAGGATCAGGGTCTGGCTGCTGACATGGCGCATCATGGCCAGCCCAAACAGCAGGCAGGCGGCAAACATGCACACAATGAAGGCGCCGGCCGGGATGGCCACTAGGGGGGAGAGCCCGAGGCCGCCGGTGTAGAGGGCGAGCGCCGCGCCCAGGCCCGCCGCCGCCGCGAGCCCCAGGGTGTAGGGACTGGCGAGGGGGTTGTCCAGCAGGGTCTGCATCTGCACGCCGCCAAGGCCGAGGGAGGCGCCGACCACCAGGGCCATGAGGGCGATAGGCAAGCGCATGTCGTGGACGATGGTGCGGGTCATGGGATCGGCCTGGGCGGGGGAAACCAGGGCATCGATCACGTCGTGCAGGGCCAACAGGGAGGGGCCGGTGGCGATGTCGAGCACCAGGGTAATGCACAGGACCAGGGTGAGCAGCAGGAGCCAGTGCCAGCGACGGCGCTCCCGTTGCCGCTGCCGGGCGAGGGTCTGCTGCAGGGCAGCCAAATCATTCATGATGTCAATCCTGAAACGGGCGCCGCAAGAGGCGCCCACACAATCCAAGAGGGTTGCTGAAGAGGGCGTGGCCGAGGTGGGCCGCACCCGAATTGCCGGGGTTAGCTTGCGTCATCCTGCTTGATGCCCAGCATGAAGGTGCCCTGGGGACGGATGGGCAGGTAGTGCTGGTAGAACGCCTGATAGGTGGCCAGGGGAGCGAGATCCTGGAAAAGGTCCGGATAGAGGGCCTTAGCCATGAACTCGATGAGGGCGGCATCCATGATGCTGCGGGTGGCGCCGTGATAGACCGCGTAGAGGCGACCCTCCTTCACCGCAGGCAGCTCGCTCCAGCCCGGACGGGCAGCAAAACCATGCAGACGCTGGCGCACCGTCTCGGCCGAGACGTCCTGACCGACCTGCATCGCCTCTGCGCTGCTCACGCTCTCGTAGCCCGCCATCAGGATCACCTCGGGCTTGCTCGCCAGCAGTTGCTCAGGGTGGATGGGGCCCCAGCGTTCGACGAAGGGCGCCGCGACGTTGTCACCGCCCGCCAGCAGGGCCATGGCGCCCCACATGTCCTTGCCATAGGTGTAGCTGTACTCGGCCGGGCCCTTGTCCCCCAGCTCGATGTAGACACGGGGCGGCTGGCGCTTCGCCTGGGCAACCCGGGAAGTGATGGTGTCAATCTTGGCCTTGTATTCGTCGGCCATCTTCTGGGCACGGGCCTCCTGGCCGGTCACCTTGCCAAGCAGCAGGGTGCTCGCCATGTGGCGGGCCAGGGTCTGGGCGTTGTAGTCGATGACCACCACCGGGATCCCCGCCTGCTCAAGGCGTGGCAGGTCGGCGGCCAGGGCCTCATATTGCCACTTCGCCAGGATCACCAGGTCGGGCTTGACCGCCAGGGTCTTCTCGATGGAGAAGCTCTGATCCTGTACGTTGCCAAGGTCGGGGACCTTGGCCAGTTGTGGCTGGCTGGCCACGTAGAGAGACCAGATGGCGGGACGGGACTTCATGAACCAGCCCAGGGACATGCCCACCAGGCGTTCGGCCCCGCCTTCACCGGCCACCGCCAGGTAATCTTCGGGATAGAAACCGAGCACGATGCGGTTTGCCGGAAGGCTGAGGGAGACCTTGCGGCCCATCACATCTTCCACTTCAACGGGGGGGGCGGCCTGCGCCATCCAGCTCATCAGGGCGAGCTGACCAAGCAGCAGCAGCTTTGCCAGGGGGTGACGAAACATCTTGTAGCACCTCGGGAATAAAGACGGTCAAAAAAGAAAGTGAGAACTATTGCCATTCGCGAGCGCAAAAGCAACAAACGTTTGTGTCATCCCCTCTCTTGTTATTTCTGTCATTACTGAAACCGGTTCCACAAGAGCACCAGGAGAGAGTCTCATCCCGCGGTTTTCTGCCTTCTCGGGCCACGAAGGGGGTGGCGCCCGGTATGGCACCCATGGATTTGCCCATGATTCGGAGTCTGTGAGTGGCGCTGTTCACGAAATGGTACCGGGCAGAGGCCGCCGTAGTGTTCCCCCCGTCTGCCCCGGAGCCGATGTCGCTCCCTGACGGAGGCAGCCAGCAGGGGCTGGGGGGCGACAACTTCCTGCGCAGCGATGGCAGACACTGCCCATTCGGGTATTGCCCGTCACCTTGGCGCAACATTTTGTTGTCATTGTTAGCCAGCTCGCAGCAGCCCCGGCGTCGACGGGGCAGAGTGGGCGCGCAGTTTCGGCCGGGGGCTGACATGCCTCCCGCTGATGGCTGCATCCAAGGTGCTGCGGCCCGCCTTGTGCGGGGCGCCAATAACATGATCTGCAAATAAAAAAGGAAACTGACCATGTCAGGAAGACACTCTCTGGTGGCGCTCGCGGTCGGGCTGGCGCTCTCAGGACAGGCACAGGCGCAACTGCTGATCAGCGAATACCTGGAAGGCTCTGGCAACAACAAGGCGGTGGAGCTGAGCAACCTCGGCAGCGACGCCGTCGATCTCTCACAATACCGGCTGGCCCTCTACGCCAACGGCAAACCCATCAGCGAATCCCCCACCAACAGCCTGGCGCTGCAAGGCACCCTGGCCCCGGGCGCCAGTCTGGTGCTGGCCAACCCCTCCGCAAATGCCGAGATCCTGGCCAAGGCCAATCAGACCAGCGGCAACCTGGTGTTCAACGGCGACGATGCCCTGGTGCTCTATCGCGGCAGCGAGATAATCGACAGCTTCGGCCAGGTAGGGGTGGATCCGGGCACGTCCTGGGTCTCCGGCAACGTTTCGACCCTGGACATGACCCTGCGCCGCAAGGCCACCGTCACCATGGGCCGCACTGATGCGACGTCGCCTTTTGATCCGGCGCAGGAATACGTGGCCGCCCCGAAAGATGACGCCAGTGGCCTGGGTTGCAGTGGCGATGGTCCCTGCGATGGCACCCAGCCGCCCGCCTTCGTCTGCCCGGTGGATCAGTTGGTGCCGGTGCCCGCCATTCAGGGCCCCGGCACCAGCAGCCCCCTGGTGCCAGCCGGCAAGTTCGAATCGGAACAGGCTTACGCCACCCGCGGCGTGGTGACCCAGGTGGTGAGCGGCCTCTACAAGGGCTTCTTCATTCAGGACGAGCAGGGGGACGGGAATGCGGCTACCTCCGACGGCCTCTTCGTCTACACCACCAAGGCCAACGCTGCCGTCGTGCCGGGGGCCGAGGTGTGTGTGTCTGGCAAGGTGAAGGAGTATTTCAACCAGACCCAGATCAACGCAGACGAGCTGGTGGTGACCCGGCCGCAAGGGGCCATCCCGGCTGCGGTGGATCTGCTGCCGGTGGCGGGCGAGAGCCTGAGCCAGCTGCTGGAGCGTCACGAGGGGATGCAGGTACGGCTGGTGCCCGGTTCCAGCCTGGTGGTGACCCGCAACTTCAGCTTCGATTACGACGGCAAGCGCAACAACCTGGTGCTCTCTTATGGCGCGCCGCTCATCAAGTCGACCCAGAAATTTGCCGCCATGAGCCAGGAGGCGAGCGACTGGGCCCTGCGCAACCAGCAAAATCAGCTGGTGGTGGAGACCGACGCCAAGGCGCCGGACGGTGTGCTGCCCTGGTTCCCCGGCTTCAACGCCGAGGACGGTTACCTGCGCATCGGCGACAAGCTCAACGGGCTGGAGGGGGCGCTTGGTTACTCCTACAACCTGTTCAGGCTGGTGGCCAGCAATCGCATCGACGCGAGCCAGATAGATCACAGTGGCTGGGATCGGGTGGAAACCCCCGAGCTCGCCGAGGCGGGGGATCTGCGGGTCGCGAGCTTCAACGTGCTCAACTTCTTCACCACGGTCGTGGGCGGGGATGCCAACCCCACCGGCAGCAACCGGGGCGCCCTGACGGTGGCGGAGTTCGAGTTGCAGCGCACCAAGATCGTCAGCGCCATCACCCGCCTCAATGCCGACGTGGTGGGGCTGATGGAGATCGAGAACAACGGCTATGGCGACAACTCCGCCATCGCCAATCTGGTTACGGCCCTCAACGCCGCCCAGCCGGACGAGGCGGATCACTACCGCTGGATTGCCTCGCCGGATGGCAAGCCCATTGGCACCGACGCCATCACGGTGGGGCTCATCTACCGACCCGCCAAGGTGACCCCGGAGGGGGCTAGATCGGAAGAGCGTCGTGTAGGGAAAGAGTGTCTTCGCCTGTGTA
>ERZ650307.1538-NODE-1538-length-12945-cov-11.494880_pt1 | contig 12945 bp, 11 predicted proteins | sample MGYA00376243_ERZ650307 | MGnify/ENA primary metagenome ERZ650307 (study PRJEB26733, sample SAMN07839242) | wastewater metagenome | biome: urban; feature: artificial channel; material: waste water | place: USA: North Carolina | collected 2016-03-31 ... | reverse complement strand
GCTTTAACCATAATTTCTAATTAGAATTTTTAATCAATAAAGAATTAATTAGCAACATACCACTCAAAAACTCTTTCCACGCCTTCCTCTATTTCCACTTGATGTTTCCATCCCAATCTATTCAATTTAGAAGGGTCTGTTAATTTTTTCATGGTACCATCTGGTTTTGAAGAGTCAAAAGAAATACTACCTTTATAATCAATTATTCTTGCAATTAATGAGGATAAATCTTTAATGGTTATATCAGAACCTGTACCAATATTGATATGCGTGTTTCTTATCTCTTTTTTATCTTTTATTAAATCTTTAAAGTCAACATTCTGCATTACGTAGATACAAGCATCTGCCATATCTTCGCTCCATAGAAATTCTCTCATAGGTTTACCTGTACCCCAGAGCTCTACTCTATTCTCAAAGACCCCATATTTTGATAAAATAGCTTTTATTTCTTCTAATGAATGTTCTCCATTTATTCCTTCCACTGGTCTTTTATCAAAATCTTTTCTAAGCAAATCTATATTATTATCCATTAGACATTTTGATAAGAAAATTTTTCTAATCATGGCAGGTAAAACATGACTTTTTTCTAAATCAAAATTATCATTGGGACCATATAAATTGGTGGGCATCACCGAAATAAAATTGGTATCATATTGAATGTTAAAACTTTCGCAAAGCTTAATGCCTGCAATTTTTGCAATAGCATAAGGCTCATTGGTATATTCTAACACATTAGTCAATAGTTCATCTTCATTAATTGGTTGTGTAGCTTCTTTAGGATAGATACAAGTGCTACCAAGAAATAATAATTTTTTTACCCCAAATTGATAAGCGTTATAAATTACATTTTGCTGTATCTGAAGGTTATTGTAAATAAAATCTGCCCTGTAAGTATTATTTGCCATAATGCCACCCACGTGTGCTGCCGCCAAAAACACGTATTCTGGTTTTTCTTCTTCAAAGAATTTTTGGGTAGCAACCGCATCCATTAAATTAAGTTCAGACGAAGTTTTACCAATAAGATTTGTATAACCTTTGGACTTTAGCTGTTTCCAAATTGCAGAACCTACCAATCCTCTGTGACCTGCAATATAAATTTTACTGTCTAAATTCATTTTTTAGTGGTGGTGTTTTTTAGCCAATACAATATCAGAAGTTATCATATCTTTTACTAATGCTTCGAGATCGTATTTAGGCTGCCAACCTAATTTGGTTTTGGATTTAGTAGGATCTCCAATCAATAAATCAACTTCTGTTGGTCGGTAATATTTTGGATCTACTCGCACCACAATTTTTCCTATTTCCAATTGATAATCAGGATTACTGCAAGATTTAACTTTAGCAATTTCGTTTTCTTGCTCCCCTTCAAATTCTAATTCTATACCTACTTCAGCAAAAGCCATTTTCACAAAATCACGTATATAAGTGGTTACGCCAGTAGCAATTACATAATCTTCGGGTTGGTCTTGTTGAAGAATTCTCCACATAGCTTCTACATAATCTTTGGCATGCCCCCAATCTCTCTGAGAATTAAGATTTCCTAAATACAAGCAATCTTGTTTTCCTAAAGCAATAGCAGCAGTAGCCATTGTAATTTTACGAGTTACGAAAGTTTCTCCTCTTCTAGGGGATTCGTGATTAAATAAAATTCCATTGCAAGCAAACATATTGTAGGCTTCTCTATAATTTTTAGTTATCCAAAAACCATAAATTTTGGCAGCTCCATAAGGTGATCTAGGATAAAAAGGTGAGTTTTCATCATAAAACCCTTTTTCGTTTTTGTTTTCTGCTAGACCTCCGTACAATTCAGAAGTAGATGCTTGATAAATTCTGGTTTTCTTTTCCAAACCTAAAATTCTTACAGCTTCAAGAATTCTTAAAGTTCCTATTCCATCTACATTAGCTACATATTCCGGAGAATCAAAAGAAACTTTAACATGAGACATTGCACCCAGGTTATATATCTCGTCTGGCTGTACTTCTTGTATAATTCTGATGATATTGGTAGAATCTGTGAGATCACCATAGTGCAATTTAAAATTCACGTGTTTTTCATGCTGATCCATATATAAATGGTCAATTCTCTGGGTATTAAAAGAAGAGGCTCTTCTTTTTATCCCATGAACCATATATCCTTTTTCTAATAGTAATTCTGCTAGATAAGAACCATCTTGACCAGTAACTCCCGTTATTAAAGCAACCTTTGCCATATTTAATTTTTTATTTTAAAAATCTATCTTTTATTTTTTGAAAAATATTTCTATTATCTACCCCATAGCCATAGCCATATTTATTACCATACCCGAAATAGTCTTTATCAACATCATTCAATATAAATGCAGCATTTTTAATTTTACCAGCGTCAATTACTTTATTAGCAAAATCGATTAATGATTTTTCTGTGTATTTAGACCTAGTTACATACAGCGTAACATCTGCTACTTCTGATACTAATAAAGAATCTGTTACCAACATTAATGGTGCAGTATCTAAAATGATATAATCATATTTATCTTTAAGTGTATTAACTAAAGTTTCATATTTACCATTGGATAATAAATCAGTAGGGTTAGGCGGAATGCTTCCTGAATAAATTACATCAAGATGCTTGTTGAAGGTGCTAGGATGAACAATGTCTTCTATCTCTATTTTATCATCATTTAAAAATTCTGTTAAACCCTTAAATCCTTTTCTAGCATTATTATATCTTTGGAGCTGAGGATTTCTAATGTCAGAGCCTATTAAAATTACTTTCTTTGAAGGTGATGCCATCGTTAGAGCTAGGTTAACAGAAATAAAGGTTTTACCTTCTCCTTTTACTGTTGATGTAACAAATACAACTTTCCCTTTTCTTTTAGGCAACATAAAATTCATATTGGTAATTAGAATTCTAAATGCTTCTGCCATAGGAGAAAGATCATTTACTTTAATTAATTCATCTGCTCCCTTTTCTAGTTGCGGAATTTCTCCAATTACAGGTTTACCGTGGGAAAGCTTTTCGATATCATGCTTAGATTTAATTTTATTATCAAACAATTCAAATAAATAAATAAGAGCCAGTGGTAAAAGCAACCCAATCATAAGACCAGCTATAAGTATAATCATAGATTTAGGAGCTACTTGCTTACCTTTAAAAGCCTTGTCTATAATTCTAGCTTTAGGAGCTGTAACAGCCAATGCAATCTGGGTTTCTTCTCTTTTCTGAAGAAGAAGAAGATATAGAGTTTCTTTAATTTGTTGTTCTCTTTCTATACTTCTGAACAATTTTTCTTGTGCAGGGAATTTAGAAATTTTTCCTGAAACTATATTTTGTTCATTCAAATAACTTCCAACAGCTAATTGCAATCCTTCTCTATTCTTTTGTAAATTTTGAATGATGGAAGGTCTCAAATTATTAATTTGCTTTGTAACATCTACCACCAAAGGGTTTTGAGGAGTTGCATTTTCTAACAAACGATTTCTTTCTAAAACCAATTGATTGTATGATGTAATATTAGCTACTGCACCTGGATTATCTAAACCAATATTGTTTGGAATTACTTGATAATTACCTTGTTTAGAAACAAAACCTATAAGACTATTTGTTAATTCTAATTGAGAGGCTAATTCTAATTGTTTCGCTCTAGCTTCTGCAGAAGTCTTAAGGTTAATCTCAGCCTCTGTTGGAATATCAGTAATTTGATTTGTCTTTTTAAACTGTTCTTTTCTGTTTTCGACATTAGCCAAATCATTGCCTACATTAGCTATCCTTTCTTCAATAAATTTAGCTGTTTTTTCTGATTCTTGATTCTTGTCTTTTACTGCATCAGCATTATAAACCTCTACTAAATGATTAATTATCTTTTTTGCTTTATCCACATTAGGATAATTCATAGAAAGTTTAATTATTGTAACATCTTTGTTGACTAAAGAAGCATTGAGCAGTTCTTGATAATAATTAGTTTTTGATTCTAATGAGGAAACATTTATTAAAAGTTCATTTATTATTTTTTTAGAATCAGGAATGTACCCTTTATTCTTTAAAATAATAATATTAGCATTGGGCAAAGAGATCAATTTATTATAACTAGAAGTCATACTTCCAAAATCATCAGATGATAATATCAATTTATCCCCATCAATAGAAATATGAACTGGAGAAGCAGGTTTTAAGGTTTCTTTTTCATTGACAACATTAACAATAATAGGAGAAGATTTACCAAAGACCTCAGTATCTCTAAAAAAACCAGGAATAAAGACATCCGTTTCAAGTCTTAAATCTTTAATAACTGTAGTCATCAGTTTTTTAGATTTAAATACCTCCAATTCGTTATCTACACCATCAGAATTCATTTTTCCTAATCCAGATAGGTCTTTTAGCATCTCAAAATCTTGTCCGCCGCTAGATTTCTTAGAATCTTTTATGAGAACAGTTGAAATTGTTTCATAAACAGGTTTTTGTGTTTTAAGAAAAAAGTATGCTAAAACTAAAAATAAAATACTACTAAAAATAAACCATTTCCAGCGTTTAAGATATGGTTTTAAAATTTCACTGATATTAATTTCCTCAGATTTATTGATATTGCTTTCCATTTTCTATTTTTTAAAGACTAATGCTAAAATGGTAACTACTATAGAAGCTACTGAAATATAAATACCAGCATTAGGGTCTAATCTTGAAGTTTTTTCTCTTGTTTCGTTTGCAGATACATAAATTACATCTCCTTGTTTTAAGTAGAAGTATGGAGAATTAAAAAAATTAGCATCAGAAAGATTAACACGCTCTTTAGTGATATTACCATCTACATTTCTTACAACCAAAACATTGTCTCTTTTACCATAAATTGTAAGATCTCCTGCTAAACCTAAAGCATTGAGAAGTGTAGCGTTACCATTAGAAATAGTGTAGTCTCCCTGTCTATTTACTTCGCCTAATACCGTAATTTTAAAATTAGTAAGACGGAGACTTACTGTAGGATTGATTACATAATGAGCTACTTTATTTCTTAAAATATCTTTTAATTCAGTAGTAGTTTTACCTACGGTATTGATCTTACCAATTACTGGGAAGTCTATATCACCTTGGTCATCTACCACATAAATAGGACCAGCTGTTTGAGAAGCCACCATTCCTGTATTACCTCCTGGCTGGTTTGGTTGAACTACCTCAGAAGAAGAATAATTTTGATTGAAAGGTTTTACCACATCCATATCTTTCGCAGTTACCATAATAACCAATTGGTCTCCTACTTGAATGGTATTCTGTGATTTTTGCAAAGAGGTATTCACTGCAACGTCCTCAATATTTTTCATATAATTAAAATTTTCTTGAGGTTTGCAAGAAAACAACAATGTTATTAGTAATATATATATAAAAAGATTTTTTTTCATTTAATAATTTATAAAATTAAGTTTCAAAAATACGTTATTATTTGGAATTATTTGTCCAATTTTTCAAAAATAGAATTATTGCTTATGAATTCGGGAACTATTGTTTTTAAATTACTCACCACTTCTATTTTATCCATCCTAAGGGCTGCTTTTACTATTTTTTTCGTCATAGAATCTATTTCTTTGTAATCTACACAAGGGTCTTTAGAAACCATAATTTTTTTATTAGGAGTGGGCAGCGTTTTAGTATCATCGCTTAAAAGTTCTTCATATAGTTTTTCTCCAGGTCTTAATCCTGTAAAGGTTATTTTTATATCTTTATCTACCTCTAATCCTGATAATTTAATCATTTTTTTTGCTAAATCTAATATTTTAATAGGCTCGCCCATATCAAAGACAAAAATTTCACCACCTTTACCCATAGTTCCTGCTTGCAAAACTAATTCACAAGCCTCAGGAATGGTCATAAAATACCTTACAATCTCTGGATGTGTAATGGTAACTGGCCCACCATTTTGTATTTGTTTTTTGAAATGTGGAATTACCGAACCATTAGACCCTAAAACATTACCAAATCTAGTAGTAATAAATTTTGTGATATTACCTTCTGTATTTTGTAAAGATTGTACAAACAACTCTGCAACTCTTTTAGAAGCCCCCATTACATTAGTTGGATTTACTGCTTTATCTGTAGAAATCATTACAAATCTATTCACCTTATATTTAGACGCAAGAAGTGCCAAATTTTTACTACCTAACACGTTTACCAAAATAGCTTCTTGAGGGTTGTGCTCTACCATAGGAACGTGCTTATATGCTGCTGCATGGTACACCATAGAAAACTTAAATTTCTCAAAAATGGGTTCTAATCTCAAATTGTTTGATACATCTGCAAGTACATATTTGAAATTGATATCTGGAAACTTTTCTTTCATCTCAATTTCAATTTCATACAAGGGTGTTTCAGCCTGATCTAGAACTACAATTAATGAAGGTTTAAACTGTGCTACCTGTCTTACGATTTCACTTCCGATAGAACCTGCACCACCTGTCACTAGTATTGCTTTTTCAAAATGTCGTTTCATGATTTCGTCATTCTGAATTTTAATTGGTTTTCTGTTGAGTAAGTCGTCAATCTGTAAATTTCGGATATTTGCTTCAATTCTATTGTTACTAAATTCCTCTACAATAGGCGCCTGAAATATTTCTATATCTTTTTCTAAAAGAATATTCACCCATTCATCCAATTCCTCTTTTGCTAATAACTCTCTAATAAGAAGGACACCTTCTATACCGAGCTGTTCTTTCGTTTTTTTTATTAATAAATCTTGGGTAATAATCCTTTTTCCTAGTAACTTAGCATGCTTTGAGTCATTTCTTTTGGTAAGAAAACCTGCCATTTCGTATGGTAATTTTTCATTATCAAGAATTGCTCCTGCAATAGCTACAGAATGATTAGAAATCCCTAATACAAGTAGCCTTTTTTTCTCTGTAGTTCTTTTAAGATGTTTCAAGAAATGAAAAGTTTGCTTTACAGCAATTCTAAAAACAAGTAACAATGTAAAAGAAATTACAAAATACAATAAAATAAGAGGAGAATAGTATAATTTAATATGAGTAGTATAAATAAAAATATATTTTACAGCTAACAGAATAAATGCTGTTAAAAAAGAAGACCAAAATATTTTTTGCAAATCAATAAAAGAAGAATGCCTTATAATACCAGAATAGGTCTTTAAAAATAACATAAAAATAATATTGACCCCTATTATAAGAGGAAACGTATAAATGGCGGGATAAAAAACAGGCAATTCTATTAACCTCTGAAGAGTTAAATAAGAAATCAATAATGATAACACTAAAATAACTATATCTATTAAAAACACCATCCACCTAGGAAGATATCTAAGACTGGTAATTTTAAGATAATTATCACCGTTAGTTATTTTGGTACCTTTAATTCCTAAAAACATAGGTAATTTATTATTAGTTTATTTTGCTTTAAATACCTTATATATTACTTCGCTAATTCTTTCTCTATCTTTATTTGACATATTAGATCCTGAAGGAAGGCATAGACCAAATTTGAATAATCTCTCTGCAATAATTGTACCAAAATATTCAGCTTTATCAAAAAGTGGTTGCATATGCATTGGCTTCCACAAAGGTCTAGATTCAATATTTTCCTTTTGAAATTCATATCTTAAATCCTCACTTCTAAAACCGTTGGTTTTATTCGGATCTATAATTACCGCATTTAACCAGTGATTTGAAAAAAAATCTAAACTTGGTTCACTAAAAAAATTAACGCCTACAAAACTAGTGAAAATTTCTTTATAAAACTCATGATTTTTTCTCCTAAGTGCTACCCTATCATTAATAACTTCCATCTGTCCGCGCCCTATTCCTGCACATACGTTACTAAGTCTGTAATTATATCCAACGGTAGAATGCTGATAATGAGGAGCATCATCTTTAGCTTGTGTAGATAAAAATACTGCTTTTTTTTTGTAGATTTCATCTTTCAAAACTAAAGCTCCTCCACCTGAGGTGGTAATAATTTTATTTCCGTTAAAACTTAAAACCGAAATATCACCAAAAGTTCCACATTTTTGACCTTTATAAGTACTTCCTAAAGCTTCGGCACTATCTTCTAAAATTGGTATTCCATATTTATCTGAAATTTCTCTTATTTCATCTACTTTATATGGCATTCCGTATAAACATACTGTTATAATTGCCTTTGGTTTTTTACCTTTTTTGATACAAGATTTTACAGCATCTTCTAAAGCATTGGGACAGATGTTCCATGTATCTGGTTCACTATCCACAAAAATGGGAATGCCTCCTAAATAAATAATCGGATTGGCTGAAGCAGAAAAAGTAAGAGATTGGCAAATTACATAATCATCTTTTTCTACCCCTAGCATTACAAGAGCGAGATGTAACGCAGCAGTACCTGTGTTAACGGCCGCAACATGAGTACCTTCTCCCAAAAACTGTTCTAAGTCTTTTTCAAAACCATCTACATTGGGACCAAGAGGCGCAATCCAATTGCCATCAAAAGCTTCTTGAACGTATTTCATCTCATTTCCGCTCATGTGAGGTGAAGAAAGCCAAATTTTTGATTTATCTATCACTTTAATTTTAATCTTTAATCTTTAATTTTAATAATTTTTCCAGGATTTCCTACAACTGTAGCACCAGCTGGTATATCTTTAATTACTACAGTTCCGGCTCCAACGATGGCATTTTCACCAATAGTAACACCTGGTATAATTCTAGTTCCTATTCCTATTTGCGCTCCTTTTTTTATTGTTATATTACCTGCTAGTGTAACACTGGGTGAGAGGTGTACATAATCTTCTATTACACATTCGTGTTCTATAACGCAGCCTGTATTTATAATACAATGTTTACCGATTTTTACTTCAGCATTTACACAGACTAAAGGCATTACTACCGTTCCATCACCTAACTCTGAAAATCTAGACACAAATGAACTATGATGTATCAAGGTTTCAAATGAGCAGATATCACTCACTTTGTTTACTATTTTTTCTCTTGCAATGGCGTCGCCTACCGCAATAATAATTTTTCTATCTTTCAACAAATCTTCAGAAGGCATAAAAACTTCTAAATGATGAAAAAAACTAGAAGGTGGATTGTCATCAACCAAATATTCTAACAACAAATTGTTTGAAAGAATGATATCATATATCACTTTGGCGTGTCCACCAGCTCCGTATAAAACCATGCTACTCATTTTCTTTATATATAAAGCTTTTTACACTCTCTGGTGTATTAATACCTTCTAAATTTATCACTTTTCTCAAAGTTAAAAACATTATTTGTAAATCAAGAATAAAACTGAGATTTTCTACATACCACACATCAAATTCAAGCTTCTTATTCCATTCAATGGCGTTTCTACCATTAATTTGTGCCCAGCCAGTAATACCTGGTTTTATATGATGCCTAATTGTTTGTCTTTCTGTATATAATGATAAATATTCTGGCAATAATGGTCTTGGTCCTATTAGACTCATATCACCAATGAGTACATTAAAAAGTTGAGGAAGTTCATCAAGAGAGGTTTTTCTTATGTAGCTACCCAAGAATGTTAATCTTTCTGCATCAGATAATAAATTTCCTGATGTGTCTTTTTTATCATTCATGGTTCTAAATTTAATTATTTTAAAAATTTTACCATTTTTACCAGGTCTATCTTGCGTAAAAAAAGCCTTTCCCTTATTATCAATTAGTAGGGCAAAGGTAATCACAATAAATACTGGGCATAGAAAAACCATCCCAAGTAAAGACAGTATTTTATCTATTAGCGTTTTAAAATAATTTTTATACATATAATCTTAAAAACAAATTTAATTATTTAACTATATATTTAAGTTTTTTTTAACACTTTTTTCTTAAATTTCGTTAACAATCAAATCATACTCATAACCTTTTGATAATAAATATTTTATAATTTTTTGCTTTTTTTGATATTCTTTTAATCCTTTTAAAGTGGGGGTTATTTTTTCTAATATTGTCTTAATTGCCACTAAATAATCTTTTTCATCTATTTCGTCATAAGCTTTTATGATTAGTTTTTCCGAAATTCCTTTTTGTAATAAATTGACTTTTATTTTATTTCTACCCCATTTTTTAATATAAAATTTCCCTCTTACATAACTTCTAGTAAATCTTTCTTCGTTTAGATAGTTTTCTTTTATTAGGTATAATAAAATTTCTTCTTTGGCTTCGGGGATAAGTAAAAACTCTTTCATCTTTTGCTCTACCTCGGCATGGCATCTGTCTTGATAAACACAGTAGTTTACTATTTTTTGTTTGATTTCTTGGAAAGGAAAAGATTTTTTCTCTGATAGCATGAAAGTATTATAAAGAGGATAACTATTTAAAATAAATCCGAAAGCTATCTTTCGGATTTATGTATTTATAAGGTTTTAATCTTTTTAGATTTTAATTGATATATTATTAAAGTAGCACCCATAAGAGCTAGTATTGGCAGATAATTATCAATAGGAATTTCTTCATCACCAGGAGGGTGACCTGGAGCAGATTGCACTTGACTATCGCCTACGCTTCCTTTTAGACTGTTAGCATTACCAGTAGCCTGATTTTCGGATTGCTGAAAAGAATTGACTTCATCTTGCTGAGCATTTACCATCATTAATGATAAAACAAGAAAAAAACATGAAAATATACGCTTCATCATTTAAAACTAATTTTTTTATTTACAATCTTATCAGCAAATATAATATTTATTAGGTAAATACCTCTTGATAATTGTGATTTTTCTATTAATAAACTATTTTTATTACCTGACTCGATTGATTTTAAGAGCTTCCCTGTAACATCATACACTACTACTCTATTAAATATTTTGTCTGATTCTATTACTAGGTTATCTTGCTTTTCATAAATTTTAACTTGTTCAGAATTTACATTATTAGTTGTAAGATTAGATTTTGGTTGATATACAATTTCAAATCTACTGGAGTCTTCCCCTTGCTGACCATCAAAAACATAATCTTCTTTTTGTATGTCAGTGTAGATTCCTAATTTTTTATCATACAAGTTTGAGATAATCCAAAAATATAAAAACAAAGAAAGATGAAGGCATAAATATACCTTCCAGATAATAGATTTTTTTTCATTTGCGTTTTTTGTTAAATAGAATAATTGCTGAATTTTTGCTAATTATAAATTATTTAGAAATTCAACAACTATTTTAAAGGCACTATATTACTAATTTTATGTAATAGATTAAATACCAATAGATTATTTTTATCAACAAAATTGCGAAAATAAAAAAAACATCGGTCAACACTAAGAAAAAACACACCAAATATATTTATACAGCTAATAAATTATTAACAATTGTTTAGAAAAAATGATTTATGTTAAATCAAAATATACCTAAAAATGCTATGTCAATTTGTAAACATAAATGATTTAAAAAAGTCACAAAATGAAAAAACAGACTATCTTTCATGAAAAAAACAGTCTGTTCTTATTCCTTTTAATACTTTTATCAAAGAACATGACAAAAACCTTAATGTGTTGCAGTACAAATATTTATGCATTCTAAACATTAAGATTGATTAAGTTGTTAAGAAAAATTAAGCTAAATATCTAAAGATATTTTTAAGCATTATGCTTCATTCAGATTTATCTGAATCTTAATGGTTCTTAATATCTAAATTCTTCTTAATGGTTTAAATTGATTTTCAATGTTTTATGATTTTTGTCATGTACAGAGTACTTATATTTATATTATTTCACTAGTATTTTTTGAGTAGTTTTGTTATTAACCCCATCAACAACTACATAATACACGCCAGAATTAAATTTTTTAGATTATGATTCACCGTAAAATACGCTAAGGCACAATTAAATTTTTCTATAATGCACTAGAGGTATAGTCTATTAAGTAAATATCTACTATAAAACTGAAAACTTTTTAATTTATTACCCTTAAAAAGTTTTCAGTCAATCAATTAATTAACAAATTAATTACTTTAAATTGTGTTATCCAAAAAAATTAAGCATTAAATAAAGCTCTTCCGTTCATTAATTCATGAACTTTTTTCTTAGAAACTTCCAAAACATTTTCATTATTAATGTTTAGCACCACATCATTAATTAGTTCTGCTACGGTATCCATATCCTTTTCTACCAAACCTCTGGTGGTAATGGCAGCAGTTCCTAATCTAATGCCTGAAGTAATAAACGGTGATTTATCATCATAAGGAACCATATTTTTATTACAAGTAATATCTGCTTTTACCAATGCTTTTTCGGTTTCTTTACCGTTTACATTTTTATTTCTAAGGTCAACTAGCATTAGGTGATTGTCTGTACCACCACTCACAATATCAAAACCTCTATCAATCATTGCTTTTGCTAATGCCTGAGAATTGGCTATTACTTGTTTGGCATAAATCTCAAATTTCTGATCAAGAGCTTCACCGTAAGCCACCGCTTTTGCTGCAATCACGTGTTCTAGTGGCCCACCTTGAGTTCCTGGGAATACAGCACCGTCTAAAACCGCACTCATCATTTTGGTTTCTCCTTTTGGTGTTTTATGGCCATAAATATTTTCGAAATCTTTGCCCATCATAATCATACCTCCTCTAGGCCCTCTCAAAGTTTTATGAGTAGTAGTAGTTACTACATGACAATGTTCAAAAGGAGAATTAAGCAATCCTTTTGCCACCAAACCAGCAGGATGCGCAATATCTGCCCAAAGTGTAGCTCCTACTTCATCTGCAATTTCTCTAAATTTAGCATAATCTAAATCTCTAGAATAGGCAGAAAATCCTGCAATCATCATTTTAGGCTTTTCTCTATGTGCTACTTCACGCATTTGGTTGTAATCTATCAAACCTGTTTCTTTTTCTACGCCATAAAAAACTGGTCGGAAATTAATTCCAGAAAAATTAACATGAGAACCGTGTGTAAGGTGTCCTCCCATAGATAAATCCATTCCCATTACCGTATCACCTGGTTTTAAAACAGACAAATAAACCGCTGCATTAGCCTGAGAACCAG
>ERZ650307.1535-NODE-1535-length-12950-cov-8.577200_pt1 | contig 12950 bp, 10 predicted proteins | sample MGYA00376243_ERZ650307 | MGnify/ENA primary metagenome ERZ650307 (study PRJEB26733, sample SAMN07839242) | wastewater metagenome | biome: urban; feature: artificial channel; material: waste water | place: USA: North Carolina | collected 2016-03-31 ... | reverse complement strand
TCGAGAATCCGACCTACAGGCTGCCTGTTTGTATATTATTTTTTCGAATGGGTATTAAACACACCAAGCCGCCAATGCTTTATGCCGGCGCTTTGCGGTGCCAATCGCTGTGTTGCTGAATCTGGTGCGCCACGCCCAAGAGCTTGGCCTCGGCAAAGTAATTGCCAATCAGCTGCACACCGATGGGCAGGCCGTCTGAAGAAAATCCGGCGGGCAGACTCATGCCGGGCAGGCCGGCGAGGTTGAGCGCGATGGTGTAAATATCGCTTAAATACATTTGCACCGGGTCGTGAATATCGCTGCCGAGCTTGGGCGCGGCGGTAGGGGCAACGGGGCCGAGTATCAAATCGCAGCTTTGCAAGGCCGTCTGAAAATCGTTGGCCACCAAGCGGCGCAGCTTTTGCGCTTTTAAATAATAAGCATCGTAATAGCCGTGGCTCAGTACATAAGTGCCCATCATAATGCGGCGCTTCACTTCGCTGCCGAAGCCTTCGGCGCGGGTGTTGCTGTACATTTCATCCAAATCGCCAAACTGGGCGGCACGGTGGCCGTAGCGCACGCCGTCGTAGCGCGACAGGTTGGTGCTGGCTTCGGCCGATGCGAGCACATAATAGGCGGGAATGGATAATTCGGTTTGCGGTAGGCTCACGTCCACCATTTCTGCGCCTTGTGCTTTGAGCAAATCCATCACGTTTTGCAAGGCCGTCTGAACATCGGCGCTGTTGCTCTGAGCGAAATATTCTTTCGGCAGGCCGATTTTCAGGCCTTTCAAAGGCTGGTTTAAGGCGCGGGTATAGTCTTCTTGTTCGCGCTCGAGGCTGGTGGAATCACGCTCATCGAAGCTTGCCATGGCGTTGAGCAGCAAAGCGCAATCTTCGGCGGTTTGCGCCATCGGCCCGGCTTGGTCGAAGCTCGAGGCATAAGCCACCATGCCGAAGCGGGAAACCACGCCGTATGTAGGCTTCAAGCCGGTGATGCCGCAATGCGAAGCGGGTTGGCGGATGGAGCCGCCGGTGTCGCTGCCCAAAGCCGCCGGCGCCAAACGCGCCGCCACGGCTGCGGCCGAGCCGCCGGATGAGCCGCCGGGCACGTTTTCCAAGCTCCACGGGTTTTGGGTGGCGCCGTAAAACGAGCTCTCGGTGGTCGAACCCATGGCGAATTCGTCCATATTGGTGCGCCCGAGCGTAACCATGCCCTCGTTTAACAGATTTTGCACCACGGTGGCGGTGTAGGGCGACACAAAGTTATCCAGCATTTTGCTGGCGCAAGCGCTTTTCCAGCCTTGCTGGCAAAAAATATCTTTATAGGCAATCGGCACACCGGTGAGCGCCGTGGCATGGCCGGCGGCAATGCGCGCATCGGCTGCGGCCGCTTCGGCCAGCGTGGCGGCTTTATCCAGCGTGATATAGGCATTGATGGCGGGATTGCCCGCTTCAATCGCGGCCAAATATTCCTGCGCCAATTCGGTGGCGGAAATTTGCTTGCTTTGCAGCATGTCGCCGGCTTGTTTTAAGGTGTATGCAGTCATTTCATTATTTCCAAACCTTTCAGACGGCCTCTTGATGAAGGTTCATTCCACATGCCGTCTGAAAGGGGTTTATATTTTCAAAATACTTAGTGTTTTATTTATTATTCAATTACTTGCGGCACGATATAAAGGCGGTTGCGCACTTCGGGCGCCACCGCCTGATATTCGGCAGCATGATCGTGCTCGGTTACCGCATCGGCGCGCAGGCGCAAGGCCACTTCGTGCGGATGCGCCATCGGCTCCACGCCCTCGGTGTCAACGCTCTGCATTTTCTCCACCAGCGCAAACACATCGTTGAGCTGCTGCAGATTTTGCGCCTTCTCCGCCTCGGTCAGGCTCAGGCGGGAAAGCTTGGCAATTTTTTCAACATCGTTCAGGGTCAGGGCCATAAAAAATCCTTAAATTTAATTAGCAAATTCCCTAATCTAGGGTATCATTGCGCGTTACATCTGTTTAATCGTAAGATTATAACCGAAAACCAATGCTGCGGCATGGCGATTTTCAGCGCTTTTGTGCCACAAAAGCCGCTAAAAAAGCCGTGCCTATACTCTTTTCTATTTTCAAAATCTGTAGGAAATGTTCATGTTTCGCTTTTTGACCCGCTATTTTTCCAACGACCTTGCCATCGATTTGGGCACCGCCAACACCTTGATTTACATTAAAGGCAAAGGCATTGTTTTGGACGAACCCTCGGTGGTGGCCATGCAAACCGATGCCTCACACGGCAAAAGCGTGATTCTGGCCGTGGGCACCGAAGCTAAAAAAATGCTCGGTCGCACGCCGGGCAGCATTCAGGCCATCCGCCCGATGAAAGACGGCGTGATTGCCGACTTTAACGTCACCGAAAAAATGCTCAAGCAGTTTATCAAAAAAGTGAACAACAGCCGCTTTGCCGCCGCGCCGCGCATCGTGATCTGCGTGCCTTGCGGCTCCACCCAGGTTGAGCGCAAAGCCATTCGCGATTCTGCCTTGGCCGCAGGTGCTTCCACCGTTAATCTGATTGAAGAGCCGATGGCCGCCGCCATTGGCGCAGGCTTGCCGATTGAAGAAGCCACCGGCTCGATGGTGGTGGATATCGGCGGCGGCACCACTGAAGTGGGCGTGATTTCCTTGAGCGGCGTGGTGTATTCGCACTCTATCCGCGTGGGCGGCGATGCGTTTGACGACAGCATCATCAATTATGTGCGCCGCAACTACGGCATGTTAATCGGCGAAGCCACCGCCGAAGAAATCAAAAAATCCATCGGCTCGGCTTTCCCCGGCATGGAAGTGCGCGAACTCGAAGTGAAAGGCCGCAATCTGGCCGAAGGCATTCCGCGCGCATTCACCATCAGCTCCAATGAAGTGCTCGAAGCGCTCACCGAGCCCTTAAACCAAATCGTGCAATCGGTGAAAAACGCGCTGGAACAAACCCCGCCCGAATTGGGTGCCGACATTGCCGACCGCGGCTTGGTGCTCACCGGCGGCGGCGCGCTGCTCAAAGGCCTCGACCGCCTTTTGGCCGAAGAAACCGGCCTGCCGGTGATGATTGCAGAAGATCCGCTCACCTGCGTGGCGCGCGGCTCGGGCAAAGCGCTTGAAATGATCGGCAAGCTCAATTCCGTTTTCGTAACCAACCCCTAATCCGCAGCGGCAGCCGCACCGATGGCCGAACAGTCTTTAAATTTCGCCCGCAAAGGCATCAAGCCGGTAAGCAAGCTGATTATCCTCTCGATTATCAGCATTGCCCTGATGATGCTTGACAACCGCTATGCTGCCGTGCAGGCGGCAAAAGGCTATGCGGCCACGGCGCTCTACCCTTTGCAATGGCTGGCCAACCAGCCGGTGCGGCTCTATGAATACATGAGCGGCTTTATGCAATCGCAAACCGCTCTATTGGCAAGCAACCGGCAGCTTTTGGAAGAAAACGGCCGTCTGAAAATGCTGGCGCAGCAAACGCAGCAGCAAAAGCGCGAGCTGCAAGAATTGCAAGCGCTAGGCGGCCTGCAACAGCACGGCATTCAGGCTGTGGCCACCGCTGAAGTGATTTCCAACGGCAAAGACCCGCTCTCCGACAAGCTGATTATCAATAAAGGCAGCCGCAGCGGCCTGCAAACAGGCGATGCGGTAATCGACCAATACGGGCTGATCGGCCAGATCACCCAAGTGCAGTCTTTAAGTGCCGAGCTCACCCTGATCACCAACAGCCAAACGGTTATCCCGGTGGTGGTGGCGCGCACCGGTGTGCGCAGCCTGCTTTATGGCAGCGGCGGCGCGGTGAACCTGCGTTATTTTCCTGCTGATGCCGATTTGCAGCCCGGCGATATTCTGCAAACCTCCGGCCTGGATTCCGTTTATCCGCAAGGCATTCCGGTGGCCAGAGTCGATCAGGCCGCGCGTGCCGCCGGCACACCTTACTACCGCGTATCGCTCTCACCGCTGGCTGCCTTTCGCAGCAGCAAATATGTGCTGACTCTGCCCCAAACCGCTGCCCAACCGGCAACACCGCCCGCCCCTGCCGCACCATGACTGATTTCGAAGATTTCCACAACCGCATTTCCAAGCGCCTGATTGCTGCCACATTTGCGGTGGCCATGCTGCTGGATTTCATGCCGTTTTCATCGGATGGCTTTTTTTGGCTGCCCGAATTCACCGCGCTCATGCTGCTTTATTGGGCCATCAACCGGCCGCAATCGGTGGGTGTGGGCACGGCTTTTGTGGTGGGCATGCTCACCGACATCGGCACCGCAGCGCCGCTGGGCCAGCATGCGCTCTCTTATATGCTGATCACTTTTCTGGTGCAGCAGCGGCAGCGGCAGATTATTCTCTACAATTACGGCTTTCAGGCCGTGGCCGTGCTGGGCGCTTTATTGTGCAACCAGCTGATATTGATGCTGATCCGCTTAATGTATGACCACCGTTTTTCCGGCTGGGCAGGCTTTATCGCCCCTTTTGTCGGCGCGCTCTTGTGGCCGCTTTTGAGCAAAATGATGCTCGGCATTCTTAATTCCCGCCGTTTACGCTGATGAAAACGCCACGCCAATATCATCAAGCCACCACCGACCAGGCCGTTCAGCAGCGCGATTATCTGCTGCGCCTGGTGGTGGCGTTTGTGCTGATTGTGGTGTTTTTTGCCATTTTGATCGGCCGCTTTGTGTTTCTGCAAGTGATCAAGCATGAAGAATTCACCGCCAAAGCCACCACCAACCGCATTTCGCTAATTCCCACGCCGGCCATACGCGGCGAAGTGATTGATGCCAACGGCGTGGTGCTGGCGCATAATTATCCGGCTTATTCTCTGGAAATCGTGCCCAGCCAGCTGGAAGTCAAAACAGACGACATCATCGAAGCGCTGCGGGCTTATGTAGACATCACCGATGGCGATTTGCGCCGTTTCCGCAAATTTCGCGCCGAATTTCGCTCTTATGAAAAAATACCGCTCAAATTAAAGTTGCTGCCCGATGAGGCGGCCAAATTGGCGGCGCAGCTTTACCGCTTCAAAGGCGTGGAAATCAATGCCCGCACCTTTCGCGAATACCCATACGGCCAGCTGACGGCACACTTTTTGGGCTATATCGGCCGCATCAGCGAGCGCGACCAGAAAAAGCTGGATGAAGAAGAACTCACCGCGCTTTATCGCGGCAGCACCCATATCGGCAAATCGGGGCTGGAAAGCTTTTATGAGCGCCAGCTTCACGGCGCACCCGGCTATCAGGAAGTGGAAAAAGATGCTTACGGCAATGTGGTGCGCGTGCTCAAAACCGTGCCTGCCCACACCGGCCAAACGCTGCGCCTGGCCATGGATATCCGCCTGCAACAAGAAGCCGACCGGCTGATGAACGGCCGCCGCGGCGCCATTATTGCGATTGACCCGCAAACCGGCGGTGTGTTGGCTTTTGTGTCCAAGCCCTCTTTCGACCCCAATCTTTTTATCGACGGCATCGACACCGAAACCTGGAAAAGCCTGAATGAAAACTGGCAGCGCCCGCTGATCAACCGCGTTACCCAAGGCCTGTATCCGCCCGGCTCCACTTTCAAGCCGTTCATGGGCATGGCGCTGCTCGAAAGCGGCAAAATCAATCAGAGCACAATAGTGCCCGCGCCCGGCGCTTGGAGCATACCCGGCTCGCGCCACCAATTCCGCGATTCGGTGCGCAGCGGCCACGGCTCGGCCAATCTGAGCAAAGCGATTCAAGTGTCGTCCGACACCTTTTTCTACCGCTTGGGTTATGAATTGGGCATAGATAAAACCGCACCCTATCTGGCCGAATTTGATTTGGGCCGGCAAACCGGTATCGATCTGCCCAACGAATACCGCGGCGTGCTGCCCAGCCGCGAATGGAAAGCCCAGCGCTTTGCCAAATCGAAAAACCCCGCCGCGCGCACTTGGAATGCTTCCGAAATGGTGTCGGTGAGTATCGGCCAGGGCTACAACGCCTACACGCCGCTGCAAATGGCGCACGCCACCGCTTCGCTGGCCAACGACGGCGTGGTTTACCGCCCGCACATGGTTAAAGAGCTGCTCGACCATGAGCGCCGCCAAATCACCTTGATCGAGCCCAAGCCCGAGCGCACCATTCCATTCAGCCGCAGCAACTTCGAATATGTCAAACAAGCGATGGTGAGAGTGTTGCAGCCGGGCGGCACGGCTTGGCGTGTCGGTGCCGGCCTGCAATACAGCATGGGCGGCAAAACCGGCACCGCGCAAGTGGTGCAGATCCAGCAAGGTAAAAGCTATAATGCCGCCGCGCTGGCCGAGCAACACCGCGACCATGCCTGGTTTATTTCGTTTGCGCCGGTGCAACCCCCACAAATCGCCATTGCCGTGTTGCTGGAAAACGGCGGCTGGGGCGCCACAGCCGCTCCCTTGGCGCGCCAACTCTCCGATTATTACCTGCTCAAGCTCAAAGGCGGCCAAAACACCACCGTTAACAAAGCCACGCTCAGCGGCGCACAAACCATAGACAACCCGCTCCTAGCCGCCAGCGAGCCGGCCGCCGCGCCTGCCCGCCGCAGCATTCCGCCTTTTCAGACGGCCTATGATGCCGTGCACCGGCCGGCCTCGGATATTCTGCCCGCATCGGGAGCCACACCGTGAACACCGAAACCTTGTTTCAAAAAATCAAGCGCATCGTTTGGAGCCCGATGGATCCCTGGCTGTTTTACGCCATGCTGGCCATCTATATCATGAGCCTGTTTTTACTCTATTCGGCCGACGGCCAGCAAATCGGCCAGCTTGAAAACAAAACCCTGCACACCGTGCTGGGCTTCATGCTCTTATGGCTGATTGCACGCACGCGGCCGCAGATTTTGTCGAATTTTGCCTTACCCATGTATGCCATCGGCGTGGTGCTGCTGCTGGGCGTGCACTTTTTCGGCATCACCGTCAACGGCTCCACCCGCTGGCTCAATATCGGCATTGGCCGCATCCAGCCCTCTGAAATCATGAAAATCGCCCTGCCCATGATGGTGGCTTGGTATTTCCAGAAATATGAAATGTCGCTGCGCTGGTATCACTATTTGGCAGCCATTGTGATTGTGTTGGTGCCCGTTGCCCTGATTTTGAAGCAGCCCGATTTGGGCACCGCCACGCTGATTATGGCATCAGGACTATTTGTGATCTTTTTTGCCGGGCTGCCGTGGAAAGCCATTTTCGCCGCCCTTATCGGCTTTGCCGCTGCTTTGCCGCTGCTTTGGCGCTACGGCATGCACGATTATCAGAAAACCCGCGTGCTCACCCTGCTCGACCCCACGCAAGACCCGCTCGGGGCGGGCTACCACATTATCCAATCGATGATTGCCATCGGCTCGGGCGGCATATGGGGCAAGGGCTGGCTCAATGGCACACAAACCCATTTGGATTACATTCCCGAATCCACCACCGATTTTATTTTTGCCGTGTATGGCGAAGAATTCGGCTTAATCGGCAATGTGCTGCTGCTGGCGATTTACCTGCTGATTCTGGCGCGCGGCCTCTATATCGCCGCCAAAGCGCCCACGCTCTACAGCCGCACGCTCGCCGGCGCGCTCACGATGACTTTTTTCTGCTATGCCTTTGTCAACATGGGCATGGTGAGCGGCATTCTGCCCGTGGTGGGCGTGCCGCTGCCCTTGGTGAGCTACGGCGGCACGGCCACTTTATCGATTATGGTTGTGTTGGCGCTCTTGATGGGCATTGCCAACCAGCGCCGCTGAAAAAAGGATAAGCTTTATGGATTTGGGCATGCAGATCAGCAAGCTGATTTTGGCTTTTATGGTGCTGATCAACCCTTTTGGCGCTTTGTCGATCTTTCTCGACCTCACCCGCAACAACAGCACCAAAGAGCGGCGCAAAGTGGCGCAAATCGCCTCGTTTACCGTGTTGGTCACCATTTGTATCTTCACGCTTTCCGGCGGCGCATTGCTCAAACTTTTGGGCATCAGCGTGGGCTCGTTTCAGGTGGGCGGCGGCATTTTGGTACTGCTGATTGCCATTTCGATGATGAACGGCAACAACAATCCGGCCAAACCCGATGTGGGCATTAAAGAGAGCAACGAAATCACCATCCAGCCGGGCAAATCCAGCCAAATCGGCGCCATTGCCGTGGTGCCGCTGGCCATTCCGATGATGATAGGCCCCGGCGGCATTTCTACCGTGGTGATTTATGCTTCGGCCGCCAAAGATTATCAAGACACCCTCTCCATTCTCGCCGCCGGCTTTTTGATCAGCCTGATTTGCTACCTTATCCTGATGGCAGCGGCCAGAGTGAGCAAATGGCTGGGGGAAACCGGCCTCACCATCCTCAACCGCATCATGGGCATGCTGCTGGCGGCGGTGTCGATAGAAATTATCGTGGCCGGCCTGAAAAACCTGTTTCCGCAACTGATCGGCTGATGCGTGCGCTGAAAAATATGAGGCCGTCTGAAAGCTTTCAGACGGCCTCATGTTTTTTTGTGGCACAGAGGACATGATATTTCGTTATCATTCATTGAAATTGCGTTCAGACGGCCTGCACGAAAACCCGCCACATCAGCTATAATCAAGCTTTATCCGCCCACCGCTTTCGGAGCCGCCATGTTTGACCAAGCCGCCCAAGAATTCACCACCCTGCGCGACCTTTTGCGCTTTGCCGTGAGCCGTTTCAACGAAGCCGGGCTGTTTTTCGGCCACGGCAGCGACAACGCCCATGATGAAGCCGCCTATCTGATTTTGCACACTCTCAACCTGCCGCTCGACACGCTCGAACCTTATCTCGATGCCAAACTTTTAGCCGAAGAAAAGCAAGATCTGCTCGATTTGATTGCCCGCCGCGTCAACGAGCGCATACCGGTGGCCTATCTCACCAACCAAGCCTGGCAGGGCGATTTTGATTTTTATGTGGATGAGCGCGTGATTGTGCCGCGCTCATTTGTGCACGAGCTTTTGGGCGAGCCCTTGGCACCTTGGATCGAGCATCCCGAGCTGGTACACCGCGCGCTGGATTTATGCACCGGCAGCGGCTGCCTGGCCATTCAAATAGCGCACCATTATCCCGATGCCCAAATCGATGCCGTCGATTTAAGCCTGGATGCGCTGGAAGTGGCGGCCATCAATGTGGAAGACTACGGCCTCGAAAACCGCATCAACCTGATTCACACCGATTTGTTTGAAGGGCTGGAAGAGACTTACGATTTAATCGTGTCCAACCCGCCTTATGTCGATGCCGAATCGGTCGATACCTTGCCCGAAGAATACCTGCACGAGCCTGAGCTTGCGCTGGGCAGCGGCGACGACGGCCTCGATGCCACCCGCGAAATCCTCTTGCAGGCGGCCAAACACCTCAATCCCAAAGGCGTGTTGCTGGTGGAAATCGGCCACAACCGCGATGTGCTCGAGGCCGCTTATCCCGAGCTGCCGTTTACCTGGCTGGAAACCAGCGGCGGCGATGGTTTTGTGTTTCTGCTTACCCGCGAGCAGCTGCTGGGCGAAGAAAGCTGATAGATTAAATTAATCAAATCAAAGGCCGTCTGAAAACTTTTTCAGACGGCCTTTGATACCAATTCAAAAAAATAACCTTACAAAATAAAAGCAGTTCGGCAACATCATCCGTGTAGGTCGGATTCTTGAATCCGACGTTTGGCCAACGGCCAAAGCGATGTGCGTGCCTTGTTCTGCGAACAAGTGTCGGATTCGAGAATCCGACCTACAGGCTGCTTTTTCAGGCGGCCTTTTTATCATGGCACGATTTAAATCAGATAAGCGTTTTTTTGGAGTAATCCACGCTTGTTCAACAGATTGATTTCATAGTAAAATGCAAGAAAAAGTGACACGGAACACCATTTTACAGCGGCGTAGGTCGGGTTGATAAACCCAACGTTTCAGACGGCTTGTAGATTGGTTGGGTTTGCAACCCAACCTACCCGCTGTATCAGTTTTTTATATATTTCACTATATAAAATCATTGGGGTTTTACTGGGTTGCGCCTAAGTGAAACAAACAAGGCCGTCTGAAAACTTTTTCAGACGGCCTTGCTGGTTTTACACAACCGCATCAGTCATTTAAATTCACTGCATGCTCGCGCGTTTCGTGGAACACAATATCCGGCCAACGCTCTTGCGTTAAACCCAAATTCACACGATTGGGCGCCAGATAAGCCAGGTTGCCACCGGCATCAATCGACAAATTGCCGGCATTGGCTTTTTCAAATTCGGCCAGTTTTTTCTTATCGTCGCACGACACCCAGCGTGCCGACCAAATGCTGGCGGAATCAAACACCGCTTCCACGCCGTATTCCGCTGCCAGCCGCGCGGTGACCACCTCAAACTGCAACACGCCCACCGCGCCCAAAATCAAATCGGCGCCCGAATGCGGTTTAAACACCTGCACCGCGCCCTCTTCGCCCAGCTGTTGCAAGCCTTTTTGCAATTGCTTCATTTTCAGCGGATTTTTAATGCGAACGCTGCGGAACAATTCCGGCGCGAAAAACGGAATGCCGGTAAACGCCAGCTGCTCGCCCTCGGAAAAACTGTCGCCAATCTGAATATTGCCGTGGTTGGGAATGCCGATAATGTCGCCAGCATAAGCTTCTTCCACCAACTCGCGGTCGTGCGACATAAACGTCACCACGCTGGAAGCGGCAATATCGCGGTTGATGCGCAAATGCTTCATCTTCATGCCGCGCTCGAAGCGCCCCGAGCACACACGCAAAAAAGCAATGCGGTCGCGGTGTTTCGGATCCATATTGGCTTGGATTTTAAACACAAAACCGGAAAATTTTTCTTCATCGGGCATCACTTCGCGCACGGTGGCATCGCGCCCTTTCGGCGCCGGTGCCCAATCGATCAGCGAATTTAAAATTTCCTGAATGCCGAAATTATTGATGGCCGAGCCGAAAAACACCGGCGTGAGCTCGCCCGCCAAAAAAGCCTCTAAATCGAATTCGTTGGAAGCCGCCTGCACCAGCTCGATTTCAGCGCGCAGATTATCCATATCGAGCGGAAACAATTCATCCAGGCGCGGATTATCAATGCCAGAAATCACTTCAAATTCGTGCGGCAGCTTTTCGCCGCCCGCTTCAAACAAATACACCTCATCGTTCAAAATCGAATACACGCCTTTGAAATTTTTGCCCATGCCGATCGGCCAAGTTACCGGTGCGCAGCGGATTTGCAGCACGCTTTCCACCTCATCGAGCAATTCGAGCGAATCACGCACCTCGCGGTCGTATTTGTTCATAAAGGTGACAATCGGCGTGTTGCGCAAACGGCACACGTTCAAAAGCTTGATGGTTTGCGCTTCTACACCTTTTGCCGCATCAATCACCATCAAAGCGCTGTCTACCGCAGTGAGCACACGATAAGTGTCTTCCGAAAAATCTTGGTGGCCGGGTGTGTCGAGCAGATTGACCGTGTGGTCGTGATACTCAAACTGCATCACCGAAGAAGCCACCGAAATGCCGCGCTGCTTCTCGATTTCCATCCAGTCGGAAGTGGCGAATTTGCCGCTTTTTTTGCCTTTCACCGTGCCGGCGCTCTGAATCGCGCCCGAAAAAAGCAACAGCTTTTCCGTGAGCGTGGTTTTGCCCGCATCGGGGTGGGAAATAATGGCAAAAGTGCGGCGGTGGCGCACCTGTTCGGGGATATTGGACATAATCGCTCGTTTATTCTGATGGATTTCAGACGGCCCATAGGCACCGCCTAATCATTAAGAGGCGCGATTATACAGAAAAACACTTTGTTTTTCCATGAACTTAAAGCGGCAGGCCGTCTGAAAACATTCAGACGGCCTGCCGCATCAAAATCATCAAACCACTCACTTCGACCACGCCTCCCACTCAAACATCATGCGTAAAAACCATTCGCCCAAAACGCATGCTCCTGATGCGTTTGCAAACGCGCCTTTTTGCTTATCCAACTTGAATAATACCCACTTTGGGAAATAAAAACTTATTTAAAATAACAAAGTATAAAATAACTATTGTCATAATTATATTTATTATGATACTTTGCAATCCATAACAATATGGAAAGGGCATATGCATTCAGATTAGCGATATGCATATTAATGAGATTAACGCGGCGTTTCTGACTTTGCTCACCATGGCAACCGCCAAGTTACCAAAATGCATTAAAGAAGCCAATTAAAGTAGATACTTTGTTTTTCTTTTTTTGCATCAAAAATCATCATGGCCTTATTTCACTATAAATAAAAAATCATTCAATTTGTATTAGTTTATTTTTATCAAACACAATTATTTTACGGAATTTAACAAAATGGCAAAACAATTCACAATCTCACTTAACAAAGTAATGGCAAACCACGCGGCCACAGTTGAAAATCTGGGCCGCTATCATTTGTCTACCGGGCAAAACCAACCCTTGAAAATACAGGTAAGCAATCTCGATAACGCTTACTACCAATTGGCCGACGCCGAAACTGGGCTCGCGCCCGAACAGGCTGCTTTTACGCGGGTAAACGATGATTTGCACATCAGCTTTGAGGAAGCCGGCACCGGCCAAACCGATTTAATCATCGAAAATTATTACGCCCCCCTCTCCGCCAACAACAAACCGCCTGTGGTCGGCATGCAGCAAAACGGCGCACTGGCCGCTTATCCTGAAGCACCTGCCACAGATCCTTTGCTGGCCGAGCAAGTGATGGCCGCCACCCAACCCGCATCAGGTTCCAGCAAAATTCTTGCCGTGCTTGGCGGCATCGCAGGCGCAGGCCTGCTCGGCGCGGCTGCGGGCGGTGGTGGTGGCGGTGGTGGCAGCGACAATTCTGCTCCGGTGCCCGGCAAACCTGCGGTTGAAGAAAAACCTGTGGTTGAAGAGAAACCTGTGGTTGAAGAAAAACCCGTGGTTGAAGAAAAACCCGTGGTTGAAGAGAAACCCGTGGTTGAAGAGAAACCCGTGGTTGAAGAGAAACCTGTGGTTGAAGAGAAACCTGTGGTTGAAGAGAAACCTGTGGTTGAAGAGAAACCTG
>ERZ650307.1533-NODE-1533-length-12952-cov-3.423587_pt1 | contig 12952 bp, 13 predicted proteins | sample MGYA00376243_ERZ650307 | MGnify/ENA primary metagenome ERZ650307 (study PRJEB26733, sample SAMN07839242) | wastewater metagenome | biome: urban; feature: artificial channel; material: waste water | place: USA: North Carolina | collected 2016-03-31 ... | reverse complement strand
ACAGTATCATTTTCTTGGTCTCTTCCCATACGATCGGTTCATCCCCACGCCTGTGGGGCATACGGTGGCTGCCTTGTTGCTCACGGCTGAAATGTCGGTTCATCCCCACGCCTGTGGGGCATACGTTTGTTTAATCTGGCTGATGTCGGTAGCGATACGGTTCATCCCCACGCCTGTGGGGCATACACTAGAAGAAACGGCGAAATATCGCCATTCTTGTCATTGATACATGCTCTATGTGTCCAATCAACACCTTCTTAATATTGTATTCATCACTAATATAAAAAAACCTCTACCAAAACCATTGTTTTGTAATATTTTCTCAGAACCCCAATTCTTCCTTATGGGCCTGCATGCCGTCGATGCAGCACTGCATGACGATGCTGCCGTCGAGTTCCAGCATATCGAAGCCTTTCTTGATGATGTCGCGGTTGCATTTTGCTGCGAAATGCTTATCCTTGAATTTCTTCTTTAGGCTTTTAACGGTCATTCCATCCATGCCTTCCGGCCGCATGAGGGCGTAGGCCTGAACGATACCGGTTAGTTCATCGACGGTAAAGAGGCTTTTATCCATGTCGGTTACAGGTGCTGCTTCTTCGGTTGTAATGCCGTAGCCATGGGAGATGATTGCCGCAATGTCGGCTTCATCAACGCCTTCCGGCGCCAACAGTTCGCGAACATGATGGCAGTGTTCGTCTGGATATTTTTCATAGTCTACATCGTGTAGATAGCCGATGGCTTCCCAGTGTTCTTTATCTGCCTGAAAATGATCTGCCATAGCTCCCATTGCGGCGCTTACGGCTTTTGCATGCGTGAAAAGATGCTCTTCCGATGTATGCTTTGCCAAGATCTCCTGTGCTTTTGCTAATGTTAAACTACTCATATACGATACCCCCTGTAATGTTGTATACCTTTCATTGTACAACATCTGAAAAAGGATTGCACCGGTAAATTGCCCAGGTACCCCAGATGAATCGATGGGCAGTCCCCTGTCTGAATCCAGCTTCCGGCCGAACTATGCTTTAAAGTTATAGTTCTAATCTGTTAATTATATTTCACTTTTGACTCATAATTTCGTAAAATATAATTATAATTTAAAGTTATTTATTAAGAGGAGGATTACATGATGCTCACTTTAACTGATCATATGTCTGTCGGCCAGAATGCAATGGCCACGAAGGTTGTCCAGCATTCCGATACAGCCGACAATTATTCCAACGATCTCAAGAATCTGCTGGCTACGCCAAAGCTGCTCCATCTCGCGATTGATGCCTCGATTCAGGCCATCGATCCCTATCTGCCAGAGGATTATGTCAGCGTTGGTGTGTCGATCAATTTCGTCCACACGGCGCCGACCAGTCTCGGTATGCATGTGACCGTACGGGCCTCCATCCTTGCGATTGAGGATCACGATGTACTCATCGAACTCAAGGCCTGGGATGAGCAGGGTGATATCGGTCACGGCACTCACAAACGCGTCGTCATGGCCAAAAAGGATGTACTCGAAAAAGCAGCAGAACGTACACGACTACTGATGAACCGTCAGGCTGCTGAAGCGATAAATGGGAGATGATATCATGACAACATTACCAGATAGTATGAGCGGTGCGCTGATCCTAAGCGGCATTGACTTTCTGCTCAGCTTTATCTTCATTTCCTGTATTGGAATCGTGCTCTATTTCTTTCCAAAGCTGAATAAGCTCGGGGAAATCACAGAAAAGAAGAACTAAGCAGCTGCTGCTTAGTCCCTGGAGGGAATTATAATAATGGATACACTTTTTCTTACGCTCATGCAGGAACTCCTGAATCAGACGGGTATCCCGGCAATCTCGATTGGCAATCTTATCATGATTGTGGTCGGTGCAGTCCTGCTTTATCTGGGCATCGTTAAAAAATATGAACCGTTCCTGCTCGTCGGCATTGGCCTTTCCTGTATCGTCGCCAATATCCCGGGGTCCGAGCTGACCAAAGAAGGCGGCCTGTTCTGGTATGCGTACCAGGGCGTCGAAAAGCTCATTCTGCCGCCGTTGATTTTCCTGGGTGTCGGTGCCATGACGGATTTTGGTCCGATGATTGCCAATCCAAGTCTTGTTATCCTTGGAGCAGCGGCGCATCTCGGCATTTTTGTCGCGCTGATCAGTGCCAAGTTCTTCGGCTTCAGTCTGGCGGAAGCCTGTTCCATTGGTATCATCGGCGGTGCTGATGGCCCGATGGCTATCTATACGACCATGAAACTGGCGCCGCATCTGCTGCCGCAGATCTCGGTTGCAGCCTATTCCTATATGGCTCTGATGCCACTGATCCAGCCACCGGTTATGCGCTTTCTGACGACAAAAGAAGAACGTCAGATTATCATGAAACAGCCGCGCTATGTATCCCGGCTGGAAAAGATTGTGTTCCCGGTTGTCATCGCCATCATCGTCAATCTGTTCCTGCCGCCGGTTGCTCCGCTCATCACGATGCTGATGCTTGGCAACCTGCTGCGTGAGTGCCTGTGCGTGGACCGTCTGGCGGAAACCGCCTCCAACGCGCTGCTGAATATTGTAACGCTGGTCCTGACGGTTGCTATCGGCTCAACGATGGCTGCGGACACGTTCCTCACGCCGAACACGCTGCTGATTATCGCGCTTGGTCTTGTTGCCTTCATCTTCGGCACAGGCTCTGGTGTGGTCTGCGCCCGCATCATGAATAAGATCAGCGGTGGACGCATCAATCCACTGATTGGTTCTGCCGGCATTGCCTCTGTCCCGATTGCGGCTCGTGTATCGCACCTTGTCGGACAGCAGGAAAACCGTCAGAACTTCCTGATCATGCATGCCATGGGCCCGAATCTGGCTGGTGTATTCGGCACTGCCATCTCCGGTGGCATCATGCTGGCCCTGCTCGTCAAGTAAGCAGTCAAACATTTCCATAAGAAAGCCCCTGCTGATCCTGATGCTTCAAGCACAGGATCAGCAGGGGCTTTTTCTACCAACGTGATCTGTCCGCCTTATAATATCCGGCGATAAACATACGCTGCGACGATTGCCTGCAAGACAACCATGGCTGCCAGAAAACCAAATGCCGTGAACAAGCTGGTCTGATGCGCCAGAAAGCCAATAGCGGCCGGTCCGAGCAGGATGCCGAGATACCCCAGCGTACTGACCGCCGGTACCGCCATGTTGATTGGCATGACATCCTGCTTCCCCAGCAAGGAGAAAAATACCGGCACGATATTTGCACTGCCCAGACCAATACCGAAGAAGCCCAGGAACAGCAGTAGTCGATCCGGTGCAAAGATGACGAGCAGGAACCCCAGGAATGCCAGCCCGCTGCCGCCCAGCACCACCCGTTTCTGCCCGAGCCTCTGTACCACCCAGTCCCCCACGAGCCTCATGGTCAGCATCGCAGCCGAAAAGACCGTAAATCCTGTCCCAGCCATCGACAGGTCAAACCCTCGCACCATCGTCAGGAATACACCGCTCCAGTCCATGATCGCACCTTCCACCAGAAAGGCAATACAGGCAATGATCCCTACAAAAGTCACGATACCGTGTGGAATTGCAATAAGCCGGCCGCCAGCATCGCCGCCATAAGGCAGCAGATAACGTACCGACAAGGCCAGAATGCTCAGGATGATTCCCGCGGCAATCGCCGTCGAAACCAGCGGCGTAAGGCCAAGCAGGCCCACCCATATCCCAAACATTCCTGCTCCGGCAAAGCCGCCGACACTCCATAGTCCATGCATCCCGCTCATCAGACGCCGGCCAGCAGCTTTCTCTACGATAACCGCCTGAATATTGACCACCACGTCAATACACCCCATGAGTGCACCAAAACACAACAGGGCTGGCACAGCCAGCCCGAGGCTGGAAACCTGACATAAAAGCAACAGAATAAAGGCATACGCCGTACATGCCGCTGCCAGTACCCGCCGGCAGCCTAACCTCGCAGCCGCCGCACCAGACAGAGGCATGGTCAGCAGGGAGCCAATGCCGATACAAAGCAGCAGCAGTCCCAGTACATCCTCAGCAATACCGAGTCTTTCTTTCAGCAGCGGGACCAACGGTGCCCATGAGGCCGTGCCAAAGCCTGCAACGAAGAACACCGCCCGGGTCGCCCGTTGCTCTGAGATTCCCGGCTGTATCGTCCTGTCCTGTATATCACTCATCCAGTATCCTCCCATTTTCCAGTAATGACCCGGCCAGCAGACACATCCCCCGCCGATAATCCTGATGAATACTCGTACGCAATGACAGCTTGGGCAGAAAACGTGCAGGAATGCGCCCGCTGCAGCCAGACTGTATCTCGGCGAGCGCTGTATCTGTCAACTGCTCATCGTAAAAAACCAGTCGATGCGGATTCCACATGCGCGTCAGCAGTTCCGTCATCTCCATGACCTCCGCCTGATGCGAAACCGGCGGTTTTATCCGCCCAGGGTGGCCGAAGCGATGGCCGATCTCGCCAGCCATGCCATCACGCCCCGTATACAACTGCCCCTGAATCAGTATCCCCGCCCCCGGGGGGTAGTGCTGCGGCCAATAGATGCCAAGCACCGTTTCCCGCTGGCTGTCAGGTCCCAGCGATGCCCCCAGACCCACTACCGTGGCATTTATATCATTGACCATCTGCACAGGCTTGCCGAGTCGGCTGCTCATTTCTTCTGAAAACGCACAGTCCATCAGCGCCGGATAATCCACCACATTCAACCGCCCGGCAGTCTCAACTCCCGGCAGGCCAATCAGAATCGTCGAAATCGCAGGATATTGCTGCAGATAAGGCTGAAATATCCCCACGAGAAAATCCATATCGACCCGCGCTGCTGGAAATTTCTCCTGCAGCAGCGTCAATGGTTCGCCCAGCAGATTGATCAGCATAATATACAGCTGATCAGCCCCTGCCTGCTCATACATGTACCCTACCAAGGCCAGACGGCGCTCTGCCTGAAACTGGTACTGTGTAGCCGGCCGGCCGCCAGTACTTGAGGCTTCTGTCAACGCCTGTGCCTCATCCTGCTCGACCAGTTCTTTCAGCAGCGAATTGACCGTGACCACACTGAGTCCCGAAGCCTCTGCCAGCTGTGGTTTCGTTGCCAGCCGCAATTCTTTAAGTGTCCTCCGCAGCAGAGAAATGTTCTGCTGCCGCAATCCACTCTTATCCAATCGTTCCCTACCTCCTGATCAGGCCAAAATATGGCCGCCACGTTCACGAATCAGCTGATTCAACCGTTCACAAGTTTCCTGCGGATACGGATGCGGCAGCTCTCCATGATGGATAGACGGCTTGCATTTACCGTGGAAGTCGCTGCCAGCAGTCACAATCAGGCCATGCGCCTCAGCCAATGCCTGATAAAAGCGACAGACCGAGTCCTCATGATAATTACTGAAGGCCTCAATTCCGTCAATGCCGGCAGCGATAAGCCCCTCTGCCAGCTTCCGGTCAGAGCCGATATCAATCCCCGGGTGAGCCAGAACCGCCACCCCGCCGCTATTCTTTATCACAGCAGCCATGTCTGTAAACAACGGAAAATCGATAGGCACACAGCAGGGCTTGCCATCCGCACAATAATCCCAGAAAAAATTCACCAACGGATTATCACTGCGGCTGCCACCGGCACGATAGACCTGCAGCCGTTCATCGGCCGCATTGCGGGCATCCGCCAGCAGTACCTCGGCAATCTGCTCAGCTACGACCTCACCATGAACAGCATGTTCCATTACCTGTGCCTCTTCGAACTGAAATCCCTGTGCTTTAATTTTACGCATAAGCTCATGCCCGGCCGCACGCTGCTTTTGATGAAAATCCTGTTCCAGCCTTATAAATACTGGATCTGTTTCGTTAATCCCATAGCCCAGCAGATGAAAGGTACGCCCTGCGTAGAGACAGTCAATCTCCAGTGCCGACAGGTACCGGAGCCCCAGCTCATGGGCCCGGCACCGGGCGGCAGCAATCCCCGCCACTGCGTTATGGTCAGCCAGTGCAACCGCCTTCAGCCCCGCCTCAGCGCACAGTTCCATTAGTCTGCCCGGTTCAAACTCTCCATCCATACTATAATGAGAATGCATGTGCAGATCCAGCCACGTGTCCATATCCGTCTCTCCCTCCACATAGTAAACTATCTTTATAAAGTCATTTTACTATGTATTGAAACGGCTGTCAAACACAACCGTCAGCCTGCTTAGTATCTGGCAGCCTCAAGCTTCAGCAGGGCCTGTTTCTTATCAACGCCGGCAGCATAGCCGGTGAGACTGCCATCGGAGCCAATGACACGATGACAGGGAATCAGTATTGCAATCGGATTTCTCCCAACTGCTCCGCCTACAGCCTGCGCCGACATCCTCCCCTGCGGAGTCCGCGCGGCCAGTTCATGGGCAATCGCGCCATAGGTTGTCGTCTCTCCATAGGGAATCTGACGCAGCAGTTCCCATACATCACGCTGAAACGCAGTTCCATTGGCCTGCAAGGATGGCATAAAATCCGGAATTCTCCCGCTGAAATAGAGATCCAGCCAGGCCCGTGTCTGCCTGAACACCGGCAGATCCGGACCGGGCAAGTCCGCCGCTGCTAAAATATCGTTTTCCACTTCCGCCTCAAACCATAAGCCAGTCAGCGCCAGCTCGTCGCCAGCGAGGATGAGGCGGCCCAGCAGTGACTCATAGTTTTGATAACAGCAGCTCATAGTTTATCTCCCCTGACCGTTTCCCCATAGATGGTATCGAGCAGATTACGTCCGCTCTGCGTGCGGAACACCTTTTCCCGAACCGACTGGATTGCTTTTATGGACAACTGATCTTCATAGGCATTAACCAGAAAATCTGCTTCGAGCAGGATCTGATAATCCAGCCCATCCACCGCAGTGTAGGTATGATGGTGTCCGACCAGAAAACCGACGCGCTGCACAACGTCTTCCTCGCAGCCAGCCGCCCGCAGCATCGTCTCAGCCAGTGGCTGCCCTTCCCGCTCCTGATAGATTCCCGACGTACTCCCGTACTTCTGCTCCGCGGCATGGATTCCGATATCATGGACAATCGCGGCCAGTTCGAGCACCTGCTGCTGATCTGCCGGGAGCTTTTCCAGCCGCCCGATCAACGAGGCAAATTCATATACCTTCAGAAAATGCTGGATACGCTTCGCATCCCCGGCATCAAATTCAATCATACGCTGCAGCAGCTCAACACTTTGATTTTTCATAGCTATCGCTCCTCTTATCACTTTTGGATACAATCGGTCTTCCTATTACCACCAGCGGCTTTATCTTCTCAGTATAGCAGATTCCTTTACATTTCACTGTAATCGTAGTATATTTTCTAATGTAACTTTTGTCACGAGATTGGAGATTCTATGAAGCAAGAAAAACTATGGACCCCGGAGTTTCTCAGCATGGGCGGGAGCAATTTCCTCCTGTTCATGACTCAATATATCCTGGTTGCCGCTCTTCCGATTTTCATCATGGAGCAGCTGGGCGGTGGCGAAATGGAGGCCGGACTGGCGATGACCTTCTTCCAGATTGGGACGGTGGTCTGCCGCCCGCTGGCAGGCCGCATCATCGACTCTGTCAACAAGCGGCATCTCCTGCTGGCAGCCACCGTGGCATTCTTCCTCATCATGCTGGGATTCAACCTCTTCCAGAACCTTACCAGCATCTATGGCCTCCGGCTGCTGCATGGCATTATCTTCGCCATGACGACTACCGCTACCGCAGCCATGGCAGCCATCGTTCTGCCAGTTTCCCGCAAAGGTGAAGGCATCGGTTATTTCGCCCTCTCGACCAATCTGGCCATGGTCGTCGGCCCGCTGATTGGTCTGCTGATCATCGGCAATCTTGGGGCAGATACCCTGTTCCACTTCATCGCCGTGCTGGGTCTCATTACGATCTGGACGGCCAATCACCGGCGTCTCCCCGCCGAAATCTGCCAGCCAGCGCCAAAGATGAAGTCCGGCTGGCAAGTCACCGATTTTGTTGAGCCGAGTGCACTGGCCATGGCCGGACTTGGTGGTCTGGTATTCTTTGCCTATGGCGGAATCCTGACATTTATTCCGCTCTATGCCAAGAGCCTGGGGCTCCAGTCCGAGACCAGCCTGTTCTTCATGGTCTTTGCCGCTATTATCATAATTTCCCGGCCGTTCGTTGGACGCTTATTTGATACCAAAGGACCAGATTATACGATCTATCCCGGATTCCTGCTATTTGGACTCGGACTCATCCTGTTCAGCCAGATTACCAGTCTGGCAGGACTGCTGACCTCTGCCGCTGTGCTTGGCATTGGCTTTGGTGCACTGAGTCCGGCATTCCAGACCCTTGCGATCCAGAGTGCGGCACCAGCCCGGGCCGGCGTAGCAACCGCGACCTATTTCTGGTCACTGGATATCAGTGTCGGGCTTGCCGCTGTCCTGCTGAGTCTGGCCGCTGCTCATTGGGGCTACGCCGTCATGTATGGACTGATCTGCACCGGCGTCATCGTCTTCGCTGCCTGCTGTTACTTCTGCTGGCGCCGCCGGCAATAATATATCAGGTAACCAAAGTTACAGAACAAATCCGCCCAGCCTGTTAAACTAAGCCCGTAAAGACGAAGAGCTTATACAGACAAGGAGCGTGATTTCTCATGTATTTAGATAACCTGAAAAAGAATCATCTTGACCTCTATGACCGCATTCATGCGCTGCAGCAGTATCAGACAGTATCCGACGTCGAGGCTCATAGTGCCGAGCTGGCTTTGGCGCTGGCAAAGCTGGCCGGTCTGCTCTCGATCCATCTGGCCGCCGAGGATAACTATCTTTATCCGAATCTCGCCCAGAGTACAAACGATCGCGTTCGTCAGACTTCCATTGCCTTCCATGAGGAAATGGGTGGTCTGGCCAAAGAATTCATTGCTTACAAGGAAGCGTTCATGACCGCTACGAAGATCAAACAGGACCCAGCGGGCTTCCTGACCGCTACGGCTTCTGCGGTCAAAGCTCTGCTTGAACGCCTCACACGGGAAGACCGTGACCTGTATCCGCTGGTATAAAACGCTAACATTCTCCTTATAACAAAAAAATTTCCTCAGGCATCACGTAATTGCGTGCTCTGCCTGAGGAAATTTTTTATTGTTCTTTTTCACCAGCCTCAGCCAATGATCAGTCTGCTTCCGAATGCTGCTTTTTCCTCGACAGCGAAGGAATGATACCGATGACAGAAAGCACGGTAAACACCAGAAAAGACAGCTCGATATTGCGCACAATAGAATCGGTCTCGGCCAGCCAGCTCCAGTCAATGGAGAGCAGCAAGGTGACGATTGCAATACTCACGACCTGTCCGACCAGCCGCACGGTTGACAGCATCGATGCCGCCAGTCCATAATACTTTTTCGGCACGGAGCTCATGATGGCATTATTATTGGGTGCGGCAAAGAAGGCAAAGCCTATCCCAACAATCACCAGCGCCGGAATCAGCAGCCACAACGACCGCAGATGAACCGTCAGGGTAAAGCCAAGCAGTCCAAAAGTGATAATCCCCATCCCCAACAAAGTGAGTTTTGCCGCCGAGTGTCTGTCAGAAAGCTTCCCCGCCTGTGGTGACAACGCTGCCATCATGACCGGTTGTACGAGCAGCAGCAGCCCCGCCTCCCGCGAGCTCAGGCCAAGGATTGACTGCAAATAGATGGACAGCAGAAAACTGATGGTGAAGGTCGAGCTGTAGTTCAACATCGCCGTGAGATTTGACAGCGAAAACTCCCTGTTTTCCATGAGCAGGCGGATCGGCAGAATGGCCTGCGGCACCTTCAGCTCATGGAACAGAAAGCCAATAAAAATTACGCAGCCGGCAGCCAGACTAAGGACGGCATAAGACTGATTGAGCAGCTCGGACAAACCATACATCATGAGGATCATGGCCAGTCCATAGAGGAATGCCCCCAGCCCATCCCGCCGGGCCTGCGTCTCCTCGATCCATTCCTGTCGCAGGAACCGCAGAACAGCCAGGATCGTAGCCAGACCGAGAGCAGTAATAAACCAGAAAATACTGCGCCAGCCCAAATAATAATTCAGCAGCCCCCCGATAACCGGTCCCAGGGCCAGACCGACATAGACCATCGAGACATTCCAGCCGATAGCCTGTCCCCTTTGCGCTGGCGGGCAGACAAGTGTCAGGATTGACATGGTGGTTGCATAGATCATTGCAGCCCCGATGCCCTGAATTGCCCGGCAAAACAGCAGTCCGGTCATTCCCGGCGCAAAAACCACGGCCAGCGAGGAGACCGTAAAGATGATCATCCCCCACAGGAAAATCCGTCGCTTTCCCAGCCGGTCCGCCAGCTTGCCCATTGGCAGCAGAAATACGATGGAAGTCAGCAGGAATATTTCGATCACCCAGCCGAGTTCATTGGGACTGGCCTGATAGGCCTGCCCGATCTCGGGCAGCGACAGGATCAGGGCACTGCCGGTAAATGGCGTCAAAAATGAGGACAGCATCATGATCCATAGAATTTGGTTTTGCATCGGCAACGACCTTTCAGCCAACGACGTTGACCGGCGTACCGGCCATGAACTGGTGGATATCCTCAGCAATGATCGACACCAGACGCTGGCGTGTTTCCACCCCCTTCCATCCCATATGCGGAGTCAGAATGACATTGGACATCGTATAGAGCGGATTATCAGCGGCCGGCGGTTCCTGTTCCTGAACATCGAGGCCTGCACCAGCAATCTGATGCTCCTGCAGGGCCTTGATCAGCGCCTGTTCATCAATCAGAGCACCACGGGACGTATTGATCAGGAATGCCGTCGGCTTCATCAGGGACAAAGCAGACGCATCAATCACATGATGTGTCTTTTCATTGAGCGGGCAGTGAAGCGTGATGAAATCACTTTCCCGCAGCATCTCCTCACGGCTGACATACCGGATGCCCGCCTCATCTGGACGCGGCGTGCGGGTAGCAGCCAGCACATTCATCTCCATGGCCTGAGCAATGCGGATGACCTGACGGCCAATATGGCCCGCCCCCAGCACGCCGAGCGTCTTGCCATTGAGCTCGATATGCGGTACGAGCAGATGCTGCGTGAAATTCTGATGATCCCCACGCGCCAGCATTGCCATCTGCACCTGCATGGATGAAGCAAGATTGAGCATCAGCATGATGGCCGTATGTGCGACACGCTGTGAGCTGTAAGCCGGGATATTGCAGACCGTAATTCCCTTCGCCTTTGCTGCCGGCAGATCAATATTATTATAGCCAGTTCCTGCCTCAACCAGCAGCCTGACACTCGCTGGGAACTGCGCCAGCAGTTCTGCCGGGACCGGCAATTCCTTCGTAACCACGACATCGGCTCCCTGAATACGCTGCAGCAGTTCTTCCTCGCTGCTATCGGCAAACACCTGAACATCATCCGACAACACCGAAAAATCCAGTTTTCCATCAAAATCCATCTTAGCCGCATTGACAACAACAACTTTACAGCTCATAAAGCTTCCCTCCTATATTTGTTCCATCCAGATCTGGCCTCTATTATACCATAGATCCGGCATTCATAAATGTCATGGTTTCCTTCCCGGTTCATCTTATAGTATAATGGTGCAATAAAGGAGCTGATTCAACATGCTGCAAGATATTGCACCACAAGTCTATCATAACGAATTCTATATCAAGAAACCCCAAAACCATGACTATTTCTTCTACATAAAAGATGGCCAGATCCTGCTTGATGCCACCAGCGATCATTTCCCATTCCCGTCGTTTGAGGAATATGCGCTGAACCGGCCGGATATTTACCAGCACGCTGACTATCTCTTCTCCATCAGCCAGCACGATTTCTATCTGATTGATGAACGGACCATCCAGCTCACTGAAAGTGCCGGCTATCTGTTTGCAGCACCAACCGTTCTGCGCACACTGGCACCTTCCTGGGCCGGATTTGCCGGTGTTACCGGCACCCAGCTGCACCGTTTCTATCGCAGCCGTACCTACTGTGGCTGCTGCGGGCACAAAATGACCAAGAAAACCGACGAGCGGGCTCTGGTATGCCCCGTGTGCCACAATGTCGAATATCCCAAGATCTCACCGGGCATCATCGTCGCCGTAACCGATGAAGACCGCATCCTGATGACCAAATATGCGGGCAGAGTCAATCCACATTTCGCCCTGATTGCCGGCTTTACGGAAGTCGGTGAAACACTCGAGGAAACCGTCCACCGCGAGGTCATGGAAGAAGTCGGCCTCAAAGTAAAGAACCTGCGCTATTATAAAAATCAGCCCTGGTCGTTCTCCGACTCCCTGCTGATCGGCTTCTTTGCCGAGCTTGACGGATTGCCAGAGATCCACCGGGATGCATCAGAACTCGCAACTGCTGAATGGTACAGCCGTGCAGAAATGCCCGAATGCGCCCTCAAAGCGCTGGAATACGCGCTGCTTTTGCCCGATCCCAAGGTGGGTGTGTGCAATTCGCTGGCGCTCAACATCAGTGCCGACAGGCGCTACAGCTTGGGCGATGTTTTTGGTGCGGTTGAAGAATACAAACTTGCCCTGCTGGCCGACGAGGATAATGTACTGGCGTGGAATTCCCTCGGCGTATGCATGGCGGCCCTTGGGCGGCAGCATGAAGCCCGGCGGCATTTTACGGAAGCCCTGCGGCACGGGCCGGATAAAGCCCTTGCCGAACAGATTTACTACAATCTTGGCACAGTATGTCAGGGGCTGGGCGAAAAACGCGCGGCGGCGCAGTATTACCGCCAGTGCGTAAAAATTTCGCCAGAACACCAGTTTGCCCACATCAGGCTTGGGCAGCTGTGCGAACAGGGCGGCAGAAGGGCCGAGGCCCGCCGCTTTTATGAAAAGGCCGCTGCCCTTGAGGATGCGCGCCCCGGCGCGCCCAGCCTTGCCCGCAGACATCTGGCGCGGGTGGCCGTGCGCCAGCGCAAGGGCAGCGAGGCCCGCGAGCTGCTGCACGAGGCGCTTGTGCGCAACCCGCAGGATGAGATCGGAAGAGCGTCGTGTAGGGA
>ERZ650307.1531-NODE-1531-length-12953-cov-5.574973_pt1 | contig 12953 bp, 10 predicted proteins | sample MGYA00376243_ERZ650307 | MGnify/ENA primary metagenome ERZ650307 (study PRJEB26733, sample SAMN07839242) | wastewater metagenome | biome: urban; feature: artificial channel; material: waste water | place: USA: North Carolina | collected 2016-03-31 ... | reverse complement strand
GATCTACACAGGCGAAGACACTCTTTCCCTACACGACGCTCTTCCGATCTCTGTGGAAGTAGCGCACGTGCGGGCGGATCTTGCTCAGCAGCTGCTCGGCCTTGGCGTAGTCGGCCGGCTCCGTGCTGTTCGGCGGCAGGCCCAGGTAGTGCAGGGCCAGCGGCAGGATTTCCGACGGCGAGTCGAGCAGGGCCACGCCACAGTCCTTGAGCTTGGCGATGTTCTCTTCCTTGAAGATCAGGTCCCAGCTGTCCACCGGCGCGTTGTCGCCGAGTGCAGCCTTGACCTTGGCCGGGTTGAAGCCGATCAGCACGGTGCCGTACATGTAGGGCACGGCGAACTTATTGCCGGGGTCGTTGGCCTCGAGCAGCTTCATCAGCTTGGGGTTCAGGTTGGATTCGGGCTCGTCCCAGAACAGCGGGCCACTGACACCGGGCTGGATCGCGCCGGTCTCCAGCAGGCGCGAGAGTATCCCCGCCTTGCGGAAGCCTTCGGCCATGGAGTTGGCAGAGTATTCGGCATTCTCGGTTTTGAAGGTGACCTTACCGCCGCCATAGAACACGAAACGGCCGCCGCAGATGCCTTCGATCTCGGCCATGGCCCATTTGGATTTTTCGTGCAGGGTCTCCGGACGGACCTCGGGGAGATCCAGCAGCAGGCAGATGTCTTGGTAGGTCTGGTCAAAGGAGAGGCCGTATTTCTCGTACAGGCTGTTGAACCCCTTCATGAACGAGAGGACTTCCTTGGTCGGGATGAATACCGTCTCGGCCTGGTACTGCTCGTAGTTGGCGCGATCCTGGACGGCCAGCGCTTTCGAGTTGTTGAAGAAAGTCGCGGCAATCTTCTGCCCACCTGCGAATCGGGCTGATAGATAGGCCTGATCGGTGGCGCTATGGCGATGCATTTTGCCGAGCTTGTCGTCCAAGGGCATGAAAAGGCGCAGCAGCTTGGCGGTTAGCGCCGCTTCAAGCTCATCGTCGCTGGTCCCGGGCTTGTTCTTAAACAGGGGCGCACCGGCGCACAGCCCATAGGCCGCCTTGAGCAGATGGGTTTTGCCGGTGCCGTTCTCGCCGATGATCACGTTGATCTTGGGCGAGAGCTCCAGTGTCAGGCCGGTGAAGACCGTGAAATTTTTCAGAGTCAGATTTGTGATCATATTTGAATCCTTTTTCCTTTGCGGATTTCATCCAGCAGCGCCTCGCGCATGGATTCCAGGTAGCGTTCCACGTCGGTCTCGTCGGCCAGCCAGGCCTTGTCGAAAGAGACCTTCACCGAGCGGCTGGGCACGTACTCGATGCGCGGTTCCGGCTTGGCGGGTGGAGTGGGTTTCGTACCTTCATCCGTCCTGGCGGTATTACCGGGTTGCGGCGCGGGCTCGGGTGCCGGTGCCGGTTGCGCCCAGGAGGTCATCTGCGAAAGCAGGCGCTGGTAGTCGCTTTCCTCAAACCGGCGCAGGGTGTCGCGGATGACGGCAATCAGCTTCTGGCGCTCAAGGCCTGAGTTGAATTCGTTGAACGGACGGGTGATCTGCTCCTGCTGTTCGCCGTTCAGTGCGCTGAATTCGGCCATGCCGCAGAGGCGACCTTTGAGGGCGGCGACCGTTTCCTTGGCCTTGGCAATCTCGGCCTCGATCTGGGCAGTGACCTTCCCCTGCAGAGTTTCGACTTGCGTCTTCACCTGCTGCATGCGGTTGCCCTTGAAGCATTCAGGATCGGTCAGGCTGGCAACTACCTGGGTGGATTCGTCGCCTTCGATGTAGGCGAAGTTGGGCTCCTGGCTTTGAACGAACTTGCGGGCGTTATCGAAGATGCCTTTCTGCGGGCCGCTCATGAATTTACGGACAGGATCGATGACGCTTTCCTTCATATCGAGCAGCGCGTCTTCCTGGCGGGTTAGTTCGGTCAGATACCAGGTGTAGGGCTTGCCGGTCAGCTCCCCCAGCTTCTCAAGCACCGGTGTCAGCGCATTCAGGAACGGATACTGGGATGCCTGAGCCGCCAGCGGGGTGAGCTGATGCATGAGATCCTGGAGCGCGGTACCGGTCTCCTTACCGAGCGCCTTCGCTTCACTGGCGCGGGGCGGGGCATCGAAGAAGTCCTCAAAGAATTCCTTGAGGGCGCGGACCTGCGATGCGGTAAATTCGACCTGGGGTTCCAGCACCACATTGCCGTGGCCATGGGTGTTGCGCAGCGCCCGTTCCAACTCGTCCTCTTCCAGCAGATTGCCGTCGGCGCGAACCTCTACCTTGCCGCGAGCGCACAGGTTGGCCAGAGTGCAAAGCACGGCGGCGTAGTACCACCCGTAGGGTTTGCGCTCGAATTTCTCCAGCAGATTTTTCAGCGTGGTACGCACGCCACCCCGATTGTTGCTCTGGATGAACGCCAACAGCTCCTGCTCGGACTCGGCCAGGGAGGTGGCGTCGTTGCCGAACAGCCCCTGCTGTGAATGCTTGAGGCATTTGGCGATGTCGTTTTCGGTGTAGGTGATGCCGCGCAACATACGAAGGTTCGGATAGGCGCGGGAAATGAGCTCGTGGAATCCGCGCAGCACCCGGGTCTGCGCATCCTCGGAACCGATCTCGATGTCGCCTCCTGCCACAAACAGCTTGGCCTTGCCCATCAGGCTTTGAACGCGCTGCTGCAGCTCGGCATACCGTTCCCGGTTCTGGAAGCCCTTGTCGGTCAGGATTCGTTTGACCGCCTCCTGTTGCGTGATCGAGATGTTCTGGCGGATGTATTTCTCCGTCCGCTTGTACATGAGGATGTCACGAACGAGGCGCTCGTCCGCAGGCATCAGGACGAGCAGTTCGTCCCGGCCCATGCTCTGCATCCGCAGGATGGACTCACTTTCGGCGTTCTCATGGAACGGGCTGATGACATGGATGGCCAGCTCGTACTCCCGCCCGTGCAACCGATCATCGAGCTTTCTGGAGAACGGGTAGTCCTGGCCATTCTCGTCGTAACGAATCTTCCTTTGCTTGATGACGTGGTCGAAAACGATCTTCTCAAGCTCGGCGGCAACATCCGATGATTCCACCTCGGTGTTCTTGATTTCCTGCTCGACGTCTTTTTCCTCGTCGGTCAGGTATTCGTAGAGCTCGCCATTGCGCTGCACGTAGGTCTGCTGTTCAAGGAGGCTGAGGGCTTCTTCGACCCGTTTCCGCAGCGCGGGCAGATCCTGATTGAAGCCGTCCAGCATCAGGACGCACAGGTTGCGAAGAGTCGGCTTGAACTCCTTGACGTACTTGACCAGGAAGAGCGTTTTCAACAGCCGGATCGCGAAGGGACCATCAAGATGGTTTTCTGCCTGGATAATGGCTCTCTGGATATTGGATTTCAGCGCGGTGCGAATGCCTTCAAACATCAAGTCGAAGGTCGCCAGCTGACCGATTTCATGATCCCCGATCTGGATCGCCACCTGCTGGAACACACCCAGCATGGAGCGTTCGCCCACCGAGCTGTGCTTGCCCTCAAAGGCGCTATGCTGCGACAGATTCTGAATGGCCGACTGGAACAGCGCGAACTGGTACGGAATAAACGGATAGCTGTGAATGAAGTGCTCCCGATCCTGATAGTTCCGGTAGGTTTGCGAGCCGTCGGCAAAGTCGAACAGGGTCTTAAAATTGTTGGACTGCGCGTGATAAATGTCCGACAGAAGGCGAACGCCTTCTTCGGTTTTCATGAGCAGACGCTTCTGGATAACCTCCGCCACGTCGGCGCTGGTCAGCTTCATGCGATTGGCGAACCGGGCCTGGATTTTAGAGAAGTCGTTGCCTTGCTGTTTGCCCATCTCGCCGACAACCGTCCCCATGTCCTCCTGGGCGGTCACGATGACCCATGCGCGGCCTCGGCATTTGGTTGCCATGCTCTCGGCGATGGTTTGGAGGTTGGTCATCAGCTTGACGTTTTCAGCGATGTACTGACCGACCTCATCAACAAAGAAGTTCAGACGGAAATCGGGCGATTGCCGTTCGATATACGCATGCACCTGTTCGGCAAAATCTTCGATGGAGACACGGTACTGGCTGCGGTATTTGTCGAGTATCCCCATGGCCGATGCTTCGTCACCACCGGTTACCTGGGCATAAGCTTTGGCAATGTTTTTCGCCTCCAGCAGAGCCTGCTCGCGGCCTTTTTGCCATGTTCTGCCCGCTGAGGATTCATAGGCCGATTTGAACTGTTCGTAGAGGCCACGGCTGTCGAGGTCGCGCTCGAACTGGGCGATGTGCCCCTGCTTGCCGTAGTAACCGCACATCTCGTCAAAGACCTTGACGAAGACTGCGAGGAGCGCATCGATCTGGGTCTTGCTGATGACGTCCGCTTTCTGGTCGATGTTGAACAGAATGCTTTTCGACGGAATGGCGACGGCTCGTTTGAGATCACCGCGCAGGATTTCGTTGTCGCCACACTTGGGCAGGAACAAGTCAAGTGCGGAGGCCCCGTCGATCTGCCGGTTTTCGAGCAAGAGCGCGAGCATCTTCAACAGGTGGGATTTACCTGAACCGAAGAAGCCGGAAACCCAAACACCATTGGCACCTTCATAGTTGTTGTAGGCGTCCAGAAAGGATTCAAGCCGCTTCTCGACTTCGTTGGTCAGTACGTATTCTTCAATTTCGAGGCGAAGGCTGGCTTCATCGTCAGCTTTGATGACCCCTTCAATCGGGCGGTCAACTGGCTTGTTAAAAATGGTCTTAAGAGTCATCACGCTTCCCTCGTTTATGCTTCGCAGTGAAAGATGTTGAACGCCCGGTAGTACTTGTCGTCATGCAGCCTTCCGAAGAGATCGAGCGATGCTCCGGACTCCAGGGAGTGGGTGTAGGCTCCCGGGAAAAACATGACGGTCGGCTTTTCTTTCGCCGTGCTCTGCAAATTGTTCAAAACGTTGTGCGAGCGGATGTAGGGGAACACCTCGCCAACGCCGGACAGAAAAAGAACCTCGAAATCCGTGCTTGCCAGCTTGGCCGCAATGGCCGGAACAAGATGCGCTTCGGGGTCTAGCACGCCTTGCAATAACTCTTTGAGCTGCTCTTTGGAGACAGAATCCTCCATCTCGACAATCTGGTCCCAGATGTCACGTTCTTTGAGGATTTCTATCGAAAGGTCGTACAGATTGATCTCCAGAATCCGAACACCAGCCTGCCCAAGGCGATTGACCAGCTGACGCTGGAGCCGCTCCATTTCAACAGACTCTTCCGGCTTGAAGGGGCAGATGAAAAATGGAACCTCGTTACCGAGACCTTGCTTGTTGAGAAAACGCTGGCCTGAGATCACAGCAAAGAGATGCTGAAATCTGTCCTGCATCGGCATTCTGGCTATATCTGCTGTCACCGCTTCATCCCCTTCAGATCGGATTCAAATGCAGGGAAGTGCAAAACATCCCTGTGGCTGCCTTGATGGATCAGATCCAATAGTCTCGGACTGAGCATGGCAGCGTGTATCATGTTGTTGGCCGTTAGAAGATCAGCCTCGCGGAGTATCTTGAACAGGACCTGCCGTAATTTGCCTCGTGTCGCCGGGGTGATCTCATCCAGTTCCAAATGCCACTCGGATTTCCGGTTGAAGAAGGAATCAAAATCCTCGTGGGTCAGATCGCTTTTCAGTGTGATGTAGCGCTCTCGAAGCACTTCGACGGCAAAATCAGCAATGAATCTGTACCGACGGCAAACGGCGAGCCACAGGAGATAAGCCTGCTCTTGGTGACTGCCCTCAACAAGGAATTCAAGTTCGCCTGGGCTCAACGTCCTGAGTCGAGAGATGATCTCGCGGCAGACTCGTTTGAGCGTATTCAGTGTTCTGGTCTGCAGTAGATTTTCTGCAACGACCTTGTCTCGAACAGAGTTCCAGTCGCCAAGATCAAGATACAGCGCGGCCAGCTCCACCGATTCGCGGTGAAAGAGACTGCCCGTTGTAAATGACATGCTGTATCTGTCGTTACTCATTCTTGGTCAGGATTCCTTTTTGTAATGCTCGGCAGCGCCACCGGCCTTTACCCATTCGTCCACCTCATCCTTCTTGAACTTCCAGAGGCGGCCCATGCGATGCGCGGGCATTTCATGTTTATCAATCCACTTGTACACGGTGTCATTGCTGACCCCGAGGTACTTGCAGATCTCACTTATCGATAACCAGCGGTCTTCCATCTCGGCCATTTCTCAAGCTCCTCGTGGGCGATTGGGGTTAAGCCATGCGCTCGCCAGAGGCGAAGTAAGGGAAAACAGGCGGAATTCTCCCGATTAAATCACTTGAATATATACGATTTGGCTGCCGGATGTCAAACGATCTTTACCGATTAGAGCCGATTGTTTGCTAACAAGGTCGATGCCAGACGCCTGTTCCGAGCCTATTCCCGGTGTCTATGCGCGGCATCCGGTAGGTCCAAGCCGTAATCGAGGTGCGCCCGCACAGCACCGCCACCATCACCCGCTGATACATGCTGTGCCCGCCGGGCCGGAATCCTTCCAGCCGGTCGATGGGCGGCAGATCACGCTGCGGATCGGTGAAGGTCACCAGCTCTCCATGGATCAGATCCCAGTCGCCGGTTGGGCGGCCGAAACGCGGTGTATCGATCTCCTGTTGTCTGCGGGCGTCGGCCAGTGGATCGGCGGTGCCCCGGGACAGGATCAGCCCTTCCGGCACTTCGAGGGCCGGGAACCCGGCGTTGAGATGGTAGAGCTTGCCCCAGACCACGGCCGGTTCGATGCTGCGGGCCTGGGCGCAGAAGCGTTGATGGTTCCAGTAGCCCCGTTTCAGAGTGCCGTAGACGAAGAGCCGGAGGATTGTCTCGGGACTGTCTTCCGGGTTTGTGTTCAGCTTCGCGGTGTCTCCAATGTTCATGCATTCACTCCTTTGGGCAGTGTCCCTTTGCGCTCCTGGGGGATGAAGCGGAATTCGCTGTTTTCGATGGCCCGCACATCCTCGTAGCGGATGGTGAGCATGGTCATGGGCGGCACCTCCAGCTCGCGCCAGCCCTTCTCGTTGTCCACGGCAAAGTCGATAAAGGCGGGCTCCGAGGCGTAGAGCACCACCCGGTGCTGGCGGTGGATGCGCAGGCAGAGCGGCTTGTTGCCCTTGAGCACGGTGATGATGCCGGGGTCGAGCCGCGAGGCCAGCACGGCGCTCATCTGGCCGCGACAGAGGGCGAGTGCCTTCTTCAGGCCGTCCTGGTCGATGGGGCCTTCGGGCGCGAAACGGTCGGCCAGGCGGAAGATCAGCTCGCTGTCCACCTCGGCGTAGCGCGGCAGCCCGAGACGGCGGAACAGATAATCGGCGTTGTAGATGGTACCGTTGTGGGTGCCGATGACGATCCCGGCCCGGATGGGATGGTTGTTGCGGTTGTTGAACTCGTTGCCCCGGGTGCGCCAGCGGGTATGTCCCATGAGGATGGTGGTCTCGTTGTCGACCTGCCCGAGCAGCTCCTGAAACGGCTTCTCGTAGACCAGCTCGTGCGCCCGCATCGGCCGCTTGAAGATGCGGTGGCTGCCGTCGGTCTTGAGCCAGGCCAGACCGGAGGCGTGCGGGCCGCGCTCCTCGCTGTGCAGCAGCATGCGGATGAAGAGCTCGCGCAGGTAATCCCGCTCGTCGGGCCGTCTGCGCTTGCGGCCGAAGATGATGCCTACTTGTCCGCACATGGAACCGGGTCCTCCTTGCCGCCGAAGTTCTTGCCGAGCGGTCTCGTCCCCTCAAGGACGAAGGCCGCGTATTCGCGCCGGTGGTCCGCCAGCCACTCGGCTACCTCTGGGTAACCCATCTCGGCGGTCAGCCGGGTCACCTCCGGGTGGTCGAGCATGTTGGTGCGCCCGGAGAGCCGCACCGTCTCCAGGGCTTCGAGGAAGCGTTCCGGCCAGGGATCGCTGGCCTTGTCGTCGGGCAGGAACTCGATCAGGCTGTGCCGCGCCAGACGGGTGAGAAACTCGGCGGCCGCAGCGGCGGCGTCCTCCGGCAATGGCCGGGTCGGCCCGCCTTCAATGCCTGAGAGCACCTCGGCCATGTAGTCCCGGGGCGCTCGGCTGGCGGTAAATGGCGTCTGGCCGCGCATCAGCTCGACAACTTCGAGGCAGTCGTCGGCTTGCAGGGTTTCCCCGCTGCCGGGAATCGGTTCGCCGTCCAGTGTGGTGGAGCGGATCAGAATCTTCATGGGGCACCTCCTTAAACAGTGAGGCCGGGAACTTGCCCGGCCTCGTTGGTGAGAGTGGCGGTTGTTTCGTCCGGAAGGACCTCCTGCGGTTTGGGGCGTCCGTTCTTGAAGGCTGCGTCGCCGGGCATGTTGGCCATCAGATGCTTGCGGGCGGTCTTGAACTCGTCGCCGATCAGGCCGAGGTGGAGCAGGAAGACCCGGAAGTCGTACTTGGCGCTTTGTGGGTCGAAGTCCCGCTTGCGGCTGGAGGCGGCCCGGCCGTTGAGCGCCTTGGCGGCGACGGCGAGGCAGAATTGCAGGTAGGCCTTGATCCGCCCCGCGTGGAGGGTCGCCTCGAACCAGCGGAACTCCACCGTGCCCCGGTACCAGACGTTGTGCAGGTTGACTCCGTGGTAGCGGCTGTTGTCGTAGTGCTGGGGCTGGCGGTTGTGGTAGCCGTACCAGATGCGGTTGAGCTGGTCCTTGGTGCGGGGGCGATGCTGTTCGATGCGCTGGATCAGCTCGTCGCTGACCGGCCGGGTGTAGCGGTTGAGACGGTCGCGGCTGATGCCGAGGGCGTGGAGGATCAGCGGCTCCTGCTTGTAGATGATCTTGGCCAGGTTACCCAGGTGTCTGCCGTCGAAGGGCGCGGCGTCGATATGGATGTGAATGCCGCACTGGCTGTTGATCTTGCCTCCGGCGCGGCGGATGGCCCGGACCACCTCCTGCAGTTGCGGGATGTCGTCGTAGCCGAGCACCGGGCTGACCACCTCGGCCCGCAGATGGGCCGGGACGCTGGTCAGGGAGGCGTCCCCCACCACCTTCCAGACGCGGCCGCGCAGGTCCTCGACCTCCCAGGGGTCATAGCTGCTGGGGATGCCGACATGGCGGACCGTGCCGCCCACCACCGAGTGGATGGCCCAGGCGATCTGCTCCCGGGTGCGTTTTACGGTCTCGATCTCGATCCCGTAGTGGATCTCTTTCAGGTTCATGCGTGCCTCCGTCGTTCATGGCGCTTCTAAGTCGTTGTCAGGCAAGGCTTTTTAGCCTCCGCTTACACCATGAATGAATGCTTCTTTCCGGACACAAATCAAGTAGAAGAACAGCCGAAGCCGACATTTAACACGTTTATTTTCAATGACTTGCGAACTTGGACGGATTGGGCTGCGCACAGACGACAGAAACCCCGGAACGGGCTGGCCGTATCCGGGGTTTCTGGGTTGGCGGTGGCAGTGATCCGGTCAGCCGGAGGCGGTATCAGAGGTGATCAGGCTGGCGTGCAGCTCGAGGTTGCGCGACTCGTCGGCCCGCATCCGCGCCAGCAGCGCCGTGAAGGCCTCCGCTTCGGTGGCCGGGAGCTTTGATGCTCGTTCCAGCCGCGCCAGACGCTGGTGCAGATTCTCCAGCAGGCCCAGGGCGTGGTCGCGGATCAGGCCATCGCGCTTCTCCTGCGGCGAAGGGATGAACTCGGTCAGGCCGCCTTTGCGTCGAACGATCATGGCCGTGCCTCCTTAGCTCAGGGTCGCGCCCAGCGAATGGATGCGCGGGTAGATCAGCGGCGTGCCGGTCATCTCGGCCTTGTAGCGGACCTTGTTCCCGGTGTTGTCGGTGAAGGTGCGCACCAGGGTGTACTCGGTCCAGTTCTCGTCGATGGGCCGGGTGTCCTGGATGGTCATCGCCTCCCAGGTCAAGCCGCCGTCGTTGCTGGCGAACCATTGCAGGGTGGTGCCGCTGGGGATTTGCATCTGCACATAGGCCTTGGTCGATTCCACTCCCTGGGTCAGCTCGTTCTCGCGGGTCAGGTAGGCCCCGGTGGTCTTGTTGAGATAGCCCACCAGGTTGACGTCGCGGAAGTTGATGGCCGGGGTGTCGTTCGAGAGCGAGCTGCTCAGGCGCACGCGGATCTGGACCCGGGTGGCGAGGTTGGGCAGCCGTTCCTCCTCGGCGGGAACCATGGCGTCCCAGGTCACGCCGCCGTCGGTGGAGTATTCCCAGTCGAGGCCGGTGCCCTGCGGGATGGCCGAGTATTCGTCGAGGTTGATGTCGGAGAACTGCACGCCGGTGATCGGCTGGAAGCGGATCATCCCCTCGGACTGGAAGTTGTAACCGTAGATCTTCATCGCCAGGTCGGAGCCGTTGAGCGGCGTCCAGGTCTCGGCGTTGGAGCTCTCCAGCAGCACTCCCTCCATGTAAGTCTGCCGGGTGATGATGCCCCAGCGGCCCATCTTGCCGAGGGTGGCGGTGCGCACCTTGTAATTGGTGCTGTTGGTCAGCAGCACCACGGCGTAGCTGGTGTTGGCCTCGGCGTAGAACGGGTCGTCGAAGCGAATGCGGGTCTCACCGCTCAGGCTGATCTCGTTCGGGGCCAATACCTTTTCGGCGAACACCACACCGTTGGGCAGACCGGTGGTAACGCCGCGAATCTGCACCGTGACCGGAATGCTCGGGTCCCTGGCGGTGAACTGCAGACCGATGCTGGAGATCACCTGGTTTTGGGTAAAGCTGAAGGTCTGGGCCAGCGGGTCACGGGGCACGAAGATGGTCTGGGTGCGCCAGACCACCTGCACCACGGGCACGCGGATGATGCGGTTCTCGATGATGCGCTCGATGCGGGTGATGACCAGCGGATCGTTGATCTGCAGGCTGGCCCGGGCCGAGTAGACGCCGTCGGCCATCTCCACGATGCGGTTGCCGTTGCGGGCGTTGGTCGGGATGGTGAAGGAGGCGCTGACCCGACCGGCCTCGTCGCTGATCAGGTTGCTGGCCATCACCTGGCCGTCGCAGCGCAGCACGATGCCGGACTTGCTCGGGGTGAAGTTGATGCCGGTGACGGCGATGCCGGTCTGGCCGCGCCGCCCGAGGTTGGGCGTGATCTGCAGCATGGCCGGGGGCTTGTCGAACACCGCGTAGGGGTTGATGTTGCGCTCCTCGGACCAGTCGTTCTGCTCCACCAGCACGGTCTCGTTGCCCGGCAACAGCGCCAGGCTGCCGAAGAAGCTGGCGTTGCTGCCCGCCTGATCGACCGAGAGCACGGTGGAGTGCGGAATGCGGTCCGGCGCGACGAAGCGGGCGATCTCGTTGACCCGGGCGTCCCATTCGGCGTGGTAGATGTCCGACTGGGCGGTGTTCGAGAAGTCGTCCGAGTAGATGCCTTTCTTGGTCTGGGCGTCCCGGTTCTGCAGCTCGTTGTTCATCTGGTACTGGGCATCGTTGTACTTCAGGTCCTCGACGTCCTGGATGATGTCGTGGATCTGGTCCATGGTGATGCGGGTCAGGCCGAAGTTGCGGATCTCCATGTCGGTGGAGTTGGGCGGGCAGTCGATGCTGCACAGCCCCAGGGCGTTTTCCGGCACGATGGGCAGCTTCGGGAAATCCGCCGGAGCCCCTTCCAGCCGCTTGATCTCGGTGGTGGTGGCGTAAACGATGTCGCGGCGGCCGAGGTAATAGTCGTAGTCCAGGCTGCAGTTGGAACCGTTCACCGGCTGGTCGCCGAGGCTGCCGCGCCCGAAGTTGATCACGTTGAGGTTGCCCAGCTCGAGCTGCACCGGCGACATGGTGAGCCCGGCCGTGTTGGTGGCCGGAGGCGAAGCGGTGCCGATCTCCTCGACACCGTCGTCGACGTAGGAGAGTGCCTCGCTGCCCAGTTCCATCAGGCGCTTGTAGTCGGTGCGTGCGCCGTTGGTGGCGGCCCGGTAGACGCGATAGCCGGTCGCGCCGCTGACCGGCAGCCAGGAGAGCTTGTTCATCTCCCCGGAGGCGGTGGCTCGGGCAATGACCGCAGCGGCGTTGAAGGCCGTCTCGCCGGTGGCGTTGTAGGCGGTCACCAGATAGAAATAGTTTCCGGCCGCCGGATGGTTGGCCTGTCCGAACCAGCCGCTGTCCACGTAGTCGGTGCCCTTGACCATCTGCTTGGTGTAGGTCCAGCGCACCGTGTAGGTGGTGCCGATGGCCGGTTCGTTGCCGGAGCCGAGCCAGTCGACATGGTTGCCGGACTGCTGCCAGTCCACGCCCTCCTGGAAGATGGTCGCCCCCTGACTGACCTCGAGGATGTCCACCACGGGATTGGGATCGAGCAGGTCTTCGCCGCCACCCACGGAGCCGCGAGTGACGTTGCGGGTGATCTCGACGATGGCCTCCACCTGGGTCGTCTCCTTGAGCGGCGTGGAGTTGACCGGATAGCGGCGCTTGTTGATGTCGAAGGTTTTCTGTTCACCGCGTACCGACTTGGTGGCGATGGATTTGGGCACCAGGGTCGAGGTGGGCAGATCGCGCTGATGCCGGAAGCCCTGGATATAGGCGCGTCCGGCGTTGGTGATCGCCTCCACGCTGTCGTCGTCGACGCCGCCGATAAAGGTGTCGAAGCCCCGCACCAGATAGCTTCCGGCCTGATCGAAGGTGCGCTCGGCCAGGTTCTGAATCAGGGAATTGAGCCCCTCGGCGGCGGCGAAGGATAGCTGGTCCTCGGTGATCGAGGAGACGGTGATCCGACTGCCTGGCAGCGTGCCCAGCAGATCCCGCAGGTAGAGGTTGGACTTCTCCTGCACCGTGGGCGTGACGTCGCCGCTCTCGCGGTCGAACTTGTAGATCGGGATCACCCGGCGCTCGGTCACGTTGTTGGGCAGCGTCTGGCCGCTGGTATCCGTCGCCTTGAGGGAGAGCGCCCATTTTTCCCGTTCGGCGGTGGGCTCGCCGGTGGCCGGATTGATCACGTCGAAGGTGCGGCCCTTGTCGTGCGACAGGAGGTTCTTGACGTTCTCCAGCAGAAAGGCGCGTGGTTGCTTGGCTTCGATGATGCGGCAGACGTCGAAGAAGAGCGTACCTTGCGTTTCGTCGAAAAAGCC
>ERZ650307.1522-NODE-1522-length-12990-cov-9.712486_pt1 | contig 12990 bp, 8 predicted proteins | sample MGYA00376243_ERZ650307 | MGnify/ENA primary metagenome ERZ650307 (study PRJEB26733, sample SAMN07839242) | wastewater metagenome | biome: urban; feature: artificial channel; material: waste water | place: USA: North Carolina | collected 2016-03-31 ... | reverse complement strand
GTGTCAACTCCGTTTTTTCGGTTCATTTCGCCTTGGCTGACCCTTCGTTCGCTAGAACGTAAACAGCTTCTTAGAGCGGGGACACCGCTTGTTAGCTTGTGGAGAGTCGGCGCAATTAGGCCGCTCAGTGAAGCAAGAACCCGCCGAAGCGGGTCAGGCGTAAGTCTGACCGCCGTAGGAATCCCCCGTCTTTAGGCGGGGGAGGATGTCAAGCTTGTGGCGGCACAAAGCCAGCGGGCATATCCGCCCCCGCGCCAAAGAAGTAATTATTGAGCTGTTGGCTCAAGTACTGGCGGGCACGTTGGTCAGCCAGATTGAGGCGGTTTTCGTTGATTATCATGGTTTGATGTTTCAACCATGTTTGCCACGCTTCTTTTGATACCGTGTTGTAGAGCTGCTTGCCCAGCTCGCCGGGCATGGGGGGCAGGTCCAGACCTTCGGCTTCACGACCCAGTTTGATGCAGTTCACCATGCGTGTCATTGCGTATTCCTTTTAAAAAGTAGGGGTATTAAGTGTGCTTTAGCGAGGCGGCCTCGCTGCTTGGTGGCAGAGGTTTTAAGCCAAATTTTGTGCTTGGGCAAGAGGGGCAGCGTGTTTGCGGGTCTTGGGTGCGTTAGAATCTTGGCTTTCCGCTCTAACACAGGCAAATCCCATGGCACAGTATGTAATGAGTATGCTCCGCGTGAGCAAGATTGTTCCGCCTAAGCGTCAAATTATCAAAGACATTTCCCTGTCGTTTTTCCCCGGTGCAAAAATCGGCCTGCTGGGCTTAAACGGCTCGGGCAAATCGACCGTCTTACGGATTATGGCCGCCGTCGATAAAGAATACGATGGCGAAGTGCAGCACCTTGCTGGGGTCAAAATTGGCTACCTGCCGCAAGAACCCCAGCTCGACCCCGAAAAAACCGTGCGCGAAGAAGTCGAAAGCGGCATGGGCGATGTCATGACCGCCCAAAAACGCCTCGACGAGGTGTATTCCGCCTACGCCGAACCCGATGCCGACTTTGATGCCTTGGCCGAAGAGCAAGCCAAGCTCGAAGCCATTATCGCCGCAGGGGCAAACGACAATATCGCCCTGCAGCTCGAAATCGCCGCCGATGCGCTGCGTCTGCCGCCGTGGGATGCCAAAATCGCCCCGCTGTCTGGCGGCGAAAAACGCCGTGTTGCCTTGTGCAAACTGCTGCTGTCCAAGCCCGATATGCTGCTGCTAGATGAGCCGACCAACCATTTGGATGCTGAATCGGTCGAATGGCTAGAGCAGTTCTTGGTGCGCTTCCCGGGCACCGTGGTGGCTGTTACCCATGACCGCTACTTCCTTGATAACGCCGCCGAGTGGATTTTGGAGCTGGACCGTGGCCAAGGCATTCCTTGGAAGGGCAATTATTCGAGCTGGCTGGAGCAAAAAGAAGCCCGCCTTGCCCAAGAATCCAAGGGCGAACAAGCCCGCATGAAGGCGATGAAGCAAGAGCTGGAGTGGGTGCGCCAAAACCCCAAGGGTCGCCAAGCCAAATCCAAAGCGCGGATTGCCCGCTTTGAAGAGCTGTCCAACTACGAAACCCAAAAACGCAACGAAACCCAAGAAATCTTTATCCCCGTGGCGGAGCGTCTGGGCAACGAAGTGATTGAGTTTGACCAAGTCAGCAAGGGCTTTGGTGACCGTCTGCTGATTGATAACCTCAGCTTTAAAGCCCCAGCAGGGGCGATTGTCGGGATTATCGGCCCCAACGGCGCGGGTAAATCCACCCTGTTTAAGATGATTGCCGGCAAAGAGCAGCCCGATAGCGGCACGGTCAGCATTGGCCAAACCGTCAACATGGCTTTTGTCGAGCAAACCCGCGAAGGGCTGGATGATGAAAAGACCGTGTTCCAAGACGTGTCTGGCGGGCTGGAAACCCTGAACGTCGGGCGGTTTGAGATGTCCAGCCGTGCCTATTTGGGGCGGTTTAACTTTAAGGGCGGCGACCAGCAAAAGAAAATTGGCAGCTTGTCTGGCGGGGAGCGGGGGCGACTGCATCTGGCCAAAACCCTGCTCAAGGGCGGCAACGTCTTGCTGCTGGATGAACCGTCCAACGATTTGGATGTGGAAACCCTCCGCGCCCTCGAAGACGCGCTGCTGGAATTTGCCGGTACCGTGTTTGTGATTTCCCATGACCGCTGGTTTCTTGACCGTATCGCCACCCATATTTTGGCAGCGGAAGGCGAATCCCAATGGACGTTCTTTGACGGCAATTACCAAGAGTACGAAGCCGACAAACGTAAGCGGCTGGGTGAAGAAGGTGCCAAGCCCAAGCGGATTCGCTATAAGCCGATTACGCGCTAATCCCCGCCCCCGCTGGCAGCCTTGTCCGCTGCGGCAGACGGTGGGCGTTCCGCCTTGATAGCGGGGCGGTTTACCCCAGCCCTGCTGGTGAGGGAGCCGCTGATTGCTTGACCTGCGGGGTGGGCACGCTGTTCAACCCCGCCCTACACTGCGTGGCTGATGCTGCTCAAAAGCAAAACGGGGCGCGGGCTTTTGACCGGCTCCTCCCCCCGCACCCACGCCGCTCTTTTCAGCAACGCACCCCCCCACGTTATTCTCGCCGCCTCTGCTGCCTTTGCGCGGTAGGCGGCTTTCTTTACCTTGATTTAGGCCTTTTCCCATGTTGAATTTCGATGATACCCCGAACGCACTTGCCCCCATGGGTAGCACCAATGGACTGAATGCTCACGGCACAGGACGGGTTAACGCCGTTGATAAACGCATCATCAATGGTCAAACCGATGTCAATCAGCTTGTGCCGTTCAAATACAAATGGGCGTGGGAGAAATACCTTGCCACCTGTGCCAACCACTGGATGCCGCAAGAGGTCAATATGCAGCGCGATATTGAACTCTGGAAAAGCCCCAATGGCCTGTCAGAAGACGAACGCCGCTTGGTTAAGCGTAATTTAGGTTTTTTTGTCACCGCTGACAGCTTGGCCGCCAATAACATTGTGCTGGGCACCTATCGCCAAATCACCGCGCCAGAATGCCGCCAATTCTTGCTGCGCCAAGCCTTTGAAGAAGCGATTCACACTCACGCCTATCAGTACATCGTCGAAAGCCTCGGGCTGGACGAAGGCGAAGTGTTTAACGCCTATCACGAAATTCAATCCATCCGTGACAAGGACGAATTCCTTATCCCATTCATCGACGCGCTGACTGACCCGCAGTTCAAGACCGGCACGCAAGAGACGGACCAGCAGTTGCTTAAGTCGTTGATTGTGTTTGCCTGCATCATGGAAGGGCTGTTTTTCTACGTTGGGTTTGTGCAGATTTTGGCCCTAGGGCGGCAGAACAAAATGACCGGTGCGGCAGAGCAATACCAATACATCCTGCGGGATGAGTCGATGCACTGTAACTTCGGTATTGACCTGATTAACACCATCAAGCTGGAAAACCCAAGCCTATGGACAGATGCGTTTAAAGCCGAGCTGGTCGTGCTATTCGAGAAAGCGTTGGATTTGGAATATGCCTACGCCGAAGACACCATGCCGCGTGGCGTGCTGGGGCTTAACGCGCCGATGTTCAAAGAGTACCTACGGTTTATCTGCAACCGCCGTATGTTGCAAATCGGCTTAAACGAGCTGTTCCCTGGCGCGACCAATCCCTTCCCGTGGATGAGCGAAATGATTGACCTGAAGAAGGAAAAGAATTTCTTCGAAACCCGCGTCACCGAGTACCAAACTGGCGGGGCGTTGAACTGGGATTAAACTGCGACTCACGGCCTCTCTCGACCTGCGCTGCCCCACTACTGCGGTGTCTCGCCCACACCCGCCGAAACTCACAAGCTCAGGACGCGCCCCCCGCCGCTTCGGCACAGGCAGCGCGTAGTGTGGCGGCCAAGGCGGCGGCAAAGCGGGGGGCATCAAACAGCGGTGAGGCAGCCAGTTGGGGGCGCAGTGCTTGGCGTAACTGGGCAAGGGCGGGCAGGTTGGTGGCAAAGGCGATGGCTTTTTGCACATAGTCCGCAGGGGTCTCGGCAATCCAATCGGGCAGCCCCGCCGCCGACAGCAAACTCGCCCCTTGCCGCGCCAGCAGCGTGTCACCAGCAAGGGTCAGCGTCGGCACCCCCATCCACAGGGCTTCACAGGTTGTGGTGCCACCAGGGTAGGGGAAGGTGTCCAGAATCAGGTCTACTTCCGCGTGGGCGGCAAGGTAAGCCTCACGCGGCATACCGCCGAACCAATCCACCCGCGAAGCCGCAATCCCCGCTGATTCTAAGGCGGTCAAAATGCGCTGACACGCCGCTTCATCCACCAACAGGGCGTGCTGAATCCGCAACCGCGCCGTCGGCAAGGCCGCCAAAATCTCGCCCCACAGTGCAAAGACCGACGTACCTAATTTCGCCAAATTCTGGAAGCAGCCAAACGTCACATAGCCCCGTTGTAACGCGGGCAGCGCGGCCACCGGCAAGGTGGTGTCGGGGGGCGTAAAGCAGAGTCGGGTCTCGGGCAAATAGCGGACGTGCTCGGTGAAATAGGCTTGGGCAGCCGGCGGCACCCCCATTTTGTCCACCAGCACGAAGTCCATTTCAGCCAGACCGGTGGTGGCGAAATACCCCAGCCACGCGCCCTGCACCGGCGCGGGGCGATAGGCAAACACCGGCAGACGGTTATGGCGAGAATGCCCCGCCAAATCCAACAGCACATCCAGTTGGTCAGCGTAGATGCAGGCTGCTGCCGCTGCGTCGCTTAACCCCGAAAGAGGCTGCCAGCCAGTGCAATAGGGCTTGAGTCGCACCGTCACGCTGTCTTCCACCTCCCACGTTGGATAGGCAAACAGCGCAATCCCTGCAGCGGCCAAGTGTGGCACGAGGCTTTCGAGAAAAAAGCCGACAGGGTGGTAGCGCAAATCCCCCGACACCAGCCCGACCCGCAACGGGGCATCAGGGCGAGGTGGCTTGGCGGCATGAGCATAGTGCGGCAAGTGTTGTGCGGATAGCCATTGCCCGTAAAGCGCGGCTTCGGCACGGGCGTGTTCGGGGGGCAGCTCGGCCAGATAGTTCAGCACAAACAAGAGGTTGCTGCGAATATCCCCGCGCTGCGGCTGGAGACGAAGGGCGTGCTGATAACAGGCTTGGGCGGCAGCCAGTTGACCGCGATAGTGCAGCACATTGCCCAAATTGTTGTAGCCCTCGACGTAGTCGGGGCGCAAGGCCAGCACCTGCCGGTAACAGGCTTCGGCCATAGGAAAATCCCCTTGGCTGCTCAGCACCACCCCAAGGTTGTTGAGGCTTTGCACATGCTGTGGATTGCGCTGCAAGGCGGCGTGGTAGCAGGCCTCGGCCTCGGCAAACCGCCCCAAATCTTTGAGTACCACCCCAAGGTTGTTGTGGATGTCGGGGCTGCTGGCATCCAGCGCGAGGGCGCGGCGGTAGCTGGCTTCGGCTTCGGTGAGCTTGCGTTGCTGCTTGAGCAGGTTGCCGTAGTTGTTCCAGTTTTGGGCATGGTCTGGCCACAGGGTGCAGGCCTGCTGCATGGCGGGGGCGGCCAGCTCTAGTTTGCCCTGTATCTGCCGCACGGCACCGAGGGTTTTCCACGCAAAAGCGTCCTGCGGGTGGGCGGCGACCTGCTTGGCGGCCTGCTGTTCGCAAGCGGCAAAATTTTGCTGGTCAAAGAGGGCGATAAGCTGGTCGTGGCAGGCGGTAAAGGGCATGAGCAGGGGACATCACAGCGGGAGAAAGAGCCTGCATTTTGGCACAGCTTGCGGGGGGGATTGGGGGTTCTATTCGGGGAGGATGGTCATGGCGTGGGGGGGGCGCAAGCCGATGGCGGTATTCCCTCTCAAGCAAAAACCCCCTCAGATTCGCGTCCGATTTTTGTTTGAAGGTCAAAATCTTTTGCTGGAAGGTAAAGTTTTTGTGTTTTTTGAGGGGGGGGTGCATTGTATTTTTAGGATGTAGTAAGCTTGGCATCGCCCTGTTCTAGGCATGGTTTTGGGCCAGAATGAGGGACAAAAACGCCCTCAATATCCAGTTCAAGCTCATGGTCTAGTCTTTGCTTTTTGCCAACGATCCCGCCTTGCGCTGCCACACGAGAAAGCCCCATCAATAATGCCCAACCTTACCGCCCCACAGGCTATTGCCCTGATTGATGCCTCTCTACCCGATGGGCAGACCCTCGCCATACCGACCGCGCGTGAGGTCGTCTTCATCGAAGACAATCTGACCGACTGGAACATCCTGTCTACCCGTCTGGCAGCCAGTGCCGAGGTGGTGGTGCTGGACAGCTCAGGCGATGGTCTGGCGCAGATGGCCACCTATCTTGCCTCCCGCCAGCCCGGCTCACTCGATGCCATTCATGTGCTGTCGCACGGTGCGGTCGGACAGCTTAATCTGGGCAGCACCTCGCTGACCCAGAATACGCTCGGACAATACACCACCGCGTTCAACACCATAGGCCAGGCACTGAGCGAGCAAGGCGACTTGCTGCTGTATGGTTGCGATGTCGGCGCGGGTGAAGCGGGCCAGGCGCTGGTGCACAGCATTGCCGCCATGACCCATGCTGACGTAGCCGCCTCCGATAACCTTACCGGCGCGGGACGCTGGGCGGAGACTGGGCGCTGGAAACCCATGCTGGCGTGATCAATGCCGCCAGCCTGGCGGTGGATAACTATACCGGCACACTGGCGGTGGTGTCGTTTACTGGCGACGCTGGCAATACCAACGCCCCCAATGCAAACGCCCCCAATGCAACAGTGGCCACGGGCACGCCGAAGTCATCCGTCGCCATCACCAACACCGCCACCAGCGATACACTAGATATTGCGATCAGCGGTGGAACCGGTGTTTATCAAGACACCACGGCAGTGTTCACTGATCCAATGATAGGCATGGCCATGCCCGCAGGCAGCTCTGGCATGGTATTCGTCACGGCGGACGACACCGACATCAACAGCGTCACCCTGACGATACAAGGCGGCAAGGTGTTTGATTTTGTGTCCATGTTGATGATGGAGGCGGGGTTGTTAAGTGAAGCCATGACCTTCACGCCCAACGGCAATGCCGCCAACAAAGTCACGTATAACTTCTCTGGTGGGCAGACGCAAACTGTCGATTTGAGCGCCAATGCAAATTTTGACAATCTGACCTCATTGACCATTTCCAGCAATGATGGCGCATTCCAAGTTAACTTTGACGACATCCAACTGGAAAACATCGGCGGTGCCAACACCGCCCCTGTCATCAGCTCAGGTGCCACCGGTTCAGTCAATGAAAACGCCAGCACCAGCACCGTGCTCTACACCGCCGCCGCCACCGATGCGGAAAGCGACACCCTCACCTACGCGCTGACCGGCACCGATGCCGCGTCGTTCTCGATTGATGCCACCACCGGCCAGGTCAAGCTGCTCACCCCGGCAGACTTTGAAGTCAAGAACAGCTACAGCATCACCGTCAACGCCAAGGACGCCAGCAACACCACCACCAAGGTGGTGACCCTCAATGTCACCGATGTGAACGAAGCGCCCAGCATCACCAGTGGAGCCACCGGCTCCGTGGCGGAAAACGCTGCCACCAGCACGGTGGTTTACACCGCCACCGCTACCGACCCGGAAAGCGACACCCTCAGCTATTCGCTGACCGGCACCGATGCCGCGTCGTTTACCATCAACACGGCAGGTGCGGTGAAACTGATCACGCCCGCCGACTTTGAAACCAAGTCCAGCTACAGCGTGACCGTAAACGCGATGGACGCGACCCACACCACCACCCAGGCGGTGACCATCAATGCCACCAACGTCAACGAAGCGCCCACCGCCGCCAACTTCACCAGCGCCGGGCTGACCAGCAGCACCGCCGTCACCGGTGCTTCGGTAGGCACGCTGGCCGCCGTCGATCCCGACGCTGGCGACACCCACACCTTTACCCTGGTGGCAGGCAATGGCACCAATGATGCCGACAACAGCAAATTTACCGTCACCGGTAACACGCTCAAGGTAGGCGGAACGGCACTGACCACCGGCACTTACCAGGTGATGACCCGCGCCACCGATGCTGGCGGCCTGACCGTCGATCAAGCGCAGACCATCACGATTAGCGCTGCCGGTGGTGGTGGCGGTGGCGGCGGAGGTGGTGGTGGAGATCCGACCCCGCCGGTAACGCCACCCGTTACCCCGCCGGTCGTGCCACCAGTCGTCCCCCCTGTGACCCCGCCGGTCACCCCACCGGTGACACCGCCAGTCCCCCCTGTTGTGCCGGTTGATCCACCCTCCCCACCCGTCGTACCGGTCGATCCGATTCCACCGGTGGTACCCCCTGCGCCTCCGGTAGACAATACGACCTCCAGAGGCCTATTTGACGGCGTCACCGTCACCACCACCAGCCAAAGCAATGGCAGCACACTGCTGACCATCCCCACCGTCACCGGCACACGCGCCGAAGACAGCCAAACCTCACACAGCGCCTTGGCGGATATTCCCATCGCCAGCAACACCCAAGGTGTCCCCCTGATTACCGTGGGCGTGCCCAATGGCGTCGGGTTCAGCGTAGAAGGCCGCAGTGGCACGCAAGACAAAGCCGCTGCCCAACTTGACCTGATTCAGCGGATTGAACAAAAAACCACCACCGGCACCCTTACCCAAACCAACATGAAAGGCGATGGACAAGCCTTCCTCGACGCGCTCCCCCAAAACACCCAGCTGGTGGTCGAAACCCTCACCCCCACCGCCAACAGCAACGGCCCGAATCAGGTGATTTTGATTACCGGCAACGCCCAAGTCGCCGGTACCACCCAAGCGATTGTGCTCGACACCACCCACCTCCCCTCGGGTTCACACCTCGAAGTCAACAACATTGGCTTTATGGCCGTGGTGGGTGCCGCCAGAATCACCGGTGGTGCCGGCCAAAACATCGCCGTCGGCGACAACGAAGACCAATTTATTGTGCTCGGCGCAGAAGATGACCTCCTGCATGGCGGCGGCGGCAACGACACCGTTGGCAGCAAAGGCGGCAACGACCAATTGTTTGGCGATGCCGGCAATGACACCGTCGTCGGGGGGCTGGGCAACGACACCCTAGACGGCGGTGCCGGCAACGACATCCTCCAAGGCGGCCAAAGCGATGCAGGGGACTACACCGTCAAAATCAACACCAACGGCCAAGTCACCACCCTGTATACCCCGACCGATACCGAAATCGCCGACATGACCACCACGGGGTTCTACACCCATCTCGGAGAATGGCGCAGCAACGACGACCGAGGCGCGTATAGCACCCAAACCGCCGACCACCTGACCAGCACCGCCCTGCTTTACCGTGCCGTACTCGGCAATTTGCCCACCCTAAAAGAGCTGAATACCTATAGCAGCAATGGGCTCAACGACAACCAATTGGCGCAACTGGCCTACACCCACTATCTCAACACCCACCCTGGGATTCAACAGCAAAGCCTGACCGCACAGGTCAAAGCCTTGGTCGAATCGGTTTGGGGCGTGAACAGCAGCAGCGAAGCCTTGATTCCTGTTGGCGTGGATTACATCAGCAAAGGCGGGAGCTGGGCAGAAGGGCTGCTCGCGCTGGTACGCTCCAGCACCAATACGCGTGCCGTCGCCGACAGCAATGGCAATTTGACCCTGACCCAGACCTATCACAGTAGCGAAATGGGCTGGTCTTCGGACACAGGGAATGACACCTTGCTGGGCGGAGAGGGCAATGATGTCTTGGCCGGTGGACGCGGCAACAACCTGGTTGATGGCGGCAATGGCGTGGATATGGTGGTGCTGCTCGGTGCCGTCAAGGACTACACCTTCCACGTCAACCTGACCAATAGTGGTGCCCAGTTGGTGCTGACCGAGGTCTATGGCGCCAGCATCAACACCCTCACGGCAATCGAAGGGCTGAAAGTGGGCAGTCATTATTACGCCTTGGGCAATCTTGCCACCGTCAGTTCAGGCGAACATGCCTTGGCGGAACTGCTGACCGAGGTCTCGGTTGATTTGGTGCAGACCGTGGGCTTGCCAGGGGAGGTGGGGGTGTATTAAAGCCCGTTGAGTTACGGGTTAGTCACCCACCCGTAAAAACAACACAGCCCCGCCGATTGGCGGGGCTGTCTGCGTTGGGGGGGATGCGTGGCCGATGGAGACCCGTCTATTTCGCGCTCGATTTTTGTTCACAACGGGCTTGTTTGACATACATAGCACCGTGCCAACCTAGAACAGAGGCCGAGCGTCAACCCGACTGCAGCGGCGCGAAGCCGTCCAGACCAACGCCCCCTCTGCTCCCCGTGCTCTTCGCCGCGAAACTAGATGCCTTGCCCCCCGCTTGTGTGCTTCTGAACCCCAAGGGCAAGGTGTAGCCCAGCCCCCCCGCCACACCGTGAAAATACAGCGAAAAGCGAACCCCTAGGCAGTGGGCGATTTCGCCCGTGCCAACAACGCCCGCGCCACTTTGGATTGCGGCGGACGCTGCAAAATCTGCGCGGTGAACGCACTGGCTTCGAGCAGCGTAGCCAGCACCACCCCCGTCTGAATCCCCAGCCCATCCAACAGGTAAACCACATCCTCAGTGGCTACATTGCCCGATGCGCCTTGCGCGTAGGGACAGCCGCCCAGCCCCGCAATCGACGTGTCAAAAGTCGCCACGCCCAAAGCCAGTGCCGCGCAAATATTGGCAATCGCCATACCGTAGGTGTCGTGAAAATGCCCCGCCAATTGACCCACCGGCACCCGCGCCAACACTGCTTCGAGCATCCGCGTGGTGCTCAGCGGGTTGCCGGTGCCGATGGTGTCGCCCAGCGAGATTTCATAGCAGCCCATATCGGTCAGCGCGGCGGCCACGGTCGCCACCGCCGCAGGGGCAATGTCCCCCTCGTAGGGGCAGCCCAGCACGCACGACACATAGCCGCGCACCCGCACCCCAGCCGCGTGGGCGGCGGCCATCACCGGCTCAAACCGCGCCAGACTTTCGGCGATGCTGCAATGAATATTGCGCTGGGAAAACGACTCGCTGGCCGCGCCAAAAATAGCGACTTCAGTCGCGCCTGCCGCCAAAGCGGCTTCAAAGCCTTGCAGATTGGGGGTGAGGACGGGGTAGTGCATGGCACCGTGGGGAGACAGCGCGGCCAGCACCTCGGCACTGTTGGCCATTTGCGGCACCCACTTCGGCGACACAAAGCTGCCGACTTCGATATGGGTCAGCCCTGCCGCCGCCAACCGCGCAATCAGCGTGCGTTTGTCCGCTGCAGAAACGTGGACGGTTTCGTTTTGCAGCCCATCACGCGGGCCGACTTCCATCAGGGTGACGCAAGTGGGGTAAGACATGGGGACTCCGGTTGTTTATTTGACAGGGTGAATGCGCTGTTGCGCGGTTTAAACGGGGGTGGTTTCGGGCAAGGCCGCCAAAGCTAAAATCCAAACCCAAAAGCAAGCACCCCGCCCCGACGGGGCACCCCTCCACGGAAGGGGAATAACGGCCAAACCGCGCCGGCCACCCGCAGCGGGGCATCCAGCCAGCCCCATTTGTGGCGTACCACTGTCGGGCTAAAGCCACGACCTACCGGTGGTGTGGGGGCGACGGCAACGCCAAACGGGGTGGTTGCGGGCGAGGCAGTTGTAGGTCGGGTTTCAACCCGACACCATCGCCATGGCAGGTTCCCACCACCATGCCCCCGCCACGACTTAATCCGCCACAAAATCCACCAAATCCACGCCATCCGTCACTTGCTCACCGGCGGCGTAGTAAAACTCTACCACTTGGCCGGGGGCGGGGGCGACGAGAGTGTGTTCCATTTTCATGGCTTCCAAAATCAACAGCGGTGCGCCTTTTTCGACGTGCTCGCCGACTTTGGCCACCCATGCCACCACCCGCCCTGGCATCGGGGCTTTCAGGTGGGTGTCGCCGTGCAGGGTGTCGGCTTCGAAGGCGAAGGGGTCGAGCCACGTCAGCACGCGGCTGCCGTGCGGCAAAAACACATGCCGCTGGTCGCCGTGCACCAAAACATCGCCAGTCAGCCGCCGGTGGGTGAGGGCGAGGGTCAGGGTGTCGCTGCTCCGGCGCGGCGAGACAGCTTCTTGGCTGCCATCCGGTAGCCGCACCAACAGCCCTGTTGAGGTGTAGGTGACGGCGACTTCCAGCCGCGTTTCGCCGCTCAGCCATGCCAAGGTGCGGGTTTGCAGCCCATTGGCGCGCCAACCGGCACGGTCGGGCAGGTGGGTGTGCTTGCCGAGGACTTCTGCGGCGGCCAGCATCAGCAGGGTGTCGTTGTCGGGTAGCGGCGGCGGCGGCAGAAGGACGGCTTGGTGCCGCTCAATTAAGCCGGTGTCGAGGTCGGCGTGGGCAAAGGCGTGGTGCCCGATAATCCGGCGCAAAAAGGCAATATTGGTGGTCACGCCCACCACCCGATAGGCCGCCAAAGCCGCATCCAGCCGCGCCAAAGCTTGTTCGCGGTCGGCACCCCACACAATCAGCTTGGCAATCATCGGGTCGTAGAAGGGGGTGATGGTGTCGCCCTGACTGACCCCCGTATCGACCCGAACATGGGCAGAAGTCGGCGGTGGCACCAGCCGTGCCAACCGCCCTGTAGCAGGCAAAAAACCACGGTCGGGGTCTTCGGCATAGACGCGGGCTTCGATGGCATGGCCGCGCAAAGTCAGCTCGGCTTGCTGACGGGGCAGCGGCTCACCGGCAGCGACGCGGAGCTGCCATTCGACCAAGTCCAAGCCGGTAATCATCTCGGTGACAGGGTGTTCGACTTGCAGGCGGGTGTTCATTTCCATGAAGTAGAACCGCCCGTCAGGCTCAACGATAAATTCCACCGTCCCTGCCCCGACATAGCCGACGGCACGGGCGGCGGCACAGGCGGCATCGCCCATTTCTTGGCGACGGGCGAGGGTCATGCCTGGGGCGGGGGCTTCTTCGAGCACTTTTTGGTGGCGGCGTTGCACCGAGCAATCGCGCTCAAACAGGGAGACGGTATTGCCCTGCGTATCGGCAAAGACTTGAGATCGGAAGAGCGTCGTGTAGGGAAAGAGTG
>ERZ650307.1519-NODE-1519-length-13009-cov-4.970279_pt1 | contig 13009 bp, 9 predicted proteins | sample MGYA00376243_ERZ650307 | MGnify/ENA primary metagenome ERZ650307 (study PRJEB26733, sample SAMN07839242) | wastewater metagenome | biome: urban; feature: artificial channel; material: waste water | place: USA: North Carolina | collected 2016-03-31 ... | reverse complement strand
TGTTCATGCCGTCGGCAGCGATTACGGTGTCCACCCGCGAATGTGCTACGGTACGCGATAATCTCATGACCATTGCGGCGACGAAGATTTCCGCCGGCGTTAGTACCGGCATCGGTTCGCACAGTGCCGTGGAGGATAGCGGTGACGAACAGTTCGAGATTTCGGACACGCGCTCTGTTGATGAGGTGTTTGACGATTTAACGGACCGTGGCTTGCAGCCGGTTATGGCGGACGCGCTCTATGTGTAACGCTGAAATAAAAAGCCTCCACGACGTTTCGCCCACTGGCAATCCTGAGAATGTTTGTCATGTTATTATCACGGAGCGCGTTTTGTGTGCCCATGGTTTGCCTGCTCAAATTGAGCGGGCGGCCATGGAGTTTACGCCGAAGCCGCGGTGTGTCATCGTACGTGAAAAGGATTTAGCTGTCGATGCTTATGAAGGGTTATTTCACCAGGTCTTGGCGGTTACGGCTCAGCACCAGATTCCTACTATGGTGCATGGGCAGCCGGATTTGGCGTTTGGCTTGGCGCAGCAGCAGGTCCAGCATGGCACACCGTCAGTTGTGGCCGGGGTGCATTTGCCCTTTGCACAGTGGGCTCATTGGCGGCAGGCGCATCCGGACGAGGCCGAGTTTTTGGTGGCTCTAGGTCATTCCGCCCGGCAGTTCCCATGCGGTGTTGGTGTATCCGTTCACTCCTTAGAGGATGCCATCGCCGCGGAGCAGCTTGGCGTTTCCTACGTTATGGCCGGTCACATTTTCGATAGCTCGTGCAAGCCCGGTGTGCCGCCGCGAGGGCTCTCACTTCTTCATGAAATAACAAGCCGTATCCAGGTTCCGGTGTATGCCATCGGTGGTTTTGGTTGGGCTGATCCTAAGTCGTTGTTGGCTGTAGCAGCCGGTGCTACCGGGGTGGCGGTACGGTCCGCCGCGATGACGCTGTGATGTACTTGCGTCCGTGAAGGTTTGTGATTTCACAGGGCTAGACGCGATGCGTTGTATGTAAGGATTATATAGTATTAGTAAGGAAATAGCAGGTATGACGAGGATTTGTCGTTGTATCTGCTGTTTTTGTTGTATCGACTTTTTTTCTTAGTTCCGTGTGTTTTTTTCAGGTGGGCATAGGTGGAGATTCTATTGAATTTGCAATTTTTTGCTGTTATAATATGCCAGTAAGATTTAATAAATACGTATTATATGGGCAGTTGCGGCTGCCAAATGGAGGTTATAGCTTGCAAATTTCAAAAGAGAATAAGGTTTTAATGACGATTATGATGGCGTGTTTTTTGACACCGTTTACAGGCAGTTCGTTGAATATGTCGTTGCCGGATATAGGAAAAGAGTTCGGTGCCAGTACGTCGGCGTTAAGCTGGATTATTGAGAGTTTTCTCATGACGAGTATGGTGCTGATAGTCCCTATGGGTCGTTTGTCTGACGGCTGGGGTAAGAGAAATGTGTTTCTGACGGGGATGGCGTTATTTACGTTGTCGTCTATCGTGATTCATTTTGTAACGTCGGTAGAGGTGCTCATCGCGGTTCGTGTGTTACAGGGCATAGCAGCGGCTATGTTGTTTGCTACGAATATGGCAATTTTGGCACAAGCGTATCCGGCGGAACGACGGGGCAAAGCAATGGGGCTGGCCACGGCGGTGGTGTATATTGGGTTGGCTATAGGCCCGGTTATTGGTGGTTTCCTCAATTATCGGTTTGGCTGGCGCAGTATTTTTTATTTTACCACGATTGTTGGCTTGCTCGGACTTCTCATGGCGTTCAAATGTTTCAAGGAGGCATGGAAGGTTGATGACCGTGTGCATATTCCGTTCGGCGATGTAGTTTTGTACGGCGTTGCCTTGTTTGGCGTTATGTATGGCTGGTCGGAGATTATCAATGACTCGTGGGGCAAGTATTATTTGATAGGCGGCGCGATTTTGTTCGTGTTGTTCGTATGGCGACAGGCTCATTTGGAGAAGCCGCTATTGCCGGTGCGGATTTTCCTTGAGAATCGGACGTTTGCGTTTTCGAATTTGGCTAGTATGTTGAATTATAGCGCTACGTTTGCAATCGCGTTTTTGTTGTCGTTGTATTTGCAGATGATTATGGGCTTCGATTCGGAGAAGGCTGGCGCGATGCTCTTAGTGCAGTCGATTATCATGTCGGTGTTGTCGCCGTTGATGGGCAGTTTGTCTGACCGGTATGGTTCGGCGTGGTTGGCGTCGTCGGGGATGGGTGTCATTGCGGTAGGTCTTGGCGTGATGATTTATGGCACACATATTGAGTCGGTGGCGTTGATTATCACGGCGTTGGTAGTTATAGGCATTGGTTTCGCCATGTTCTCGGCACCGAACAATAACGCAATCATGGGTTCGGTACCGCCGAAGTATTTCGGCCTCGCTAGTTCTGTTATCGGCACGGTTCGTCTTTTGGGCCAGGTGTTTAGTATGGCGGTTGTGGCGTCGATTTTGTCGCGACCTGAGGTGGGCCCGGCGCAGGCTGTGTTGCTTCATAATATTCAGTATGCGTTGTGGGTGTTCTTGGCGTTGTGCGTCATCGGGATAGTGCCATCGGTTATTCGTAACAAGTAGTTTATTTTCTTTGGTGTATTTGTGAAATGATTCGCCGCTTCAGTGTATCGAGCATTGGGCGGCGATTTTGTATATAGTATAATGGGGTTAGGAAGGTGATTGTATGAATATTGAGGTTTTATCAGAGTTAACGCCGGAGGCGGCAAAGATTCGTTCGGATGTGTTTATGGATGAGCAGGGTTTTTCGTATGATCTGGATGAGTTCGATAAGGAGTCGGCTCATTTGATGGTGTATGAGGATGGGGTCCCTGTTGGTACGTGCCGGTTTTATCGTTCGCCTGATGCGGCGGATGAGTTTATCTTGGGACGCGTTGCTGTTTTGAAGCCGTATCGCGGTCAGCATTATGGGGCTGAGTTGGTGAAGGCAGCTCATGATTTGGTGCGGATAATGGGCGGAAATAAGGTGACGTTAAGTGCGCAGGTGCAGGCGCAGCCGTTTTACGAGAAGCTCGGGTATGAGGTGAGCGGCGACGTGCATGACGACGAAGGGTGCCCGCATGTGTATATGAGCCGCTCCTTGTAGGGTGCGGGGGCTTCATTGATAAGGATTGGGTATTCCGCTCCGAAAAGGTAGCCATGGGGCTCTGGTGTTATGTTTTCGTCTTTTCTAGTTGTATATGGATGACGACCAGGAGGTCGCCTATAACGTTGCTTGACTGTCGCTAACGCAAGGTCTTCGCCCCGTTATAGGCGACCTCCTGTTACGTTATGGCCGTTCATACAGCAAGGGAAAAGACGAAAGCATTATCCCAAAACACCGTTAGCCTGTTCTTTTCGGGCGGAACATTCCAACCCAGTACAATAGCACGCCCCCGCGAACTTACCGCGGATGCGTTCATAAGCACATGCGTGGGGCACGCCTTTTCGGCGTCTAGCTGCGCTCGCCGCCGCTTCACCTCATACGGGCTCTCTGTAAAAGTGCTTGTGCCTTGGCACCTTGGCGCATCTTAATCGCCACGGAGGGGCTGGGGGTGCGTGTGTACGTTGATAAGCCTATCATAGATAAGGATTCAGAGTTCCGTCCGGAAAGTCGGCTCAGGCTTGGGATATGTTTTCGTCTTTTCTAGTTGTATATGGATGACGTCCGAGAGGTCGCCTATAACGTTGCTTGACTGTCGCTGCCGCAAGGTCTTCGCCCCGTTATAGGCGACTTCTCGTTACGTTATAGCTGTTCATACAGCTAGGAAAAGACGAAAGCATACTCCTACGTTGCCCGTTAGCCTGTTCTTTCCGGTCGGTACAGGCTGATCCAGCACTATGGCAGGCTTATCAACGTTTCCACTTTGAGGGGATGGGACTGTCTTAACGTACGGCTAGGTATGGTTTGAGTTGTATGCGCTTGATGTTAGTGTTAGTTAACGGCTAAGGGGGTAGTGCTAAGGACCGGCAAGAGAACATTTGCCGGTCATGCCGTGACCGATGACTTTTGTTGGTGTAGCGGCTGTCGGGAATTTTTGTGGTGTGGGTTTGGTTTGAAAGTCCTCGGTCCCGACAATGGGTTACGGTTGGTGGATTTAGAGCAGCTAGAGAGTGCTACAGGCGCGCCGCCTTGTTGGCACTTGTCGGCGCAGGGCCAGAGCGTTGTTTGTTATTTTGAGGTCGACGGCTTGTTGCACGCGCCGTCGGTATTTAGTAGGAGAGAAGCCGCCTTGCTGACGCTCGGCGGCATTTTTTTGTTGGTTTTGATTAATGTGTTTGCGTTGAGTGAGCATTTGATTATACAATGAGGATGGTTGAAGTAAGGGCTGCGATGGCAGCGTAACAGGAGGTGTTTATGCAATCTGTTAGTATTGTTCGTATCTTAGATAAGATTCTAAATCACCCGGAAATACCGTTAGATGATATTGTTAATCAGCATTTTAGCCCTGAATATCGCCAACGAACTAACGGACATTGGGATAACCGTACTGAATTTGTGCAATATTTGCAGAAGCTTAGAGAATTAGTAGCGTCTGTGGATATTACTTTGCTGGAAGAGGTACAACAGGGGAATCGCTATGCGGATAGACATCTGGTTGATGTGGTGAAAAAAGACGGTTCGAGAACACGGCAAGAGGTTTATTTGTTTGCGGAGTTAGATGAAGCTGGGCGTTTTATTCGTGTAGAGGAAACGACTTTGCTGTTAGAAGGGTCAGAGGCGGATAAAAATCTAGGCAGTATTAAATAACAAGGAGGAAGCCCGATGAAGGATTTGAAGGATGTTTGCAAGATTGCTGTGGTGCAGGCGGCGCCGGTTTTGTTTGATAAGGCGGCGGGGCTTCAGAACACGCTGCGGTTAATTGAGGAAGCGGCGGCGAATAAGCCGGAGACGCAGGCATTGGGCGCGGCTGCATTGATGAAGATCGGGTATTCCGCTCCGAAAAGTCAGCTAGGGATTTTAGTGTTATGTTTTCGTCTTTTCTAGTTGTATATGGATGACGACCAGGAGGTCGCCTATAACGTTGCTTGACTGTCGCTAACGCAAGGTCTTCGCCCCGTTATAGGCGACCTCCTGTTGCGTTATGGCCAAGCATACAGCAAAAGAAAAGACGAAAACATAGAACTACGTGCTCCGCTAGCCTGTACTTTTCGGGCGGAACATTCCAACCCAGTACAATAGCACGCCGCGCCCAATGCCTTTCTTACTCCTGGCGAAATTCTAATGGGGGCGGGAGGTTGTCTTATCGTTCGGCTTGGTGTGGTGGCGCCGTCTTGCTGCGCTCGCCGGCGCAGGGCTTGAATGTTGGATATGATTTAGGGGGCGCCGTCTTGCTGCGCTCGCCGGCGCAGGGCTTGAATGTTGGAGGCGATTTAGGCGGCGCCGTCTTGCTGCGCTCGCCGGCGCGGGGATTGAATGTTAGATGTGATTTAGGTGACGGCGTCTTGCTATGCTCGCCGGCGAGGGGCTTGAATGGTAGAGGTGACTTAGGCGACGGCGTCTGGCTGCGCGCGCCGCCGTAGATTAGGTATAGTTAGTATATAGGTGTATCGAATAGTGTTGCAAAAGATTACAAGTTTTTATTGGTAGAACGCTAAGATAGGACTATAAAGTATGAGGCGTTTAATTAAATCGATAGTTATGTATAGCAATTATAGATGTAGAGTTAGTTTTATAGCTGTTGTATGCTGTTAAGTAATTTTTCATGAAATTTTCATGAATGACCAATACTTGAAAATATAGTAAGTATATCCGATATAGTGAAATCATGTGGATAAAGCAAGTATTTGTGTGTTAGAAAGGGTTGGTCATTTATGAGATTTGGTTTCAAAAGGCATCGTAAGTTAAAGATTGCCACGTGTTTGTATATGGCAGCCGGTTTGTTGTTGCCGAGTTCGGTTTTTGCTAGTACGACGTATAACGGCACGATTACCGGTGATGCTAGTGATAGTAGTACGTTTGCTGGCAAGGTAAGCCAGAGTGGTAGCACCGTGACGTATGATTTCAAAGGTCAAGGTGTTACTTCTATTGGCAATAAGAATAGTGGTGTAGCCGATATTCAGAGCGGTAGTAGCAAGAAAACGGTTGTGATTAATGCGGATACGTTGAGCACTCGTGGGTTTGCTAAGGAAAAGGCTTTTGTTATTGGTGATAATGTTGATGTTACGGTTAATGGGGATTTAGATTTAAAAGCTGTTGGTAGTAAGGGCTGGGGCATTACGGCACTTGGCATGCTTCGTGAAGGTATGGGGGAAGGTGTTCGTAGTGATATCCACATTAATGGTAATGTGACTATGCGTAACAGCGACGATAGTAATCCGTGGGCTGTGTATGACACAGACAGTATTCACGGTGGGTACGATAATGTTGGTTATAAAGGTTCTCGCTGGGCTCCGGTAGGGATTAATCTAGGTGAGTCGCATGGGAGCACGATTACTGTTAATGGTACGGTAGACCTGGCTGTTAAAGGGATTGGTGTTGCTACGGACCCGTTTTATCCGTCGTCCGGAATGGCTGGTCCGGATTTAGCCAAGGTTTCCATTAATGGCGGTCGCATCATTACGCCGGAGGATCAGTCGGAAGGGTATTATAGCTTAGCTTCGTTTGGTGGCACGATTAATATGAATATGAATGCGGACCAAACGGCAGCGACTAATAATAAAGTGGAAATGGTCGGCAATGTCATTTCTATGAAACACTATAAAATGGGAGATGGCACTAATTCTGGTAATCCGTATTTTTATCAGGACGGACGCATTAATATTGGTTTGAACACGCAGGATTCTACGTGGAAGGGTGTCATTGATAATTCGGGAACGAATAACGCCGGTGAGGTTAATGTATTTTTAGGCAATGGCGCGACTTGGACTCATGAGTCACCTAGTAAGACCAATGGGTTAGATGCTACACATATGCCTGAACCAAGTGTTTACCATTATGCTGGCACGTATGATAATGTTTCGCATGTTAATAATTTAGTAGGCACCAGTGAAATGAAAACCGCCGGCGCCATTAAGTTGGGTCATAGTTCCACAATGGATATTGCCAAGTTAAGTGGCTCGGTTAAGTTGATGTATGCCCATAATGGGGATGGTGCAGATAAGAGTCAGTATGTTGGTGGTGATGTTATTGTTCGTAGTGCCAATGAAAATAGTAAGGTGTCTTTGTATACGGATTCTACGGGTATAACGGTGACCGATGATGCGTCGGTAACGCGTGTTTTAAATGCATTGGCATCAAAACTTACGTATTCGGCGTATGCAACCGGAGAACGTAATTTATCCGGTAATCTTGGCATAGCCTCTGGTTTAACGTCTTCGTCGCGTTTGGTACGAGAAGGTACGTTAGGTTTTACCGACGGTAGCGGTGTAGGTCGCCTGACACAGCTGGTGGATGAAGATAAGACGGATAGTTTACAGGATACAACGCAGATTATTGAAGACAATATGCTAGGTGCCGATCAGCGTACCTATTGGAGTAGCAAGGGGATTCGAGCTACTGATGCAGCGAAATATAATTTCACAAGTAATGTAGTATTAACAGCGGATGCAGCGAATTCGAAAACGGTTGTCAAAGATAGCCCTGCTATGTTCGGTACGATTATGTGGAATGGTGATCGCCGTGGTCGTGTTGATATGAATGGCTATTCGTTGACCTTGAATAATACTGGTGCAGTGAGAACTTCGGCGATAGCTGTTGGCGATAATCAGATTTATCGCAGTGGTGCCGGTATTTATGCTACAAGTAATGAAGTTGTATTCGATAATATCAACTCGCTTCATATAACTTCGACGGTTCCGACAGGTACCAGTGCATCGGCGTATGGTATTTATGTGGAAGGTACGAATAGTCGCGGTGCGTATTATAATGGTGATGGCAATGCCAAGGTTACGATTAATAATGTAATCGGCGATGACCATGCTGTTACCATTGATTTGAAGGGCGATTTGTACCGACCATAACCTCTTTACAAGGCGGTATGTCTAATGCTGATACTGGTTACATTTACCGTCAGAATGCGAATGATATGACCATTGATAATTTCAGCGGCTATGCAACATTCCTTTATGATCATACCGGTGATGGCACACAGGCTACTGATTATGCAGCGGGTAAGACGACAATTAACTCTGCAGCAGCGGGCAGTATGCTGTCTGTTGTAACAGATCATACAGGCATTGGTTCTGATGATGCATCGGTGAAAACAGCACTTAATACATTGGCAGGAAAGATTTTCTATGGCGGCGCTATTACCGGTGAAAATAAACTGCGTGGCCGTGTGGCGTTAGCCGATGGCTTAACTGCTTCTTCGGCATATCTAAATGTAGCCGAAATGGATTTTGATACTAATGATGGTCATGGTTTAGTTAAAGTAGAAAAGCCGGTTGATGCCGATGTGTATACGCAGGTTATCACCGGCGTAGCCGATAAAGATGCCTTTTATAAGGCAGCCGGTATTCGCAATGATGAAGCCACCTATACCTTTATTAAGAATGCGATGTTGAAATCAACCGATGGCACGGCGATGATTGCGCCTCAACAGGATGTAGCCATTGAAGCGGGAAATACTGATTTCTATGTGGATACGCGACGAAATGGTAGTGGTCGCGGTGATGTAGATGGTATTTCGATGACTGCCGGAAATGCGTTAACCATAAAAGCTAAGAATGTGAATATTATTTCACGAGCTACCGATAATCGAGCTGAAGGCATACATATGTATAATGCGTCGGATAAGACAGCGCGTGTAACAATTGATGGCAATACGAATATTTCGGTACAAGGTAATGGGTACGCCTTAGGTGCTTATGTAGCCGGTAACTCCGAATTGACTTTCAATGGGGATGTAACAATAGGCGATGCTGTAACCGGTCGCGCCGGTGTAACTAACTCGAATCCTATGCGCGGTACGCTGGCTCATTATAGCACTAGTGGTTTATATGCAGGCGGTACCTTAATTCCTGCGCTAGGTGGCACGTTAACGGTAAAAGGCAAAACGGTTATCCGTATGGATGAAGGTAACGGTTTGATGGCGAATACTAACGGCGCCAAATTGTCTGTTGCCGGTGCTGATATTGCCGTATCGGAAAATACATCGGCTCCGTACTATGCTGTTGTAGCTGAAAGTGCCACGGTTAATGTAAACGTGAAGGATTCTAAGGTTAAACGCTTGGCTAGAAGCTTGAGCAGCACACCGTCTGTTTTACCGGATACGAACACGGTTAATTTGAAGGGGAACGTAGGCTTATTGGCTGGCGCTGTACATTCTAATGAACCGGAAAAAATGACGCGGGTTAATATGGCGTTGACGACGAAGGATTCTTCGTGGGAAGGTATGGCGATTAATAATTTCACCGATGATATTCGCTCTAAAAATGGTGTAGATACTGATTTTACCTTGTTCTTGCAGAATGGTGCTACGTGGATTAATCGACCGTACGGCTTTACCTTGGATACCGATGGTAGCCGAGTAGAAAATTTGATCGGCGGCAGTGATGCTAACCACGCCGGTAATATTCGTCAAGAATCGACAAAACCAATTCATATCTTGAATTATAGCGGTTATACAAATGCAACATTTGTACATAATGAAGATGGTACACAGCGCTCCGACTACACCGGTGGCGATATTGTTATTGATCATGCTGATTCGGGCTCTGGCATTGTGTTGATTACATCAACTGATGGCGTTGGAGATACGGAATCGGATGTGAAGGCAACCTTGAAGGCTTTGGCTGGTAAGGTTGTATATACTAACCACGATGAAGGCAACTTGGCCGGTCGTGTTACGTTAGCCTCCGGTTTAACCTCATCGGCTCGTTGGGGCACCTTAACCTACACTGCTGATGAAGGCCGCGGTACGTTAGCCGACATGATTGATAAGAAAACGGATTCGTACTTACCGCATGATACGACGCCGGACACGCCGGACAAACCTGATACACCGGATAAACCGGATACCCCAAATGATGACGGCAAAATTGTAATTGGCGATTATGAAACCAATATTATGAAGGGTGTTCGTAGTGCTACTACGGATATGGATATTCAATGGCGTAATGCAGCATTGGCATTGCTTAATCATGTGCATGATTTGAAACAAGGTACCAAAGGAATTTGGGCTTCCACCGGTAATTACGGCGGCACTTATGATCGCGGTATTGGCATTGATACCAAAGGCAATTACGTACGAGCTGGTTATGATACTTCCTTGTCTAAGGATTGGGATGGTGGCTTTGCTATTTCCTATGGCACGAGCAACAGCGATTACTTGTTAGGCGGTACGGGCAAGGTTTCCTCTGTAGCCGGTGCAGTATACATGAAGAAGCATTTGAAAAATGACGCTTATGTTGGTTTCATGGGTATGTACGGTAATGTTAAAAATGAATATACCGTGTATAACGAATTAGGTAGAGCTTTGAAAGGAAATGCAAAATCCACTGCTTATAGCGTACAAGGCTTCTATGGTAAAACCTTTACGCTTGCTTCCGGCGCTACGGTAGCACCGCAGGTAAGCTTGTCCTGGTCTCGTGTAGCAGGCTCCGATTACACGGCGTGGTCCGGTAATGAGTCCATGCAGGTCTCCCAGGATCCGTATACCGGCTTAGTGGCACAGGCTGGTGTAACGTATACGCAAAAACTGGGTAACGGTAGCTGGTATGCCGGTGCTTATGTGGCGCATGATTTCAGCGGCTCCGTTGATGGTACCTATACATCCCGCGATGGCGGTACTAAGAGTACAACCTTTGCATCCGACGATTATTGGGGCGATATCCGCTTAGGTCTTATTTACGGACTTTCGCCGAATGCTGGTTTGAATGTTGAAATTGGTAAAGGCGTCTTTGGTGAATATAAAAACGGCTGGAATGTTAATGGTACAGTACAGTTTCGTTTTTAGCTGATACGCTGTACTGGCGAATTGATTGTGTAGTAGAAATTTGTGTAGTAAGAAGAAAACAATGAGGTATTGTATGAAGACGTCTATGAAATTAGCAGCTGTAGCAGCAGTTGCGCTGGTTGGTAGCGGCCTGACACCTACGGTGTCAGCCGCCGCTGATGCGGCACCGGCCTATGCCTTAAATCCTATGGTTGTAACGGCAACGCGGTCTGAACAGAAATTATCGGAAGCAAATGCATCGGTTAGTGTTATTTCACGTGCTCAAATTGAAGATTTAAATATCGACACGGTTGAAGCCGCTTTGCGCACTGTTCCCGGCGTTCAATTTTTGGACTATGGATCAGGTGGTCTTAATGCCAATTTAAGTGGTGTCAGAATTAACGGCAGCAAAGACGTTGTAATTCTTGTGGATGGTGTACGTGTTAATGACTTCCAAGGTGTTGGTAGTTCCGGTTATTTTTATGCGAATATGCTCAACAATATGGATAACATTGAGCGCATTGAAGTATTGCGCGGTGCTGCCGGCGCTTTATATGGCAGTAATGCTAAAGGTGGGGTTATCAATATCATTACTCGTAAAGCAGGAAAACCGACAACTACAGTAGATATTAGCGGCGGATCTTTTGGTGCATCGGCACAGAAGGTGTACTCATCCGGGAAAAGTGGGCGCGTCGACTATAAGGTTTACTATGGTCACCTGAAAAATGGAGACTTTAAAGATGGCAGTGGTCGTACGTGGAAGAGCGATTTGAAAAGTGATTACTATGGCGCTGAAGTCGGTTATGATGTGACGAAGAATAACCATGCATCCATTGCCTTTGATCATGCGAAAAGTACTTTTGCCGGTGAAGATTATGTGTATGATACGCCTTATGAAGGACAGTATAAAACGGACGCCGTAACGATTAAGGATACCTGGAATATCAATAAACACTGGGACAATGAGTTTGTATTTCGTCATAACCACGTAATCAGTGATTATGCTCAGCCTGGCTTATATAAGACGGAAGCCGATTATACGTATCAATTTATTACTAATCAAACGACGTTTAAAGACGCTAGAAATACGTTGACCTTCGGTATTGATTACGCTAAAGGCAATGATAATTTGCCATCTTCGGCGCGAGATGCTAACGGGAAGTTAATTTCAGTAAAACGAATGATGAAAGATACGGCGTTGTTCGCACAGGAAGAATATCGTATTACGGACCGTTTAAGTGTTATTGGTGGCTTACGTTATGATAAACCGGGCAGTGATGCTTATGGTCCTAACTATGCATCGCATCTGTCGAAGAGTGGCTCTATTCGCTATGATATTGGCAATAATGACTCTGTTTATGCATCCTATGCGGATTTCTTCATCTTGCCGAGTATTCGTCAGTTATACGATGCAAGATGGGGGAATAGTGAGCTAAAACCGGCCGAAGGTAACACAAAGAGTATTGGCTGGAACCATTATCTTGACGATGGTAAAGGTATGATTAATGCGAACTATTTCATAACTAAGGATACACGCAACTATGGCTATGATAACGATACGCAGAAGTACATCAACACGAGTGATGGTGTAGCACGTGGTTGGAATTTGCAGTGGTCGCAGCAGCTAAGTGACCGATTGACTACAACGGTAGGCTGGGCTCATTTATTTCAGCATGCTAAAGGCGATAACTTTGATAAGGGCTATTATCCGAAAGACTTGCTTACCTTTACGGCGATTTATAAAATGCCGAAATGGACTATCGGGTTGGATGGATTCTACTTCATCAGACAAACCAGTGAAGAAACCGCCGATCAGCATGGTTGGCCTCATGACAAATATGGCGTGTACAATATGAATGTTACCTATTCGCCGAATAAAACCTATGATGTGTACTTAACGGTTAATAATATTTTCAATACGGAATATGCTGAGCACACAAACGTTATTTGGGGCGGCAAACCGGGTACTTGGTACTCCTTGCCGGGCCGTAGCTATACCGTTGGTGTAAAGGCACATTTTTAAATCACAGTCTTTTCTAAATTCAAATCAATCTTAAACTAGAAAATACCCTCTTTAACAGGTGTATAGTGGCACGCTTGTCAAGACCAAAATCGATAAATTTCTAAATGTAT
>ERZ650307.1516-NODE-1516-length-13031-cov-4.921316_pt1 | contig 13031 bp, 7 predicted proteins | sample MGYA00376243_ERZ650307 | MGnify/ENA primary metagenome ERZ650307 (study PRJEB26733, sample SAMN07839242) | wastewater metagenome | biome: urban; feature: artificial channel; material: waste water | place: USA: North Carolina | collected 2016-03-31 ... | reverse complement strand
CGTTCTTTTTGTCTTATAGGGACTTCGGTTTTACCGTTGTCCCTTGAAATCTTTTATGATACCCTGGCAAATCCAGTCGGCTAAGGCCTGACGGTTGGACGGGATGACGAGGCGTTTCCGGTCGCGTTCGTTTTGTATGTTGCCCAGTTCCAGGAAAGCTGCCGCCGGGTTGGATTTTTTTAATACGTAGAGCGAACGTTCGCTTACCGTACCCCGGAATCCCCGGTTCGGTTGGTGTTTGTCGTATTTCCGTTCAAAGGTTTTATGAATGTTTTCCGTCAGCCGTTTTCCTAATTTGCTGCCGGGAGAGTGGTAGAAGAATACATCGACCTGGTCTTTATGTCCCCGGCTGTCCACGTGGATGAAGATGGCACGTTTGTATTTCTCTTTATCCTTATACGTCAGGCGGTTGATGGCATCGACCTGCCGCCGCAGCGACTCCTGCACGCACTCGCGGAAACGCGCCGGCTCCTCGGCCATCATCTTGTTCGACGCCTCGTAGCTCAACCCCACGGGATAGTAACCGCCCGCCCAGGGGTTGTGCAGCGAGGTCTGGTCCGAACCCAGGTCTACCGGAATCTCCTCCGCGGCCAGCCGCTCCCAGAGGTCCACGACGTTGCCCACATAGGCCATCGACACGACCTCTTTCGCCTTGACAGCCTGGCGGATACGCGGGATCAGCTCATCCAGCGCTTCATGCAGCTCGTCGACCCATCCCTGCTCGTGGCGTTTCTGCGCCGCCTTGGGGTTGATCTCGGCGATGACGCTCACCACGCCCGAAATGGTCCCCGCCTTGGGCTGCGCGCCCGACATGCCGCCCAGTCCCGACGAGACGAAGAGCATGCCGCGGGCGTCGCGGCGATCGGCGGTGAAGCGCTTGCGGGCGGCGTTCATCACCGTGATGGTCGTCCCGTGTACGATGCCCTGCGGTCCGATATACATATAGGAACCCGCAGTCATCTGTCCGTATTGCGACACGCCGAGGGCGTTCATGCGCTCCCAGTCGTCGGGTTTCGAATAGTTGGGAATCACCATGCCGTTGGTCACCACCACGCGCGGAGCGTCGGGATGCGACGGGAACAGGCCCATCGGGTGTCCCGAATACATCACCAGCGTCTGATCGTCGGTCATCTGGGACAGATACTGCATCGTAAGCAGATACTGCGCCCAGTTCTGGAACACGGCACCGTTACCGCCGTAGGTAATCAGCTCGTGGGGATGCTGCGCCACAGCCTTGTCCAGGTTGTTCTGGATCATCACCATAATCGCAGCGGCCTGACGCGACTTGTGGGGATACTCCTCGATCGGACGGGCATACATCTCATAATCGGGACGGAAACGATACATATAGATACGACCGTACTTGTGCAACTCCTCGGCGAACTCGCGGGCCAACACTTCGTGGTGCTTGGCCGGGAAGTAGCGCAGGGCATTGCGGATGGCCAGCACGCGCTCCTCCTCGGTGAGTATCTCCTTACGCTTGGGCGCGTGGTTGATGGTGGGATCGTACGGTTTCGGTGCGGGCAGCACATCGGGGATACCCGCCTTGATCTGCTCCTGAAATTCCTTTACAGTCATTGTTTTATATGTATTAAATTATTTAATCTTGCTCTCGACGATTTCCAGAATCTCACGCTCGGCTTTCTCCGCATCGGCGACGATCCGGTTGGCCTGGCCGATCAGGTCATCGGCGACGGCACGGTCTTTCAGACCGGCGGCATTGATCTTCACGTTCAGACACGCACCCAGCACGGCGCTGCGGGCAGCCAGCGCTCCGACGCCGGCGTCGGTTACCGAATTGGGATTTCCCTGTTCGGCCATCGCCTTCACGATTTCGAACACCTTGAACGAGGTCTGCATCGTACGCAGAGGCACCTGCGTAGCGTAGAGCGTAGCCTCCTGCAATGCGGCGCTACGGGCAGCTTTCTCCTCGTCGGTACCCTTCGGCATCGAGAATACGTTCATGATCCGGTTGAACGCTTCGGTATCCTCATCGACCAGGTGCAGCAACTCGGTCATCAGCTTCTGGCCTTTGTCCGCCCAGTCGGAGAACTCCTCCCAACGTGCGTCCCAGCCGGGTTTGTGCGACGACAGGTTGGCGACCATCGTACCCAGGGCAGCGCCCAGCGCACCCATGTAAGCGGAAATCGAACCGCCGCCCGGAGCCGGGGACTCGCTGGCGGTCTCCTCTGCGAAGCCGGTGCAGGTCAGATCGACCAGTTTCTTCTTCTTATTGTCCGCTTCGATCAGGTATTCGATCACCTTCTCTTCCGGTTTGAACGGCTTCAACTCGTCCAGACCCATCGACTTGATGGCGATACGGATGATCTCCTCCTCGGAAATACCGGTCGAACGCTCCTGCTTCTTCAGGAAATAGCGGCCCGCCTCGATCAACGTGCGCTTCGGAATCAGGCCGACGATCTCGGTACCGGTCACACGCACACCGCGTGCGTTGGCGGCGCGGCAAACCTCGTCGAAAGCCACGTGGAGCGGCGTAACGGAAATATTGGTGATATTCATCGAAACCTGGGCGATCTGGTACTCGTCGATGAACCAGCCGATCGCCTTGGTAGCCTTCAGCGTACCGGGCTTCATGATGGTCTTGCCGTTCTCGTCCTTCAAGGGTTTGCCTACGGGCGAATTGCCTTCGCGTACCGGACGGCCCTTTTCGCGCACGTCGAACGCGATGGCGTTGGCGCGACGCGTCGAAGTGGTGTTCAGGTTGTAGTTCACGGCGATCAGGAAGTCGCGTGCACCTACGGCGGTGGCACCCGTGCGTGCTACGCCCTCGTCGAAGGGACGGTCGCCGAAATCGGGAGCTTTGCCTTCGTGATTCATCTTCTCGGGCAGCGCCTCGTACTCACCGGCACGACATACGGCCAGGTTGCGGCGCTCCGGCGTAAAGGCAGCCGCCTCGTAGCAATAGGTCGGCACATGCAACTCGTCGGCGATGCGCTTGGCCAACTGACGGGCCAGCTCGGCGCACTCCTCGAGCGTAATACCCGCGATCGGGATGAGCGGACATACGTCCGTGGCACCCATACGGGGATGCGCTCCCTTATGATTACGCATATCGATAACCTCGGCAGCTTTCTTGACGCCCTGGAAAGCCGCTTCCAGCACGGCTTCGGGTTCTCCGACGAAGGTAACCACCGTACGGTTGGTCGCTTCACCCGGATCGACGTCGAGCAACTTGACTCCGTCAACCGCCTCGATTGCGGAAGTAATCTGCTGAATAACAGCCTTGTTACGGCCCTCGCTAAAGTTGGGCACGCATTCAATAATACGTTTTTCCATGTATTTTAGAGTATGTTAAGAATTTGTATTCGCTTCAGAATTAGCCCGTAAAACAGACCTACAAATATACGAAATAAATAAATATCCCTCCAAAGAAAGTTACAAATCTTTTATCGAAACGGACTATACGGTTACAAACTATCACGTATTCCACGGCCGAATCTCACAATACGACACTTTTCGCAACGATAAAACGGGCCGGGATTCGATCCCGGCCCGCCGCAAACAAACTTTTCCGGACATTACCCGATCGTCACGACGATACCGCCCGAAAACCAGACGCCGGGCATCTCCAACCCGCCGAAATCGAAATAACGGGTATCGGTCATGTTCATCACGTCAAAATAGAGCTTCCACCCCTTCTTTTCCCACGACAGACGGCCGTCCAACAGGAAATAAGGCTTGAAGTCACGCACTTCGGTCATCATCTTGCCGTCGGGATCCAACATCAGGGAACCGTCCGCATTACGCAAATAATAGGTATAGCTGCCGTTGCGGTCATATACCGCACCGGTCAGCGTGAGCGAACAGTTACGCAGAAAACGGAATTCGACCGTCGCCGCCGCTTTGTGCTTCATATAATCCAGCGCACTGGAAGTGATGACCCGATCGACTTTGCTCGTATGGATATAGCCGTATGAAACCGAAATCCGGTGCAGAAACCCGGTCGTCGTATAACCGCCCGAAACCTCCAGTCCATAGGTGTCGAGCTTGCTCTCCTGCTCGGAGTGCCACTTGCCCAGCTCCTCGCGCCAAACCCAGTCGATGATGTCGCGCCCCTGCCGGTAGTAAGTAAACAGCGAAGCATTCCACCCGCTGCGGGCGTAATCCGCCGCGAAACGATAGGTAATCGCATGTTCAGGCTTCAAATCCAGATTATTGAGCTGTGCAGGGGATGTGTAATAAAGATCGGTGAAGGTAGGCAGTCGCATCGACTGGGCCGCACCGACCTCGAGCCGCAGCCCACGCACCGGACGATAGCCTCCCGAAAGACTCCACAGGGCCGAAGTCCCATAAGGCGTGAAGCTCACCCCGGCCGAACCGGAAACGTCGAAACGCTCCCACTGTTTGACATGCCGCAGCCAGAGATTTCCCACGTGACGGTCCTTGGCATGGGTATATTTGCCGTGCGGAGTCGGAAGCGGCTCGCCGAGATTGGTGCTGTAAATGTGGTTGTAGGTGTAATCGCCTCCCAGGGAGGTCACACCGCCCTTCCACGTACAGTCGGCCCAGAACTCGGCTCCCGCATTGTCCGTATTGTGATGATTCATCGGCGTACCGCGCGTCCAGTCGTAACGGTCGAAATTCTTGCGGTAGCTGACCGACGAATTGAGCGTGAAACGCCCGACGGATTTCACCCATCGCAGCGAAGAGAGCACCGTCGAAGTATGCTCGAACTGATCGGGATTGTACGCGGCATAGAAACCGTTCGAACCGAACGACCGGTTCTGATAACCGGCCTGGAAATCGAAAAATCCGGCCTTTTCACTGTCGTAGTTCATCCGCAAGTAACCGTTGTAGTTCTCGAAATCGGTATTATGGATATACCCGTCGCTGCGACGGTACGACCCGGCGGCAAAAAGGGAAAAACGTCCCTTGGTCACGGCCCCCGAGAGATTGCCGTACGCATAGCCGTCGTCGCCGCCCGCCGCCTCGATGCGCAGATAGCGGGATTTGAGAGGCATCGTGCGGATATTCAGGGCCCCTGCATACGCACCGACGCCCGATACGCCGTCGATCAGATCGATTCCCGCGATGCAATCTATGTCGATCGGCAGCGAATGCGACTGATGACCCGTTCGGGCATCCGTAAAGTTAATACCGTTGAGCATGACCATCGTCTGGTCGAAGGAACCTCCCCGGATCATAATGTCCGCCTGCGTTCCCCTGCCGCTCCGTTCCCGAAGATCGATCGCAGGGCTCAAACGCAGCACAGACTCGAGGGTCTGGACCGGCGCCGAAGCACCCGCCTTTCGATCGAAAACGGAGGTGGACGACATCGTACTGCGCGTGGGGGTAGCTTTCACCCCCGTCACCTCGACCTTTTCGATCTCCAGCTCTCTGGCGATCGTAAGCGAATCGACGGTCTGCGCCTGCACGGGCGTCGTCGTGGACAGGAGAATGGTGGACATCGAAACAGAGAGGACTCCGATGGTAACCTGGCGCCGAAGGCTCGCGAAAGCGGCGTAACCCTTGCGACACCAGCGCCTGAAGCGCGGAGTACGCTTTGTTTGGATCTCTTTCATCCTGTAAAAATTAAAGTGATTAATAATATCGGCCTCGGTTCCTCTGTAGCGGAACTTCGGCCTGTCGGGGTGCAAAGATAATCCATTTGTCCGGACACACAAACGAAAAGGCCGGCCCTATGGCTGGCCGGCCTCTCTTTTCCATTCTATTTTTTATTACCACTCTTTCACCTTTTCGGATGCCTTATCGACCAATTCCCTGGTCTTGTCGAGCACTTTGCCTGCCTGCTCCTTGGCCTGTCCTTTCAGTTGCTGCGCCTGCTGGCGGGCGCTTTCCTTGACCTGGCCGGCTTTCGCTACGACCTGTTCTTTCACCTGACCGGCTTTCGCGGCCACATGCTCTTTCACATCCTGTACCGTATCGGACAGATCCGCCTTCAGACGCTCTTTGTCCGCATTCAATTTCTCATTCATACGAATAATTTTTTAGTCTATCTTTTTCTCTTTTTTATTGCCTACGGCAGCTACGATCCACAACAATACGATAGCACCGACTACCGAAGTGACGATACTGCCGATGGTTCCTACGGCGAAAAGTCCGAACAGCGAGAAGATCCAGCCGCCGAGCACCCCGCCGACGATGCCGACAACTAAATTGACGATCAGGCCGGACCCCCGCCCTTTCACGATCAGGTTGGCGAGCCATCCGGCAACCAAACCTATCAATAAATACCACAAGAAAAACATAATCGATAATTTTTTAAGTTCTTTCGATACTGCTTGTACAAAATCTCCGCCAAACCCGAAAAACGACCGGACTTTATCGCAACCGCCCCAACGCCACCTCCGGCCGGACAAAAATCAAGGGACCGCTCCGCAAACCGAACGGAAGATCCGGGAAACAGCTCAGGAATCCGACAGACGGGCAAGCTCACCACATTTGACTACCTCTCGCCTCCGAAATACCTAAAACGGGTGATTGCCCGCCCGTTTTACCCCCCCTACTTTTGCAAACGAATAAAACCAAAAGCCCATGATTAAAAATATCTGCACTGTCATCCTATTATTATTGTCCGTCCTGCCCGCAGCGGGACAAAACCGGGTAAAGGTCAAAATCTCGGGCAATGTCATCACCACAGACGGCGCTCCGGCCGAATACATCACGGTTTCGCTGAAAAATACGGTATTCGGCGGGATGTCCGACGGGGACGGCAATTTCGAATTTGCGGCTCCCCCGGGCGAATATACGATGGTCGTCCAATCCGTAACCGCCCACCGCAAGGAGTTTCCGGTCACCATCGAAACCGGTCGGGAAAACGTATTCCCGAACATCGAAGTCAAGGAAGATATCAACCAGTTGGAGGAGGTGGTCGTCACCGGACAGTTCTCGCCGCAATCCATGAAAAACTCCTTATATAAGGTACGGTCGGTAAACAGCGATCAGATCCGGCAAAAGGCACCCCTGGATGTACAGTCGCTTCTCAACACCGAAATCGGCATCCGCCTCTCGAACGACATGGCGCTCGGAGAAACGGACTTCGAGCTGATGGGTATGAGCGGCAACAACGTCAAAATCCTCATGGACGGTATTCCGATGATCGACCGAGGCTCGACCAAACAGAGCCTCAGCCAACTCGACGTAAACCGGATCGAACGGGTCGAAATCGTCGAAGGTCCGATGTCGGTAGTCTATGGCACGGATGCCCTTGCGGGAGTCATCAACATCATCACCAAAAAGGGACCGGGCTATTCCGGCGAAAGCACCTGGCGCGTGGGCGCCCGCATCCAGGAAGAAACGATGGGCAAGGAATACCAGTTCTTCAACGGCGAAGGTCTTCACAACGAAAGCATCGACCTCGGATTCAATCTTAAAAACGGACTCTACTTCAACGGCGGCTACACCCGCAACGACAACGGCGGCTGGCAGGGCGACCTGACCGGACGCGAAAAGCGCTGGCATCCCAAAGACCAGTCGCTGGCCAACGGTATGATAGGGTTCCAGCGACGCAACCTGAACGTCTGGTACCGGCTGGATTTCCTCGACGAGAAAATCTTCGGTCCTCTGAACGGTACCGCCATCGAACCGGAGAAGGTTTCCGACAAGGACTATCTGACCAAACGATACACCCATCAGTTACAGGCAGACTGGAGACTGGACAACCGGTTGAGCGTCAATCTCGCCCTCTCCTACCAGGACTACAAGCGCCGCACGCAGACCACCTGGACAGACCTCTCGACCGGAGAGAAATGGCTCTCGGCCGAAGATGCCAGTCAGGATGTCACCCAGTACAAAGCCTGGATCGCACGGGCGACGGCAACCTGGAATATCGGCCCGAAGATCAGCCTTCAGCCCGGTTTGGAATACCAATGGACCGAAGGCAAGGGCGGACGCATCGACGGCACCCCCACGATCTCCGATCTGGCATTCTTCATCTCGGCCGAATACAAACCCTGGAGCTGGATGAGCGTACGCCCCGGCGTTCGGGCTTTCCTGATGGCCGACTACGAAGCTCCTGTGGCCGTACCTTCGATTTTAACGAAGTTCGATCTGACACCCGATATGGACATCCGCCTCTCCTATGCCTACGGCTTCCGTACGCCGACCCTGCAGGAGCTCTACTTCTCGTTCCACAACGACAACCACGACATCGACGGCAACCCGGACCTGAAAGCCGAATATTCGAACAATGTCACGGGATCGTTCACCTACCGCATCCTGCATAACGCGCGGATCCGGCTCACCACCACGTTGAGCGGTTTCTACAACGTCTTCAAGGACAAGATCAGCCTGGCGCAGAACGTCGATATTCCCAACTACAACACCTACTACAACATCGGCCGCTACAAAACCCTGGGCGGGGCACTGGAAACCTCGCTGGCATGGGGCGGATTACGCGTGAACGTCAATGCTTCGCTGATCGGACGCTACAACAAATATGCCTCCGACGATAAAAGCCTGCCCCAGTTCCGCTATTCGCCCGAAGTGAGTACGACCATCAGTTACCATATCGCCAAGTCGGGAACGGACATCAGTTTCTTCTACAAATACACCGGCCAGCGCAAGGAGTACTATTACCACGAATACACGACCCCGGACAACAAGAAAGAGAGCGAAATTTACCTGAGGGGACTCCCCTCCTACCACTACGGGGACATCACCGTCACGCAGAAGCTGACCTCGTTCCTGAGCCTGAACGTAGGTGTCAAAAACCTCTTCAACCTGACCGACATACGCACGATCGTAGAATCCGCGAACGACACCCCTTCGGTCAGCTATCTCGGCTGCGGACGCAGCTACTTCATCGGACTGAACTTGATGCTGAACGGAAAATTCAAAAAATAACAAATTCAATATTAACTAATTAAAACCATTCTATGAAAAGATTACTTTACTTACTGTCAGCCTGTCTGATGACCTTCGGATTCTCGGCATGCAACGACGATGACGACAACCTGAAGTTGCAGGACATTTCGGTCGAATTCGCCGTATCGGAAGCCGGCATGGACGGCGAAACCGTCAGCCTCGGCCTGAAACTCAGCCGCGCTACGACCGAGAGCTTGGACGTAACGATGGAAATGACCTCTTCGGACGTATCCGACGCGGACATCACGACGACCCCGGCCATGACCGACGGCAAGATCACGGTCAATATTCCGGCCGGACAGTCCACGGGCACTTTCACCGTAGCCAAAGCGACGGGTAAAAACCCCGAGGGAACGGCGAAATTCCAGATTCTCTCCCTCTCGCTGACCGAAGGCTACAAGATCGGCACGACCAAGGAGATGACCCTCTCGTTCACTCCGATCGTCTCCACGGGCGGCACGATGACGCTCGAAGGGAAAGTCGGTGACCAGAACTACGCCAACATGGTCTATGTCGATCTGAGTAATAACAGCCAGATGCAGATCGACCGCAAGAGCTGGAACCTGGGCTTCTACTGCGGCGATGAGTTCCGCGTGGTACTCAACTCTTCATACGCAACGGTAGCGGCCGCTTCCGAGAAAACGGACTTCGCAGCCGTAACCCTCGAAGATGCGCAGAGCGCACCCAACATCGCCGCAGGCAGCATGTCCGAAGACTTCAAGGCGGAATGGATCGACGACGTCACGGGCGACCTGTCGAAGACCGCATTCGGCGAAATATCGGCTACGGATGCGAACAACAAGGTATTTTTCGTGGCCTCGGCCGACAACAAGACCAATACCGACGGTACGGAAAACCGGAGCCTCTGGTACAAAGTGAAAGTCACCCGCAGCGGCAACGGCTACAAGGTAGAGTACGGCAAGGTGGAAGATACGACCCCAAAAACCGTCGAAATCACGAAAGACCCGATTTACAGCTTCATCGGACTCTCGCTCGAAACCGGCGAACAGGTGCTCCAGCCCGCCAAGAGCAAATGGGACATCATGTGGGCCTACGCCGCCTCTTCGACCATGATGGCATCGGGACCGGTGATCTCGTTCACGCAGGATGTAATCACGATCAACAACCTGGGCGGCGCGGAAACAGCGATCGTCATGACGGACACCAAGTCGTATGCCGACTTCAAACGTGCGGACGTGGCATCTGCGGAGTTCCAGACGGAAGCGAACACGATCGGCACCAACTGGCGCACCCCCGCGATGCCGGGCGTGGAGAATCCGGGTGTCAAGGCAGACCGTTTCTTCGTCATCAAGGACTGTGCGGAAAACTACTACAAGCTCCGGTTCCTCAAATTCGGTTCGGGCGACGACGGTGAGCGCGGACGTCCGCAACTGGAGTACGAGTTGCTGAAATAGACGAAATGATGCGATCGGATTGGCTGGCAGCACCGGAACTACGGGACTGCCGGCCAAACCACGCAAAAAGAGTCCGTTTTCAAGATACGGCCCGTCCGGTATGGATCCGGACGCCGGCAATCCTCAAGAATCTTAACAATTTACACTTCGAATAATGGCAAAAAACAAGAAATGGATCCTCGCGGCCGTCGCCGTACTCGCAGTGGTCCTGTGCTGCTGGGCGGCGTGGAGCAAATGGGCATCCACGACCCGGATCGGACTGGTGAACTTCCAGAACTATCAGACGGCCAGCCTCGTCAAATCCAACGAAGACAACTTCATCGAATACGAAGAAATACCGCTCGACCGGCTCGACCGGCTCGGACGTTACGACCTGGTGCTGGGATTCGGCATGGGTCTGAAAATCACTGAAGAGCAGCGAGCGCAGATCCTCGCGGCAGCCGACGAAGGCACCCCTATCTACATTTACGCCGCCACCAATCCGGAAAACGACATCTGTAGCCTCGACAGCCTCACCAAGGCCGGAATCTCGGCCTACATCGGCAACGGCAACAAGCGGAATTACCGGAATATGGCCCGCTACGTCCGCCAGCATATCGACGCGAAGCGCCTCTTCGTCACACCGGCTGAAGAAGCTGTCGAGAGCGCTTCGGACGTGCTCTACCACTTGGACGAAGACCTTTCATTCAAGACGGTGGCAGATTATGAGAAATACCTCCGGGAACAGGGAATTTATCGGGAGAAAGCCCCTAAAATCGCAATCGTAGGCGGTCTGAACGACCCCTTCAGCGGCAACCGGGCCAACATCGACAGCCTGATCGTATCGCTGCAAAACGCAGGAATGAACGTCTATCCCGTTTCGTCGTACCGCCAGCGTCTGACGTTCCTGCGGGAAATCGGCCCCGACGCGGTCATCCACTTCGCGCACGGGCGCATGGTCATGGGCCAGGCCGACGCAGCCGTGGAGTGGCTGAAGGAGCGGAACATCCCGATCTTCTCGCCGCTCTCCATGCTGGAAACGCAGGAGGAGTGGGAAAGCGACCCGATGGGGATGTTCGGGGGATTCATGTCCCAGAGTATCGTCGTACCCGAACTGGACGGCGCGATCTACCCCTACGTGCTGAACGATCAGGAACTGGACGAAGAGGGAATCTACCTCTTCAAGGCCATTCCCGAACGGCTGAAGAATTTCACCCGGATCATCGGCAACTTCATCTCGCTGAAACGGAAGCCGAATGCTGAAAAGAAAGTAGCGATCTACTACTTCAAAGGCGCCGGACAATCCTCGCTGACGGCCCAGGGACTGGAAACGGTGCCGTCGCTCTATAATCTCCTGAAACGGCTCAAGGCCGAAGGCTACACGGTGAAAAACCTGCCTGCGACCGAAAAAGAGTTCGAAAAGCTGCTGATGACGCAGGGTGCCGTATTGAGCACCTATGCCGAAGGAGCTTTCGACGACTTCCTGAAAAACGGCCGTCCGGCACTGGTCGGAAAGTCGGAATACGAATCCTGGGTGCAAGACGCCCTGCCCGAAGAGCTCTATGCCGACGTCGTGCAACTGTACGGCGAAGCGCCGGGCCGCTATATGAGTACGGTCCGGGAGGGCGAGCCGTGCCTGGCCGTAGCCCGCATCGATCTGGGCAACGTCGTGCTGCTGCCGCAGCCCATGGCTGCGGTCGGCGACGACGCTTTCGCCATCGTACACGGCGCCAAAACCGCTCCGCCCCACCCCTACATCGGCGCCTACCTCTGGGCGCAATACGGCTTCGGAGCCGACGCGATGATTCACTTCGGCACACACGGCAGCCTGGAGTTCACGCCCCGGAAACAGGTGGCGCTCTGCCGCTACGACTGGCCCGACCGTCTGGTGGGCACCATTCCCCACTTCTATTACTACACCATCGGCAACGTCGGCGAAAGCATGATGGCCAAACGCCGCTCGTACGCTACGACGATCTCCTACCTGACCCCGCCGTTCACGGAGAGCAAGACCCGGGGACAGTACAAGGAGCTGATGAACAAAATCGAAGCGTACTACAAGACCGACGAGGCCCGCCAGCCGGAGGCATCGATCGCCGTAAAAAAGATCGCCGTGAAGATGGGCCTGCACCGCGACCTGCGGCTGGACAGCCTGCTCACGCAGCCCTACACTGCCGAGGAGATCGCCCGCATCGAAAACTTCGCCGAGGAGATCGCCAACGAAAAGATGACCGGGCAGCTCTATACGACGGGCGTTCCCTACTCGCCGGAGAAGATCCGTTCGTCGGTAATGGCCATGAGCGCCGACCCGATCGCATACAGCGTAGCGGCCCTCGACCGCCAGCGCGGAAAGGTAACCGACTCGCAGCTCAAGAGCCAGGCATTCTTCACGCAGCACTATCTGGAACCGGCCAAACAACTGGTCCGCCAGGTACTCGGCGGACAGAAAGCCGACGACGCACTGGTCTGCCGCGTAGCGGGAATCACCCCGGAGAAGCTCGCCGAAGCGCACACGATCCTCACTCCGCCCCGGCGAGGTATGATGATGGGCCGCGCAACTACTCCTACGGAATATACGGCCGATCAGAAACGCGAAGCGCAGGCCATCGCCGAAGTGGAGCGTACCGTGACGAATATCCAGAACTACAAACGGGCGCTGGAGGAGAGTCCGGAAATGGAGATGCGCTCGATTCTGAACGCTCTGGCGGGCGGATACGTCGCACCAACTTCGGGCGGCGATAGATCGGAAGAGCGTCGTGTAGGGAAAGAGTGTCTTCGCCTGTGTAGATC
>ERZ650307.1515-NODE-1515-length-13035-cov-5.526888_pt1 | contig 13035 bp, 4 predicted proteins | sample MGYA00376243_ERZ650307 | MGnify/ENA primary metagenome ERZ650307 (study PRJEB26733, sample SAMN07839242) | wastewater metagenome | biome: urban; feature: artificial channel; material: waste water | place: USA: North Carolina | collected 2016-03-31 ... | reverse complement strand
CTGTGGAACTGTTTACCAAGTTCCAGACCAGTTTCTATGCAGATCCGGTGGATGCGGTATTTAAAGCTCTGGGTGTGGATTGAGTTGATTCTGTATAAATCAGTTAAAGAGAAAAGCTTTTGAAATGATTAGGAAATATGAATCACATGAAGGATTTAATAACAGCTATTTTGGTTAAACAGCCCAAACTTACTGCTAGAGAAATTGCCAAAACTCTTGGTATTGAAAAGAAAGAAGTGAATGCTTTTTTATATCAAAATCAAGATATATTTTCACAAGATGAAGCCTTTTGCTGGTCTTTAGCTATAATCCCGTCAGTTAAAAATTTAGAAAGACCAATGATGAACTCTGAACTTGAATTAAATGATATTGTTAAAAATAAACTGATTCAATTGTTGGATTATGTATCTCATCAAGCTGAGGATACTCAAAAAATTCAATATGAAATGAGTGGTAATAGATTTTATTCTCATGATCTAGAAAAACTTCGTGGCTTAAAAATTCTGAATGATGACGATTGGTGGTTCCAAATTGAACGATTACAGCTTCAATCGATGCCGAAACCATCTGAAATACTCTCTTCCTATATTCATTTTGATGCCGAAAAAGAACCCACTGTTAATTTTTCTAGTTTAAATAAGATTGTATCTTTCAAAAAAGTTCATCAATTCCGCTTGCCCTACAGTAGCGTGGCATGTGATTTGATTACTAAAATTGACATACTTCAGGAGCTGTTCAAAGAATTCGAAAGCTATCAAAATATTTGGGAAGATTGGAAACAAAATAACGATGATATTAAAAAATCTATTGTTGTTTACGACAAATTATTCTCATGGAATACCGCGATTAATTTAGGTGGAACAGGTGATGGTGAAGAAATTGTTGCAGGCTTTGGCTTAGTTGACTGGGTACTTCCAACGACTCAAAAATCTTACTCATATCCTCTTATTACTATCCCGTTAGAAATGGAGATAGAAAAAAATGGATTAATACGTGTAGGTGCCAAAGATACACGTGCCAATATAGAAATGGATGCCATCTTATTAGAGGATGATCTGCCTACTTCAGGACAAGTAAAAGTAACCTTAAAAGAAAACTTAAATAATGGTCGCTCATTACGCCTATTTGAAGGGGAAACTTACTCTGATCTAGTTAATGCCTTCGTCGCGAATATTTTTTCAAAAGGAGCAATTGTTGAGGCTGAAAATAGGGCTATACCATCTAAAAATCTAGCGGTGACATTAACATCAGTATTGTTTAGTCGTCCTAAAAGAAATTCTATTTTAAGCGATGACATTGAGTTATTAAAAACTAAACTTAATGACCCTTCAGTGGCTATACCTGAACAACCTTTATCGTTAGTGACAGAATTAAAAAGCGATATTAATCAAAAAGAGACTTATAGTTTTAGAGGGCGTTCTGGTACTGAGGGATTCGGATCAAAAGTTGAAGAGCTTTATTTCCCGCTGCCTTATAACAAAGAACAAATTACTATTGTTCAGAATCTGCTAACCAGCAGTGGTGTAGTGGTGCAAGGTCCACCAGGTACAGGCAAAACACATAGTATTGCAAATATTATCTGTCACTATTTGGCGAATGGTAAAAAAGTACTGGTAACTGCACAGCAGTCACATGTCCTTAAAACAGTACATGAAAAGATTCCTGATGAATTAAAGCCTTTAGTAGTCAGTCGCATTGGTTCAAGCAAAGAAAGTAAAAATCAGCTTGAATCTTCAATCGATTTGATTGTGCAAAAAATTACCCAAATGAATGTTGCAGAAGTTCGAAAAACGATCGAAGTTCTAAAACATCAAATAGATCATAACCATCATGAAATGGCTTTGATTGATCGAGAAATATATAACTTTGCAGAAAAGCATTATCAGAATATTGAGGTAGATGGTAATAAAAAATTACCTATGGATATCGTGAAAACGGTATTAGAAAGTAGGGTATCTTACGAATGGTTTACCGACCAATTAACTTTGGAGGAAAAAGACCAGTTTCCTTTTTCCCAGATTGAGTTGATTCAATTGAGAGACTCAAGAAAGAAAATCGGTACAGATTTACCATACATAAATTATGGTCCTCTGCCAGCTCCTGAAAAGCTGTTAGATTCGGCGAGTCTGAAGAAATTAAGTGAGTTCTTAAAAGAAAAAGATGAGATTGAGGAATTCTTAAAGCAAAATGACCTACATAATTTCAAGGAAACTATTTCTGAATCAGAAATTAATGAGCTAAGAGATTGGTTAAAGATTTATCTAGAAGATCTTAACCTTGTTCTTGATCATGCAGAACCATGGTTATTGAGCTATTTCAAAAAGATAAATTCAGAAGATAAGGCTATGGAACTTGATATCTATAGTAACCTTATTCAAGAAGTTCAGCCTTTATTGGAATACAGGAAAACGCTACTAATTGATCCCATAGAGCTGAATTTTGAGATACAACCAAACTCAAAAGAATATCAAGCTGTTCAACGTGCTGTTGATACAGGTAAGCCATTTAATTGGTATCATTTTGGTACTGCTGAATTACAAGACCTTTTTAAGTCAATTAAAGTTTCTGGAAAATATCCTGATACATCAGATGAATGGAAAAGACTTAAAGAATATCTTGATAGAAGGCAGACTCTTAACGTCTTTATGAGCAAATGGAATAGTATTGCCGCACAATTAGACATTCCTTTAATTGAGTTAAATAATCGTAATATCGATGAAATATTAAAAGAGTTCACGCAGCTCATCAGTAGAACCCAAAAATGCCTAGATTTAAAAAATAAATATTTGGATCTATTTAATGCGAATTATCTAAAAGTTTTTAAGAGAGCTAAATCTTTTGATTTCTACGGATTACCTAAAAATATTGATGACTTGATTCAATTGTTAGGGCAGAAGTTAAAAATATTTAATTTAGAAGTCTATCAACAACAACTGGCTGATCAAATCCTTTATTTATCAGAGTTTGGTAATAAAATATCAAATCAGTTAAAAAAAATTGTATCTCAGATTGATTCCGATTCATTACATGAAAGTGAACTTGGCGAGTATGCTGATTTATTAAAAAAATTATCACATTTAAAAGATCTAACTGAAGATTTTGAAAGAGTTAAATCCGCCAGTATTAGATTGAGTAAAACAAATGCTTTGATTGTTAGTAAAGACATTCTTGAAATTCCGTACGCTGAAGAAATTGAGGATCCTGTATTACGTAATACATTGCTAGAGGCTTGGGAATGGAAACGTCTTGAGATTTTTGTAATGGCCATCAGTAATACAAGTCAAATTGAAAATTTGTATGAGCGCCGTCGTATTCACGAGAAGAATCTATCTCAAAATTACGCTCAATTGGCAGCAAATAAGACATGGCTGGCATTAAAGGAAAATGCCTCAGATAAAATTTTAGTTGCATTACAGCGTTATAAAATTGCTGTACAACACTATGGAAAAGGGACAGGTAAGAATGCTCCACGTTATAGAAAAGATGCTCAAGTAGCCCTTAAAGAGGCAACAGCAGCTATTCCTTGCTGGGTCATGTCACATCTTCAGGTATCTGAATCTATGCCTGCTGAATTAGGCCTCTTTGACTTAGTGATTGTGGATGAGGCATCACAATCATCAATTGATGTATTACCTGTTTTAATGCGTGCTAAAAAATTATTAGTAGTGGGGGATAATAAACAAGTTTCTCCGAGTAATGTCGGTCTAGCAAGTGCTCAAATTGATGTATTAAGAAATCGTTATCTACATGGTCAGCCACATGCTGCATATTTAACACCAGATATGTCTTTATACGACATGGCTTCTTCTATCTATGAGTCAAGTGTGATGCTTCTAGAGCATTTCCGCTGTCATCCTGCAATCATTAGTTATAGTAATAAAAACTTTTATGGTAACCGTATTAAGCCAATGCGACTATCGAAGAAGTCTGAGCAGTTAAGCCCAGCTTTAGTCGCAATTTATACACCGCAGGGGTATAGAGAATCTAAAAACAGCAAACATATTAATCGAATAGAAGCGAAAGCAATTATTGAGGAAATGAAGCTACTTTTTAAAGATGAACGATATACGAATAGATCAATTGGCGTGATCTCGTTGCTAGGTCCAGCACAGGCTGAGTTCATTCAATCAGAAGCTTTGAATGAGTTTGGCGCAGGAACTCTTACTCAGGTTCAATTTGCTTGTGGAGATGCTTCAGCATTTCAGGGTGCAGAAAGAGATATTATTTTCTTATCTATGGTAGCAGATCCTGAGAATTGTCATGCTTTGAGTCGATCCGATCATGAACAGAGATTCAACGTGGCTGCAAGCCGTGCTCGTGAACGGATGTATCTCGTCCATTCCGTGAGTCGTGATCATATATCTCCAAAAGATCTAAGGCTGAATTTACTCAATCATTTTTATGATTTGCAAGAAGATCAAAAAGCATCATTTGAAGCAAAATTAGACTTGTGTGAATCGGAGTTTGAAAAATCTGTATTTACGACACTTCATGAAATGGGTTACACAGTTACTCCACAGGTTAAGGTTGGAAGCTATCGAATCGATTTAGTCGTTGAGTCAGATGGTGATCAGCGTTTGGCTGTTGAATGTGATGGTGATAGCTATCATGGGCCAGAACAATGGCATGATGACATGACTCGTCAACGTGCTTTAGAACGCGCAGGATGGACATTCTGGAGATGCTTTGCATCGAGTTGGTCCATTGAACGTGAAAATATGATTATGTCATTAAAGGAAAAACTTGATGCAATGGGTATAAAACCTACACATGGAATGAGTAGCTTAACTCAAGATGTAGAACACAAAGTGTGGGTAGATGACGAATCTGAAATGAGTGCGGAAAGTGACATCGAGAAAGATTTGTTAATTCTTTAATTGTACTAGCTTGTATTTAAATGGATTCGCTAGCGGACACTTACGTAACTAAAGATTACAGTAGTAATCTTTAGTTCCTAAAATTTTACTCGGGTAAAAATGGGTTAAACATTTTTATTGTCATCAACCTATATAAGAAACCAGCTTTGATTTCAACTTCCACCACTTTTACTTTTAACTTCGGTGATTTATGGTAGGATTACTGGGATTACCAAATCTGTTAAAACTAAATAACCCAAATAAAAGATAATTAAAATAATACTTTACTTTTAATTTGATTTTGAATATTTTAACACATACAAAAAATAAACCCAGTAGGGTTGAGGGCTGATATTAAAAAAAACACCAAATTTTTGAGCTAAAGCAATATGTATTGCTCTAAGCCAATAACCATATACCAAACTTTATATATTCAGAACTATCTAAATCTAATTAAATTATTGAATTTGATTGATTTTTTATGTGTTTTTTGTGGGATATTTATGTCTTTAATTATTAAAACTCAAGCAAATGGTATTTATCAACACGAAACTAAAGCATTAACTAAGATTAGAGAAGCTTTTAGCGTAGAAGATGAAATGAGAAAAGTGAGTCCTTGGTATGGTTATGCAGGCTATACCTTGGTGGATCAAATCTCAAAAAAAGAGGGGGAATTCGATCTAATTTTAGTGACCAATAGTGTCCTGATTATTGTTGAACTGAAAGACTGGAATGGAAAGTCGATCAAGACAGCTGATGGCAATTGGTATATGGATGATCGTGATATGGGTGTGTCACCAGTTGCTTTGACACGCCAAAAACAATTCATTCTTATGAATAAATTAAAGGTATTAAAAAACAAATTTCAGGGTAATCCAGGGTTTGTACCTAGAGTTCACTTTTATGTTGTTATGTGCGGAAAAGTTAATTTCTCTGGCTTGCCTGATGAAGATCTAAATCACGTAATAAGCCTAGAAAAGTTTCTAAAATTTGCCACCAAAAATAATTTTAATAAAGAGTTCAAACCACACCCACAAGCTCAACATCTATACAAAGATTTTGAATTAATCGATAAGATTTTCACAAGCAAAAACAACCCGCCTAAAAAGGTTGTTGTGCATAAATATAAACAGGACGATGAGCTTATCTCTCACCCTAAGAAGCTTTATGTGGAGTATGAGGCGACCTCTACAATATCTCGTTCTGACAAAGCGATTATAAGACAATGGCAATTCGCAAATTTTCATAATTTGAGTATTCAATCTCCTAAACTTAGAGCTCATTTACTGAATCATGAGCGTGTTATCAGTGCTGAGTTTAAGCAAAGTAACCATTTATATAACACGGCGCTTGTTCCTTTGATCATGCCAGAGGAAGATCAAATCACTCAACAATACAATGAGTTGGTTGAATATCGCCAAAGTCATCTTCGATTCAATGACTTCATAACTACAATTAGCCACAATCTAAGTGAAGAAGATAAACTAGATTTAATACAAATTTTATTAAGCAAATTTTCTGAAATGCACAAAATTGGCGTTTCACATGGAGATATTAATGCACATTGTATTTGGATCTCACCTCAAAAAGAGGTAGGAATTTCTCACTTTTTAACAGCTGATACTAAAAGTATTGATAATAATATTCGTGAATTACAACCCGAACTGTCTTTTTTAAATGATACGTCTTGCTCAAAGTTTGAGAATGTCTCAATGTTTAAGAAAGATACTTATATGCTTGCTGTTTTAGCATGGCATTTATGGTCGAATATTCGGTTAACATCTAAGTCACTGAGCAATATTAGTGTTGAAAGTTCACACTGGATAGGTGATCTAGTTAAAAAGGCTATCAATCTAGAAGTTGAAGATGCAACCCAATTGCTACGCCTGTTCAATACCAATAGACCAGTACAATCAGTTGAGTTTAGCGCTGATCCGACATTATTAGAACAATACATTACGACAGATAGAATACATAAAGCTTATCCAGAGGATTATGAGCTGTATGAATATGAGGAACCTGACGTTATTTTATATCGCTCAGGTGATTTGCTCGTTAAAGAATGGTCGGATGTACATATAGAGGATTTTACATCGAGTGACATTCTCAAATATCAGCATTTCTTTGAACGTATTAATGAGACAGTCGAGCAGAATTTACCTTATTTACCAAAGCTTGTAAGAGTTGGCATTTCTACTAAGTCGAGATCCTTGTTTATCGTCAATGAATATCAAGATGGTTTTAGAGCCAATGAAATTAATACGACAAATGAGACCCGACTATTGTTGGCTGCCAACTTAATTGAAGCAATTCTTCATTTGCAGAAACTTGGTTTACCTATTGGTAGAATTTCTAGTTTCAATGTTCTATTCAATTTAGAAGAAAACAGTTTTGTATTTAACGACATCATAGATATAAACCATACAGTAGATCCTGAATGTGAATACTATCCTGATCACATTGATAACCCAACGAGTGAACAGTGCCAAAACTTCGCAATCATGAAATTAGTATGTGACATCCTAGATTTCGAGATTGGTAAAGATAGCACTGACTTTAGATGGATTAGTGAAGCTGTTAAATTAGAGCTTGAAGAAAATGAATATCCTCTAGGGGATCTTAACCGGTTATTGGATAGTATTGAAACTGCTCAAGGTAATAGTGATACGCCAACTATTCGAGTGCCTGTGCCAGATAAGTTTAATGAACTTACAATTTACGGCGACAATAAACGTGTATATGTGTCATTAGAAAAGGGTCGTAATGCCAAAGACATTGTTGTTAAAATGCAAGGTATTGGTGGCTCTATACAATTTATTTTAGATCCTGAAAGTAAAAGTATTAAATTTATCACTGGTGTCCGTGAGTCGGATGTGGTGCCACACTACATTGTAGATCAAGCTGTACTAGAGATTAATGTAGCTCTAGATGTACAACATGCAGTTGGCCGTTCAGATTATTCAGATCTTTCTAATTTTCTTTTTGGACTTGAAGAATTTGTAACTGCTATTGATGATGTTCTTGCAAGTCAATTAAATGATCAAGAAGAAAGTGTTGATTCTCAAATTTTAAGGGGTTTAGAACAAAATATTAATCCTGATGTACCGTTAATTTTAGATCAATATTCAAATGACCTCACTGATGAGGTTAAAAATTTAGCTGCATTGAATATTGATACTAGAAAGCTATGGAAAGCAATTTTAGAAACGGAGACAGAGGCGTTACCTTATATCATTTTATCGCAACCACTGCAGTTTGTTGATAATAAAATTTATATCGCACGCTATGAAGATGACAATGATGTATTAGACAAATTCCCTAAAGACTCAATCATCAGCCTGATCCATAAAACTATTGATTTTAATGGTGACGACAGGGAATTCCGTGTAGGGGACATTGATATTCAACACTCTTTAGCAGGTGAGTTGCGAGTAAAGGGTGTTAAACATGCGGATAAAATTAAAGTAGGTGAGGTCTTATACCTACGCACGAAAGCGGATAAGTCATCATTCTTAAAAAGAAAAAATGCTCTAGAACAGATTCTCAGACGGCAATCTGAGATACCGAATTTAGTTGATTATTTTGAACCTGACTCAAATATCAATCCTATTTGTTATGACATTGAGGTAACGGACCAAGATTTTGAGAGATATGATCAAACAGATCAAACGGGCAAGGTGGTTGTTAGTCTGAATGATTTACAACGAAAAGCTTTTCGTAAACTTATCAACTATGGTCCAGTTTCTATTCTCCAAGGTCCCCCAGGTACAGGTAAAACGGAGTTTATTGCTGCATTCGTTCATTACCTATTCGAGAAGCAGAACGTCAATAATGTATTGATGGTTAGTCAATCACACGAAGCTGTGAATACAGCTGCCGAGCGAATTAGAAAACATTCTAACCGCTTGAATACGCCGTTGGAGATTGTTCGTTTTAGTAATAGAGAAAGTGCAGTATCGAATAACTTAAAAGATGTTTACTCAGACTCGATCATTTCAACACATAAAAATCTGTTTTTAAGTGAAATGGAGCAACGGATTTTATCTTTAAGTCAGTCCATTGGTGTTGATCGAGAATACTTAGCATGTGCCTTGTTCTTAAAAGTGCAATTATTTGGGCATTTATCAAGAATGTTGGTTTCAAGCGAATTGCCAGAAGAAAATCTAATCTCAAAAACTGAGTGGAATAAACTAGCCGACAAGCTTATTGAAAGACTCAAGAGCTATTCACCTGAGCTGTATTCATCATTGGTAGGTTTAAATAGCCGACAAATTTTAGATCGTGAAAATCAAATTTGGCAGATGTTAGATGATGCTTTTGAAGTGCATGGTAAAGCTACCAGTAACGCTAAAGCACTTGTAAAAATTGCGTTTGATTACGATGAGTTAATAGATAGTCCAAATGCAAATTATGAAACATATCTTTCAAAAACCCGTCAATTTGTTTGTGGTACATGTGTGGGAATAGGACATCATTCGATAGACATCGCTAACCAATCATTTGATTGGGTCATTATTGATGAATCAGCGAGATCAATTTCGTCTGAATTAGCTATTGCAATGCAATCGGCTAAAAGAATCCTGTTAGTTGGTGATCATAAACAATTACCGCCACTCTATTCACCGGAACATGCAAAAGCACTTGGTCGTAAATTAGGGGTCTCTAAAAATCGTATTGAGGCTAATCTAAAAAGTGATTTTGAGAGATTGTTTAACTCACCTTATGGTAAGACAGTTCAAGGAAAGCTTTTGGTTCAATACCGTATGGCACCGGCAATTGGGGAAATGGTATCTGCTTGTTTCTATGATGATGAACTAAATACTGGTGTTATCGAACCTTTAGGTCATTCTCACCAAAAAGATATGGTACGCATGGTGCCACATATCTATCAGCAATCTACCGTTAAAGAATTACGCTCAACTGTCACATGGGTAGATACCTCAGAGAAATTCAGTGATGGAGTGGGTACTACATTCTTCAATAAACACGAAGCTCGTAAAATTATTGATTTGTTAGAGCGTATACATGCAGATGAACAATTATTGAAAGAGCTAAAAGACAGATCTAAGCCGAATGAGCCACCGATCGGCATTATCTGTATGTATGGGGAACAAAAACGTCATTTGAGGAAGCAGTTCAACTCTAAGTCTTGGAATGAGGATTTTAGGAGCCTAGTGAAAATTGATACGGTGGATAGCTATCAGGGTAAAGAGAATAGAATAATCATACTGTCCATTACTCGTAACAGTGAAGATAACAAAATTGGTTTCATGAAAATGCCAAATCGAATCAACGTTGCCTTATCAAGAGCTATGGATAGATTAGTTATATTTGGTGCATCAAGATTGTGGAACATGCCAAAGCATCAAGAAACTCCATTGGGTGAAGTTTTTAGCTATATCAATGAGCGATTAGGTGATAAAGATCACTATCAATATATAGCTGATCCTGAATTAGAAGCAAAACGACACGCTAACACTGGAAATAATTCACGTAGAGGATTCACTCATGACTAATTACAGCATTCCATATCATGATGTGGATATCCTAATCCCTGCGCAACGCTTTGAAGTTAAGTTTAATTACACATCAAGTCAAATGCCAAATTTCATTGACTCAATGATTATGAGATTACTTCGTATTAGCCCAATGTCAGCAGATAGTGTTGCAAATTTTTTAGGGTTGAATCAAAGAGAATCCAGAATAGTATTGGATCAACTTATTACAAATAATGAAATTGAACTAAAAAAGGATGATTTATTCCATCTAACAAATAAATCAATGAAATATTTCACAACTGTAGACTCAATACCTAAAGTGGCATCAATTCTGGAGCACACTCAAAATTTGATGTATGAGTTAACTAATTTCAATTTCATTCCGGAAAAGCCTGACAATAATATGTATGGTTTGAAATTAATCGCTTCAAACTCGAATGCTGCAAACAGTGAAAACATTGTGCGTGATAGATTCCAGAAGCAATTTTACCAACTTGTAGAGGATGAGGTCATAACACTAAAAAAAATGGATGGTAGACCAAGCATCTATAAGATGGGTACGGTTAAGAAAGTCAAAGACTGCACGGTACGTAAATCCCTTGACCTTAATATTGATGCCAATGCAGAACCACAAGCAATTAAAGTTTTTGACTCTATTATGAGTGAAGAACTTAGAGAAAAAACTTATCAGGTTTTAGGTCAAAGTAAGAAAGGGAACAATATTAAAGACATCGTAGATAATCTAGATGGATTTGAAGAATTTAACTTACAACAATATTTTAAAGATGGGCGTTTCTTGGCATCGGTAGCACTATTCAATAGTTTAAATATTATTGAAAGCTCAGGAGATGAAAGTAATCATCAGTTTATAGGACCATGTTATAGCCAAGGTAACGCAAAACTTATTCTCAATAAAATTAAAGAGATTATTGCAACCGGTCGTCTAATTCAGAATATTTATTGGTTGGCACCGGATGATGCCTTTTGGGGAAAATCACTTAGATTTAACACTTTTGTTGGTGCTTTGGGACAGCTCAAGAACAAACAAAATATTGAATTAAAGCTAAAGTGTTTTTTGCCTATGAATAATGAGCAAGATAAAGCATCCATTATTAATTACCGCAAAATCATTGCAAAAGACCATCAGAAATATTTCTATGGAATTAAAGAGGGTTTGCTAGCTGGAAACTTTGAAATACTTGTTGTAGAAAACGAATTTGCAGTGGTAATTTTGCATGTCTTAGATTCAGAAGCTGAATACCTGACCAGTTTTCCAATAGGTTCAATGAGTACCAATAAGAATATGGTAAACAGCTTGGTGAATTTGTTTGATGCTTGGCAACGACCAAAAGAGGAAAATGGGATAAGTTTTGGTCCAGTGTTTAAGAAGTAGATTCAGTTGGATGATGCAAAAGTTATTTGATTTATGTATTTGCGAGAATCTTAAAACGGCGGTTATTCAAAATTTTAAATCCCGTGATCAACGCGGGATTTAAAAGATTGGACATTCCTTCCATAAGGAACCGATGTTAAAAGTAAAGGTTAAAGGACTTCACACGTATTACGATGCATTGAGACAAAACTGACTCAACTTGTGTTGATAGCATTTATCTTTGTACAAGCGTAATCAATTCGCGTAATTCTCAATATATCCTAGTCAAACTGTGTCGCACTTGATTAAAACTTTACTCAAAAATATAAATAAAAAATATATACTTAAGATATAAATTTAAGATCTGAGATTAGAATGAGCCATGAGTCATCGAAGGTTATCACCCGTCAATGGATGATTATTCAGTTTTTATTAAATAGCAAATATGTCAGTACAACAGAAATCGAAAAGCATTTACATGCTAAGGGGATTACGACAACTCAAAGAACAATTCAAAGAGATTTAAATTTATTGGAAACATTATTTCCATTGGAATGTCGCCGGGATTGTATGCCTTATAACTGGCGATGGAAAAAAGTGGAACAGTCAGTAAAAGGATTAAGTCTATCTCAGGCTTTAATTTTAAGACTTGTAGATGATCAGTTAAGTGATATTTTGCCTAAGCATACACAGCAAGAACTATTACCATTATTTCAGAAAGCAAGATTGATCACATCTAATGCTGTTTACTCAGAGGATGAATCAAGTCTGCTGGATATTTTGACTAAAGACAGGAGAAGAGCTGTTGGTTTAGTACAACCTTCTATGATGCAGGAATTTGCTTTAGGTATTAGCGGTAAAATCACACGAGTTTATCAAGATATTTTTCATAATGAAGATAGAGAAATTAAAAAGAGCTTAAAAACATTAGGCGCCCTACTTGAATCATATGAAATGCCAGAATTGGCAAATGCTTTAAAAAATTAATTTTAAGAGAGTTAAATAAAGATGTTTCAGATACAGCAAGATATACAGACAATTATTCCAGAAATTGAAATTTTATCTCAAAAATATGGACTATCTGTTGAACAATTATATAAGCTAAAACCACATGTTGACAATTTTAAAGTTCGAGTCCCACTTATTGGTGCATTCAGTGCGGGTAAATCTTCTTTAGTTAATGCATTGGTTGAGAAAAAACTACTGTGTGTTGAAATAGATCCTGCAAGCAATTTGGCGACTGAGATCAGTTTTGCGGAAGAAGAAAGTATAAAAGGTTATAAAAGATCGGAAGAGCGTCGTGTAGGGA
>ERZ650307.1498-NODE-1498-length-13128-cov-4.679339_pt1 | contig 13128 bp, 10 predicted proteins | sample MGYA00376243_ERZ650307 | MGnify/ENA primary metagenome ERZ650307 (study PRJEB26733, sample SAMN07839242) | wastewater metagenome | biome: urban; feature: artificial channel; material: waste water | place: USA: North Carolina | collected 2016-03-31 ... | reverse complement strand
AGTGCGTTGATTTTTTGAATCAGGGGCTGATTGGACAGGAAAGCATCGGCAGACAGGCGGTCGTTCCAACTGCGCGAACCGGCGGTAATCTCGGCCCAGGCTGAGCCGCTGACTTTTATGCCACTGCCCTGGCGGCTGGTGAGATATCCATCGGCGATAAGTTCTTCGATGGCGATGGTGAGAGTGCTGCGGTTGACGTCAAGTTTATTGGCCAGTTCCCGCTGTGGTGGCAGAATCGTCCCCTGTGTCCATTGATTGGACTGGATTTTGCTCTGGATAAAGAGATAGATTTGACGGTAAAGCGGCAGCGCTGCCTGCCGGCTGGGTTTCCAGTCGATTGCGATCATAATAAAAACCTCCTTGGGTCAGCATAGCGGAAAAGCAGCGAAAAAGCAATTGGTTGGCATAAAAACAAACCAATTGGCTGTCGGCAGTACGATGGGGTTCCGCTATGCTAAAAAGAAAGGAGGTTTTTTGATGAAAATTGCGTTTGTTCATGGGTTTATCCTGGCACTTGGCCTGATCTTGCCGTTGGGGGTGCAGAATCTGTTTGTATTACAGCAGGGGATGCAGCAGCCACGTTTTCGGAGGACGCTTCCAGCCGTTATGACAGCTGCGAGCTGCGATACGCTATTGATTGCCGGGGCAGTCAGCGGCGTATCGCTGCTGCTGCTGGAACTGCAGTGGCTGCAGGTGGCGTTGCTGTTTTTGGGGAGTGCATTCTTATTTTATCTAGGCTGGAAAAATTGGCAGGGCGCGGGGAATACGGCTGCCGCTGTCATTCGGACAGAACCACTTACTTCCAGACAGCAGATTTTATTTGCCGTTTCGGTATCTTTACTGAATCCCTATGCCTTCCTCGATATTCTTGGTGTGATTGGTACAAGCTCGCTTCAATATGCGGGCCCCGAAAAACTGGCATTTACTTTTGCGGCTGTGCTGGTGTCCTGGCTCTGGTTCACTACGCTGAGCCTGCTCGGGGGCGTGTTTGATCATTTGCCGGCACGCTGGCAGCAGCCGCGTCAGTTGCAGCGTTTATCGGCTGCGTTTATTTGGGGCAGTGCTGTTTATCTTCTTTATCAGGGCTGTGGGCTTTGATAAATGTTATAGGTTCAGGCTATGGCACAGTTGCAAATAGAAGACTTCTATTAAAGAAGGAATTATTAGAGAGGGTGTAGAAGTTATGTAAAAAGATGTATTATAAGCCCTTGAAGGGCAGGTCTTGGGGAAGAGGAGAGGGGAATTTGGCTATGATCAAAACGGTAAAGGCTCGATTGATTCTGTTATTCATCCTGTTAAGTGCGGTAGCTACATTTACGGTAGGTGGCTATTTCATTTACTCCATTATCCAGCAGAACACTGCTGCGAACGAAGCTTATCGCAGTCTGCTGATGACGCAGTTTGACCGCGAAATCAAGATGCAGACTCAGGGGCTGGTATCATCTCTGAATGGAATCTATGATGCCCAGAAGGCAGGGAAGATCTCGGAAGCAGATGCCAAAAGTATGGCAATTGCTGTTATCAAGAGCACACGCTATGATGATGGCAAGGGCTATTTCTTTGCCGATGACAAAAAAACCGGTGTCTGTGTGGCGCATGCTACCCTGGGTACGAAAGTTGAAGGCAAGAAACGTATTGATGACAAGGATAGTCAGGGCGTATCCTATATGAAGGAGATATTCAAGGCAGCGGAGAATGAGGGTGGTGGCTATTCCAATTTCTCCTTCCCAAAACCAAATGAGACAAACGATCAGCCGAAGCGTGGTTACTCGATGGAGTTTAAACCGTACGGCTGGATTATCGCAACTGGAACATGGATTGACTATATCGACGATGCAGTTGCGAAGCATGAGGCTGAATCTCGTGAAAATGTACAGCATCAGATCCTTATGTCAGTATTGATTCTGGTGGTCCTTGAATTGCTGATTGCTGCCTGGGGCGCCAGACTGGCGAAGGGGCTGGCTGATCCGATCACCGGGACAACCCGTTCGCTGAAGCGCTTTGCAGCGGGCGATTTCTCAGTGCAGGAAACGGGCAGAGCCGTTGATCGGGACGATGAGCTGGGCGATATGTCCCGGGCCATTGGTGAACTGGGGCAGCAGATGCGGGCTTTGGTGACCGGCATCCAGCAGTCTATCCGTCAGGTAACAGATGAGGCGGGGCAGCTCAGCACGACAACTGAACAGTCCGCTCAGGTCAGCACGCAGACCGCCGCGTCCATTTCGCGAGTGGCGGAGGCTACGAATGAACAGCTGACTGCTATCGATTCGGCGGCTTCAGCTCTGATACAGCTGAAAAATGGCATGACCGATGTCGCCAGCAATGCCAGTGAAGCAGCCGGTGAGATCCATGAGGCTACTGCTTCGGCGGATAATGGACGTGTTGTTATTGAAAAGGCTGCCGGTCAGATGGCCGAACTGAATGATGCGGTAGTTACTTCGGCTGGGGTAATCGATAAGCTGGGCGAGCGTTCGCAGACCATTGGAGAAATTACCGATACGATCACGAATATTGCTGCCCAGACGAATCTGCTGGCCCTGAATGCAGCCATCGAGGCGGCCAGAGCGGGCGAAGCCGGACGGGGGTTTGCGGTCGTGGCTGATGAGATCCGCAAGCTGGCTGAGCAGTCTCAGGATGCTGCCGAGCATATCGCGTCGTTGATTGGTGAAATTCAGGCTGATACGAAAAAGGCAGTTGGCTCGATGGCGAAAGGCAAGGATCAGGTAAAAGCTGCAGCTGATGTCGTGCAGGCAGCGGATGAGGCATTCCTGAAGATTGCCGAGCTGGTCACTGCTGCGGCGGCAAACTCGGAACAGATTGCCGGGCGGATCAAGGAAGCTGCAAGCAATACAGAACGTGTCAATGCTTCGGTGCAGGATGTGCAGGGAATGAGCCGCCGTATCGTTGAAGATTCGGAAACGGTATCGGCAGCGACTGAGGAACAGTCTGCTTCGACCGAACAGATATCCGCAGCCAGTCAGGATCTGGCCGATATGGCAGATAAGCTTCATCAGTCAATTAAGAAGTTCAAGGTATGATAAAGTTCAATTGAACACAAAAACACCTTATCACGGCAGTGGTGATAAGGTGTTTTTGTGTGAAGAGGATCAGGGATAACTAAATTTCTTCAAGAATGATAGCAGACCAGTTTTTCCCCTGATAGGCATTATAGCCGCGGGTATGGGCATACCCTGCAATCTTAGTATGGCCGAAGGCGTCTGTTTCCATCGTATAGCCATAGGTTTCACCAGCGGTTGCTTTCTGAACCGCCGGCAGGTGCTTCAGGTCTGTTTTTAGGACATCGTTCCGATCTTTGGTCGCAATGACAATTCCCTGCTTGTTTACGATATAGATGTGACCATTCTGACCGATTTTAGCTGAATCGACAATATCATAGATGAAGTTCCAGTTGAATCGGGAAGAAAAGTAGCCTATTGTGATGCCGTTTTCGTTGCGAATCGGGCAGGAGTAGGCAATGGTTGGTTTGTTGCTGATTTGGGAGAAATACAGATCGCAGACAGAAATGGACTGTGCAGCGACAACATCCTTGAACCACTCCCGCTCAGCCATCGACTGGCCGACGGATTGCTGGTTGATGCCGGCAGCGACAATGGTTCCCCTGGTATCAAGTACGAAGAGATCGAGATAGACTTCATAAATGTCGATGAGATTGTGGAGAAATGTGGTTCCCTGCTGCAGTGCTTCTGGATTTGGCTCACGCAGGCAATTAATGACTTTATCGAATTTGGCCCAGGCCTGTGCGTCGCAATTGCGTTCGAACAGGTTGCGGTCAATCTTATCGATGACATCATAGGCCATGTCGGCAGTGCGGACGCCCATGACTTCGTTGGCCTGATTCACGATATTCCTGATGATGGTACCGCTGGTCTGAGTAGATTCAAAACTGCGCGTGGCCAATTTTTTGATTTCTTCGGCGACGACGCTGAATCCCCGGCCACTCTCGCCGGCACGGGCTGCTTCGATGGCAGAATTGAGGGATAACAGATTGGTCTGTTTGGCAATGTCCTCGATGGAATGGATAACACTGCCCATATTCTGGCTGGCGGTTTTTAGTTCGACTAATAGGACGGAAGAATCGATGTTGTTCTGTGTCTCGGGCTGCATGCTGTTAACCTCCTCATGGTTATAGAAAGATACAATAGAAAAGCCTGGGAGATGGAGACGACTGGTACGACGTCTCTATTTCCCAGGCTTCATTGCCTGTTTGCTATATATTTTTTTTTATTATAGCATAAGTTTATACTGCAAATCAACTATTGACCGGCGAATAGAAGCCGGTAATTTAGAACTGGAACTTGCGCAGCGAGCCTTGAAGGTCCTGTGCTAACTGGGCGAGGGAATCGCTGGCCGAGGCAATCTCACCGGCCGAGGCAGATTGTTCTTCAGTAGCGGCAGATACACTCTGCATCTCATCGGCTACCTGACCACCGTTGGTCTCAATCTGGGCGACTTCGGTCTCGATGCGAACGGCATCATCAGCCACAGTCTTTATTTCGGCAGCCATCTGCTGAGCGGCATCCTGAGACTGTTCTGCCAGCTTACGGACCTCTTCGGCGACAACCGCAAAGCCACGCCCGTGCTCACCCGCGCGGGCGGCTTCAATCGCGGCGTTCAGCGCCAGCAGGTTAGTCTGGCCGGCGATGCCGGAGATCGTTTCAACAATCTGACCGATTTCCTGCGAGCGTTTGCCCAGCTTGTCGACGATCTTGGCGGATTCGCCAACGGTGCTTTCGACACTCCGGATCTGGGCAACGGATGCCTGAATCATCCCCGGGTTTTACAGTTTTCGTCTATGCTTATTTTTCCAACAGCAAACCGACTTTTTTCTTGGCTTTGGTCAGGGTCTTACGGGAAATCTTGTCTGCGCGTACGGCTCCAAGCTTCATCTGTTCCTCTAGGGCTGTACGGTCAGCCATGAGTTCGGCATATTTCTCGCGGATCGGTTTTAGTTCATCGGCAACAGATTGTCCGACGACAGTCTTGAAGTCGCCGTAGCCTTTGCCGTCAAATTCGGCGGTAATCTCATCCATGGTTTTGCCTGTGATTGCGGAGTAAATAGTCATAAGGTTGCTCACGCCCGGTTTGTCCTCGCGGAAGCAGACCTTGGCTTCGCTGTCTGTGACGGCGCTCTTGAATTTCTTCAGGATGGTGTTCTCATCATCGAGGATGGAAATAGTGGCCTTGGGATTCGCATCCGATTTGCTCATCTTGCTTGTCGGTTCCTGCAGGCTCATGACGCGCGCACCGGCTTTCGGGAAGTAGCCCTCCGGCAGTTTGAAGATCTCGCCATAGGTATGATTGAATCGGGTAGCAATGTCGCGGGTGAACTCGAGATGCTGCGTCTGGTCGGCGCCGACTGGTACATAGTCGGCCTGATACAGCAGGATATCGCCGGCCATCAGAGCCGGATAGGTAAAGAGGCCCGCATTGATATTGTCCGGATGCTTGCTGGATTTGTCCTTGAACTGCGTCATGCGCGACAGTTCGCCGAACTGGGAGCAGCAGCTCATGATCCAGCCCATCTCGGCATGGTTGTGGACATGGCTCTGGACAAAAATCAGGCTTTTGACCGGATCGATGCCACAGGCAAGCAGCAGGGCAAATGCCTGCAGGGTCTGCTGGCGGCGCTTGGCTGGATCGATCTGAATAGTCAGGGAATGCAGGTCGGCAATGAAATAATAGCACTGGTAGTCTTCCTGCATCTTCTGCCAATTGCGGACGGCACCAAGATAATTACCCAGCGTGAATACGCCGGTCGGCTGTATGCCGGAGAGGATAATCTTTTTGCTGTCGGTAGAGTTCTGTTCGTTGTTTTCCATAATATTAGCTCCCTTTCGGTGCCGGCAACTAAAAAGTCCCCGGCAGTAATCAACTGCCAGGGACGAATGATCTTCGCGGTGCCACCCTGTTTCATGAACGTATCATGCGCTTACGGTGCGTCAGTACACTGACATACCCGGCCACTTACGCGTGCCAGACGTCGCAGCCTACTAAGCACAAATGCTGTTCAGTGCGCCCTCAGCGACCCATTTGCCAGCTAGTCTTTCATCCGGCTCCCAGCCTCCCGGACTCTCTGCAGAAGCATGACTGACGTTATCCTCGCCTCAACGGTTTTATACGACGCAACTCCGGAAATTAAGCCTTATGGGCGAACTAATTGGTGCGGAAGCGTGTATATATACTTTGTAAATATAACATTAGTAAAAAAAAATGTCAAGTGGCAGAGAAAAAAGTGCAACTTATGTCCTTTTGTGATAGAATGATCGAAATAGAATTAACAACATTATAGGAAAAATGGTGATAAAATGTATTGTTTAACCGCTAAATTAATTATTTATCGCAAGATCGACAAAGACAGTATCTTGTTCCAGCTGTCAGATATCTGTCAGCGTTTTGCATCTGGTCATTATGATAAGGCAGCTATATCGGGCGATGTGCTGGCTGAGATTAACCGGTTGCTGGATGTCGCGACCCACTATGGCTTTGATGGCAATCTTTGGCACAATTATCTGGCCTTTCTGCTGGCCACGACAGAAACTCCGTTTACGCTGGTCTGTGAGAAGCATGGTGACAGCGAGGGCAGCGTGCGGAAGTTTGCCCGCAGCGACCTTGAGGTATTCCGTGAGCTGCTGCACTATGATTTCAAGCCGCTCGAGCAGGCGCTGGGGCTGGACTGCTTTAGTGTGATCGAAGATTATCAGGCGGTAGAGAAGAAGGAGCAGATCTACAATAAGAGTGTCAGCGAGAAGGTACAGGAGCTCAGCAACGCCATTGGTCAGGCCAAAGATGGCGATGATATGTACCGCATCGTCACGGATTTTTATCAACGCTACGGTGTTGGTATGTTTGGGCTTAACAAGGCCTTCCGGGTTTCGCCGAATATTGAGGTGACCGGTCAGCTGCTGGAGTCGATCACGACGACCGGTGATATGCGCCTGGCTGATCTCATCGGTTATGAGAATCAGAAAAAACGCTTGCAGGACAATACCGAGGCTTTTGTTGCTGGTCGCAAGGCGAATAATGTCTTGCTCTATGGCGATGCTGGAACAGGCAAGTCCACGAGTATCAAAGCCATCCTGAACCAGTACTATGATCAGGGGCTCCGGATGATCGAGGTCTACAAGCATGAATTCAAATACCTGCAGCGCATCATTGCCCAGATTAAGAATCGCAACTACAAGTTCATCATCTATATGGATGATCTGTCATTCGAGGAATTTGAGATCGAGTACAAGTATCTGAAGGCTGTTATTGAGGGGGGGCTTGAGGTCAAGCCCGATAATGTGCTGATCTATGCGACCAGTAATCGCCGTCATCTGATCCGCGAGACCTGGAACGATCGCCCGGACAATGTAGAGGCCGATATGCATCAGAATGATACGGTGCAGGAGAAGCTGTCCCTGTCGGCGCGGTTTGGCCTGTCTATCGGCTATTTCCGTCCGACCCAGCAGGAGTATTTCGCGATCGTAAGGGAGTTGGCGCACCGTCAGCCGGCTATTCGCATGACCGATGATGAGCTGCAGGCGGGAGCGGTTCAGTGGGAGATGAGCCATTCAGGCATTTCCGGCCGCACCGCGCAGCAGTATATCAATTCTTTGCTTAGTAGTGGGGGGAAGGCCTGACTGCCGCGGTGCATCATTCTTGCTGTTCTTATAGAAGTTTAGGTCCCGGTTAAGACTGTTTTATTGTTTTGACCGGGACATTTTATGGTTAATATTTGTTTGCTTACAGAAAATGACAGAAAATAGGGAAAAGAAAAAAAACAGACAGCTGAATACAGAAAATACTAGACAAACAGGAATGAATAGACTACAATAATAAAAGTAAAACGGTTTCGTAAATACAATGAAACGAGATAATGGAGAATCAGGGAGTGGTTGATTGATGGCGGGAATCAAGCGGAAAAAAGTGACAATCGTAGATGTAGCGGCGAAGGCCGGTGTGTCTAAGACAACAATCTCCCGCTACCTGAATGGAAAATTTGAATATATGTCTGAGGAATCGCGGCAGCGGATTGCCGATGTCATTGAAGAACTGGGCTATCGTCCTAATTCGCTGGCGCGCAGCCTGAAATCCAAGCAGAGTTTTGTGCTGGGCGTCATTGTATCGGATATCACGAGTCCGTTTTCCCCTATTTTGCTCAAAGGGATCAGCGATTGTTGTGATCGGTTTGGTTATCGGATACTGATTGCGAATTCGGATGATGAGCCGCGCAAAGAGCGGGATTATATCATGAGCATGATTGATCAGAGTGTCGATGGGATTATACTGAATACAACTGGCGGTAATGATGAGTTCCTGCGTGAGACGGCCGAAACCGGGATGAAGTTTGTGTTGGCTGACCGTACCATCGATTTGGAACTGTTTGATACGATCCATAATGCGGACCGGGATGCCATTGGGCAGATGATGTGCCATCTGAAGGGAACTGGTTATGAGTCTGTTGGCTTCTTTACCCAGCCGTTGACGAACAGTACGCGTATCGGTCGTTGTCAGGTGTTCCGTGAGATCTACAATGATTACTTCGATGGTTCGGCGCAGGTCTATTTTCTGGAAAAGCAGCAGCGTGATGCCAATGTTATTCAGGACTATATGCGGCGCAATATTGATTGCAAGCATGCGATTTTTTCTGGCAATGGCGTTTCGACGATGCGTATTGTTCAGGCCATGCACAATATGGGGATTGAGTTCCCAAAAGAGACTGGCTTATGTGGTTTTGATGACTGGGACTGGATGAATCTGGTCGGAGGCGGGCTGACTACTATTGAGCTGCCAACCTATGATGTTGGCAAGGAGTGTGTGAAACGGATGATGCATCTGCTTCATTATGCCAGAACGGGGACACCATTGACGATGGAATTGCCATGTATGATGAAGATCCGCCAATCCACCTGAAGGGACTTTTCGGCCGGAACCTTTGATGGAAGAACACGGTCTTAGAATATACATGTTTTGTAGATTGGTTAACGAGATGTAATTATGGGAGGGGAAGAAGTGGCTGGATTATTGACGACTGGGATATTGAGGCCCCTATGTGTTCACGGTAAACAAGGCGAAAGCATCAACGATTGTTTGATGATGAGCGGGCTGAAGCTTGACTCAGTTTCGCTCGATGCCGCTGGTGCCTGACATGCTGCAGCTGGATAAACTGGAGCAGGCTGTTGTAGCTGTGGATGCCTGCTGTGGGCATTGCGAGCTGTGTTCCCCCACGTGCCCCATTGCGATAGCCCGTCGTGCGCTTTCGGGACTCAGAGATGATCTGCTCGCTGCACAGAAGGATTCCTCTGGTGAAAATAATTAAAATAACAAATCCCCCGGTATCCAGCCGATGGTCTGGATACCGGGGGATTTGTCGTGAATGTGCTTAGCGGAATTCGTATGGTTTGTCGACTTTATGATAGTGGGTATGCAGCAGCTCATGGGATTTCTCACTGAGCGGTTCGCCCAGGAATTCCTTGTAGAGCGTCTGGATCTCCGGGTTTTCGTGGGATTTGCGCAGTGGCAGGCTGCGGTCAATCTGATAGAGTGAGGCCATGCGCTTCTTACGGATGGCGTTGGTGGTGCCGATTGGCTGGCCGCCGCCGCCAATGCAGCCGCCTGGGCAGGCCATGATCTCGATGAAGTCATAGGGGCTTGTTCCGGCCTTGACCTGTTCCATGATGGCGCGGGCATTCTTCAGCGTATGAGCAACAGCGATATGTATGTCCCTGCCATTTACGGTGATGGTGCTTTCCCTGATGCCATCAAAACCACGGACCTCGTGGAAGTCGATTTTAGGAAGCGTTTCGTTCGTGATGACTTCATAGACGGTACGCAGAGCTGCTTCCATGACGCCGCCCGTCGCGCCGAAGATCGCACCAGCGCCAGTACCGGTCCCGAGTGGGCTGTCGAATTCGGATTCCGGCAGATTCTGCAAGGAGAGCCCGACGTATTTGATAAGCTTGATGAGCTCGCGTGTGGTGAGGACAATGTCGACATCAGCCATGCCGTTGCGGCCCATCTCTGGACGGGCTGCTTCAAATTTCTTAGCCGTACAGGGCATAACCGCTACGGTGACTATGTCCTTGACATCGACACCGGCTTTTTCTGGATAGTAGGTCTTGGCGACGGCGCCGAACATGCTCATAGGCGATTTGGAGGAGGACAGGTGGTCGCGGCAGTCCGGGAAATGCTTTTCCACGTAGTTGACCCATCCCGGGCTGCAGGAGGTCATCATCGGCAGTACACCATCGTTTTTCAGCCGGTCGAGGAACTCATAGCCTTCTTCCATGATCGTGAGGTCAGCACTGAAGACCGTATCGAATACTTTGTCGAAACCGAGAAGTCTGAGTGCTGTGACCATTTGGCCCGTGACAATCGCGCCCGGCTCGAGCCCAAAAGCATCTCCGAGGGCGACGCGGACGGCGGGAGCAACCTGCACAATCACATGTTTATTCGGGTTCTGCAGGGCATCAAGGACTTTCTGCGTGTCATCTTTTTCGACGATGGCACCGGTTGGGCAGACCAGGCTGCACTGGCCGCAGAGGATGCAGTCCGTGGTCTCCATCGGCTTGTTGAATGCAGTTGTAACGGTGATGTCACTGCTGCGCCCGGCATAGGTGAGGGCCGCAATGCCCTGAACATCCTTGCAGGCCTGGATGCAGCGGCCGCAGCGGATGCATTTTGATGGGTCGCGGACAATGGCTGGGTTGGTGATGATGCGTGGTTGTTCTTTTACCACGCTGGGCAGTGGGGATTCCAGGATGTTGAACCGGCTGCACAGGCGCTGCAGGTCGCAGTTCTGGTTACGGGGGCAGCTCAGGCAGTCCTTATGATGGTTGGCCAGCATGAGCTGCAGGATGGAGACCTGCGTGTCGCGCACAATCTGGGTGTCGGTATGGACATCCATGCCTTCCCAGACCTCGGTCGAGCAGGCAGCGAGCAGGCGGCGCTTGCCCGTGACTTCGACGGAGCAGAGGCGGCAGTGCGCCTTGATGCGCTGGTCCTCGTGATAGCATAGATGCGGAATATCGATGCCCAGCGTCAGTGCGGCCTGCATGATCTTGGTTCCTTTCGGGACCTGCACGGCCATATTGTTGATGGTCAGATTGATCATCGGGATTTCTTTGGCTTCATTTTCAGCGGCCATTATTCAGCACCTCCGACTTCAAAAACTTCCGGGAATGTCAGCATGGCTGACTGCAGCGTATTCTGAGCCGTCTCGCCGAGACCGCACAGGGAGGACATGCTCATGACCGTGGCAATCGTAGCCATGAGGCGGATATCCTCTGCAGTTGCCGTGTGTGCGGCAATCTTGTCAAGGATGATCTTGATGTGGAGGTTGCCTTCACGGCAGGGTGTGCACTGGCCGCAGCTCTCGTCCGAGAAGAATTCCTGGTTCATGCGCAGAAATTCGATAACGCTCGTGCGTTTATCAATGACGAGCAGTGCTCCCGAGCCAACCATGACGCCGGCAGCCCGCAGGTCATCATAGGTGTACGGCGTATCGAGGATGGAAGCATCGGCAATCTTGCCTGAGGCGCCGCCAAATTGGATGAGCTGGATTTCCCGGTCATGCTGGATGCCACCGGCCAAATTGTAGATAATGTCGCGAACCGTCGTGCCGAAAGGAATTTCGAATACACCCGGTTTATTCACATTGCCGGCTACTGAGATCAGTTTTGTGCCGATGGACTCGCCAGAGCCGCTCTTTGCATAGACCTGATCCTCATCCAGGAGCAGATGCGGGACCAGCGCCAGACTCTCAACATTGTTCAGGCAGGTCGGGCGGGCAAAGAGACCACTGACTTTGATGAAAGGTGGTTTCATCCGGGGACGGCCCGCCTTGCCCTCGATGGAACGAATGAGGGCGGTGCCCTCACCGCAGACATAAGCACCACCACCGGAGTAGAGATGCAGGTTGAAATCAAATCCTTTGCCGAGGATGTTCTCGCCGAGGAACCCGTAGTTCTTTGCCTGACGGATGGCGTTCAGAAGCAGTGGGCGGAAGCAGGCATATTCTGCGCGCATATAGATATATCCGTCGGTTGCGCCGACGACGTAGCCCGCGATGATCAGGGCTTCGATGAGATTGAATGGATCATTCTTGATGAGTTCGCGGTCCTTGAATGTAGTGGTCTCGCCTTCATCGGCATTGCAGACGACCACCTTGCGTTCCCCAATGACGGAGCGGGCCTGTGACCATTTGCGGCCCAGCGGGTATTCTGCGCCGCCGCGCCCCCGGACCTTGACCGAGGTGATGATATCGCAGATTTTTTCGGGATCCATGCTGACGGCCTTGCGCAGGGCCTGGAATCCACCAGCGTTCATATAGGAACCGATTGATGACGTATCGTATTGTCCGAAATTCCGGGTCAGGAATTTGATGCATGTGCTCATACCATTTCCTCCTCAGCTCAGGTCAGTGAACGCAGGAGGGAAACAATTTTTTCCTGCGAATCCAGATGGTCGTAGATATGGCCGTTGATGCGTACGGATGGAGCGCGGTCGCATGCTCCATAGCAGGTTGTAGTCTCGAGGGTGAAGCGCCCATCATAGGTCGTCTCACCAATCTTGATGTCGAGCAGGTTCTGCAGCGTTTCGAGCAGGCGTTTCGTGTCGATGACATTGACGCGGCAGGCAGGCGAACTGCAGACCTGAATCGGATATTTGGCCCGTGGCTTCGAGGAAAGTTCGCGATAGAAATTCAGGCAGTCGAAGACATTCGTGACAGGCATCGAAAGGCGGTCGGCCAGATAATAGGCAATCGGTTCCGGCACGTAGTGGCGTTCATTGAGATCCTGTACTTCCAGCAGAATACCAACAATCTGCGTCGGATCATTGTCATGGGACTCCAGGACGAGGTCAATCTTGGCCTGGAGCTCATCAGGCAGCGGATACACGTTCGTTTGTGCGGTCAGCATAGAAAAGCCTCCTATAAAATGCGTTATACGGAATAGCTCTATTATATAATATATTTTTATGGATTCCCATACTTTTTCCGAAAAAATAAGAAAAATCAAGAAAAAACTAAAGATATTATTAACCGGTAAACAGTATGGGAAATAAAGAACTTGCAGGAATAACAGCAATACAGAACAATTTTAAGGAAGCGTAAGGTATAGGCTT
>ERZ650307.1497-NODE-1497-length-13129-cov-6.660854_pt1 | contig 13129 bp, 8 predicted proteins | sample MGYA00376243_ERZ650307 | MGnify/ENA primary metagenome ERZ650307 (study PRJEB26733, sample SAMN07839242) | wastewater metagenome | biome: urban; feature: artificial channel; material: waste water | place: USA: North Carolina | collected 2016-03-31 ... | reverse complement strand
CCTGGTGTCAGCACCGGGTTTCCCCGTCGGCAGGGTGCCAGTCCCCGGGAAAGGGGCGAGGCGGGGGCAACAGGGTATTTATTAATCCCATGATGTGGCCCTTTGCATTTGTTTTTCAAATGGCCCTGGCACAAAAAAAGCCCGCGATCATCGCGGGCTTTGCACCTGGCATCGAGGATGCCGCGTCTTAGCGACGGCGCCGCCAGGCGAGCGGCAACAGGGCCAGCAGCAGGGCGCCCATGGCGCCGCCACCCCCCTTGCTCGCTTCCTTGAGCTTGAGGTCAACGATGACGGGGTCGTGGTCCGAGGCGCTGAAGGGGTTGTCCGACTTGATGAGATCGCCGGTGTAGGCGCTGCCATATTCGAACAGGTTGCTCTCGAAGGAGTTGATGTGCCAGTCGGCCACCGCCACCACCTTGTCAGCCAGCGCCGGGTTGGCGAGGGCGTAGTCCAGGGTGCCGAGCTCGGCCTCGTAGCTGTAGGAGATGGCCTTCTCCTGGTTGAACTTGACGTTCAGATCCACCAGGCCGTAACCCTTGGCCACCGTCTGGCCCATCTGCTCATAGGGCTTGCCGCCGATGTAGGTGTGGGAGGCGGAGCGGATCTGGCGCTCCCCCGCGACCGGCACATAGTCGGTCAGCACCCGGATGGGATCCTCCTTGGCGTAGGAGTTGAAGTCCCCCACCAGCAGCACCTGGCCCGGCATCTTGCTCACCGCCTCCCCCAGCACCTTGGCGGCGCTCACCCGAAACTCGGTGCACTTGCCCTGCAGATCCGCAGGCTCCGTCTTGCCATCCCCGTTCTCATAGCAGCCCGACCCCTTGGACTTGAGGTGGTTGACCACCAGGGTCAGGGGGGCGTCGCTGCCCGCCACGGTGAAGCGCTGGACCAGGGAGTCCCGCTGACCGGCGCTCTTGGTGACGCCGCCCGTGGTGTAGCGCTGCTGGGGCAGGGGGATGACGTCGGCATCCCCGCTCGGGGTGAGCAGGGCGGGGCGGTAGATCATGGCCACCATGATGGCGTCGCCGCCAAAGAAGCGATCCTCCGTGAGCAGGGCCTTGGGCAGGGTGACGAAGGCGTAGTGCTTGCTCGCCTCCTTCTGCCTGGCGTTGAGGCTCTCCACCAGATCGTGGAGGGCGGCGTGCTCGTCAAAGCCGTTGTTCTCCATCTCCATCAGGCCGAGCAGGTCGGCGTCCATCTCGGTGATGGCGTTGACGATCTTGGCGCGCTGCAACTGGAACTCCTCCAGGCTCTTGGCGCCGCGGTTGCAGCCCTTGGCGCTGTCCGCATCCGCCTGATCCGCACAGAGCACGTTGAGGGCGCCCCCCACGCTGGAGTGGCTGGTGAAGTAGTTGAGCACGTTGAAGCTGCCGATGCGCAGGTCAGTGCCATCCAGGCGGGCCGGGGCGCTCTGGCGGTCGTTGTCGCCGGTGCGAAGCAGATCCCCCGCGGTGATGGTCTGATCCCGGGGCACGATCAGGCGGTACTCGTTGTAGCTGTAGCCGACCATGGCCTCCAGATTGACCGGGGCATCGCCGATGCGCAGGTAACCCTGCTCCGGCTCCCAGGCGGGCAGCCAGGGGAGCTTGCCGTCCCCCGCCTTGACGTCCGACTCGAGGAAGACCCGGTTGCTGGCGTTGGCCTCGGCCAGCGCCACGGCCTCGGGGCTGCTCGCCACATGGAGCTGGGTCGGCTTCATCAGCGGGGCGCCGTGAGCGAGCACCAGGTTGTTGCGCCGGGCGGCATAGTCGTAGCTGAAGTTGCGGCTTATCTTGAGGGCGCTGTCGGCGTCAAGGCGTACCCGCATCCCTTCGTGACGCTCCAGGGCCCGGGCCAGGGTTTCCCCCTCCAGTACCCGCAGCGCCGTGGCGGCCGGGGCGGCGCCCTGGGCCAGGGTTGTCAGGCGCGGCGTGCTGCCGTCAAACAGGGGCTTGAGCTGGGTGTGGCCGTAATACTCCTCGACCTTGGCCTCCAGACAGACCAGGGCGCCCGGCTGGATGTCCGGGTACTTGCTGGCGAAGTTCTTGTCGTTGAGGTAGACGAAAATGCCGTCCGACGTCTCGGGGTTGCCGTCCCCCTGCACATCCAGCAGGTAGAAGCCCTTGTTGAGGCTTTCCCCCAGACCCGAGACCACCGCCTTGACCGAGACGCTCTGGGCGCTTTCGAACTGATCGTCCGGGACGAGGGGGCTCTTGTCGCCACTGCCCTGGATGGCGGGGATGGGGGTGAGGGCACTGTCGGCCGGGCAACTGAAGCCGGCGGCGTAGAGAGACGGGGACGCGAGCGCGAGCCCCACGGCCAGCGACAGCAGGGTAGGTGTTCCTTTCATGGGTATTCCTTTTTTTATTTTTGCCAGTGTTTCCATAGCCTTGGCATCGTGGCCAAGGGCGCGCATTGTCACATTTCTGGCAGCTCTGACCAGTGAACCAACGCACATTATGAGGAGACAAAGGAGCCCATCTGCCATTTTTTGACGTGGCTAACAGTTTGATATTGATGATCTATTTGTCATCAGGTGGGAGCGAAAAGTGTGAGGCCGCCAGCATTCACATATTTTCCTTCGAGAATAAAGATTGAGCAGTGGTCACTTGCTTCCTATACTCGAGCCGTTCCTCACGGAACCCAGGCAAAGGGCAAACCGGCAGTGATGCCGGGACGCAAAGCCTCCGATCTGTCCCATCCGGGCCAGACAGCGGGGTTACCCAGGGTGACTTGAGGGTTTGTGGCCCGTCCATGGCCTGTTGTCGCTCCCTTGTTCCCTGTTGCGATTGCGCTTTTCCCGGTATTGAAGCCAAGACAAAACAAGGAAGATAACAATATGCAACAGATCTTGAGGCCCAGCAGGCTTGCCATGCTGGTCGCCCTTGCGGCCGTCCCTGCCTGGGCGCAGGCCGCTTACCCCGCCTATCAGGCCGGCACCGCCTACAAGGCTGGCGACATCGTCAGCAACGCAGGCGCCCTCTATGAATGCAAGGAATTCCCTTACTCCGGCTGGTGCGGCGCGTCCCCCTACCACTATGCCCCCGGGGTCGGCACCGTCTGGGCCGATGCCTGGAAGCTGTATGGTGGCGAGGTGCCGCCACCGTCCCTGGTCGTCGCCATCGGCTCCCCCGCCGTGGGTGCCAGCGTCAGCGAGGGGGCCAGTGTGGCCCTGGCGGTGACGCTGAGCGGCCCGGTCACGGCGCTCGCCCGGGTGGAATACCTCATCGACGGCACCCTGGTCGCCACCGCCACGGCTTCTCCCTGGAGTGCCAGCTGGTCTGCCGCCGGTGCGGGCAATCACGCCCTCAAGGCCCGGGCGCTGGATAAAGACGGCAAGGTGCTGAGCGAGGCGGATTCGAGCTTCAAGGTCGCCGCCGTGGTGGCGCCAGAGGCGCCCAGGGTGAGCATCGCAAGCCCGGCCGTCGGTGCCAGGGTGACCCTGGGCCGCGCCCTCACCGTGAGCGGCAATGTCACCGACGCCAATGACGACGTCGCCAAGGTCGAGCTCTTCGTGAATGGCCAGAAGGTGGGCGAGGACACCAGCGCCCCCTGGCAGCTGAGCTGGACGCCCCAGAACAAGGGGCTGACCGGCCTCAAGCTGGTGGCGACCGACAAGAGCAACCTCTCTGGCGAGTCGGCCCAGGTGGACGTGCAGGTGGAAGAAGCGGCCCTGCCCCCTACCGGCGGCAACCTCTCCTGCGACGTGCGCCAGATCTACCGCGCCGACGGCAGCGAGTGCATGGGGGATGACCACGGCCGCCGCGTCATCGGGTATTTCACCTCCTGGCGCACCGGCAAGAACGGCCTGCCCGCCTACCTGGTGAGCGACATTCCCTGGGACAAGATCACCCACATCAACTACGCCTTCGCGGCGGTGGACGAGCAGAGTCACACCATCAAGGTGGATGACGCCGCCACCAAGCTGACCTGGAACGGGGTGCCGGGCGCCGAGATGGATCCGGAGTTTGCCTATCAGGGTCACTTCAACCTGCTGTCGAAGTACAAGAAGCAGTATCCGGACGTGAAGACCCTCATCTCCGTCGGGGGCTGGGCCGATACCCGCGGCTTCTACGCCGCCACCACCAAGGGCGACTGCTCGGTCAACACCGCCGGCATCAACGCCTTTGCCGACTCGGCCGTGGGCTTCATCCGCCAGTACGGCTTCGATGGGGTGGATATCGACTACGAGTACCCCACCTCCATGAAGGATGCGGGCAACCCCAACGACTTCCCGCTCTCCAACCAGTGTCGCGGCAAGCTGTTTGCGAACTATGAAGTGCTGATGAAGACCCTGCGCAACAAGCTCGACAGCGCCGGCACCGAGGACGGTCGCAAGTACATGCTGACCATCGCCTCGCCGGCCTCGGCCTACCTGCTGCGCGGCATGGAAAACTTCCAGGTCACCCAGTACCTCGACTACGTCAACCTGATGACCTATGACTTCCACGGTGCCTGGAACCACTTCGTCGGTCACAACGCCGCCCTGTTCGACAACAAGGCGGATCCCGAGTTGTCCCAGTGGGGTGTCTACACCCAGGCCCAGTTTGGCGGCATCGGCTATCTCAACTCCGCCTGGGCGGCCCACTACTTCCGTGGTGCCCTGGCGGCGGGCAAGATCAACATAGGGGTGCCCTATTACACCCGTGGCTGGCAGGGGGTCACCGGTGGCACCCACGGTCTGGGTGGCAAGGCGGCGCTGCCGAGCCAGAGCGATTGCCAGCCGGGCACCGGTGGCAGCACCATTCCGTGCGGCAACGGGGCGGTGGGCATCGACAACATCTGGCATGACCTTGACAAGAACGGCAAGGAGATTGGCGGCGGCGCCGTGCCCATGTGGCATGCCAAGAACCTGGAGCACGCGGCCAGCCTCGGCATCACCACCCTGCCGAGCTACGGCCAGGCCTGGGGTCTGGATCCCAACAACCCGGCCCACGTGATGCAAGGCCAGTATGTGCGTTACTACGACGACAAGGCCCATGCGCCCTGGCTCTGGAACGAGCAGAAGAAGGTGTTCCTCTCCACCGAAGATGAAGAGTCCATGGGTCACAAGCTCGACTACATCGTCAAGCGGGGCCTGGGGGGCGTCATGTTCTGGGAGATGGCGGGGGACTATGACTTCGACGCCGCGAAGAACGAGTACGTGATGGGCAGCACCCTCACCAGCCTCGCCTACGAGAAGTTCAGCAAGGCCGACAAGGCGGCCCTGAAGCAGAATGATCTGCCGGCTCCGGCCGCCCAGCTCGACATCGGCGTGAGCCTCTCCGGCTTCAAGGAAGGGGACTCCAACTACCCGATCAACCCGACCCTCAAGCTCACCAACAAGTCGACCCAGACCATACCGGGCGGCACCCGCATCGAGTTCCTGATGCCCACCTCCACCTCCGACACCATCACCGACCAGAGCGGCATGGGACTGAAAGTGGTGGAGAGCGGCGGCAACCAGAACTCGGACGGCATCGCCAATGAGAAGGACTTCCACAAGGTGGCTCTGACGCTGCCGGCCTGGAAAGCCTGGACGCCGGGCACCGACGTGGAAGTGGCCATGACCTACTACCTGCCGGCCGCCGGCGTGCCGAGCGGCATGCGCCTGATTGCCGGCAGCCAGACCATAGGCCTGAAGTCCGACTTCCCGGCCCTGGCCGAGGCGGTGCTGGGGGGCAGCAGTGGGGGTGATGGCGGCAGTGGTGGCACCAGCTGCACCAGCCAGAGCGTGGATCCGGCGGCCTATCCGGCCTATCCGAGCTGGCCGCGCGGGGATCACGCCAATGGCAACGACCGCATGACCAACGGCAAGGCAGTCTGGCAGGCCAACTGGTGGACCAGCAGCGAGCCCAAGGCGGGCGACGGCAGCTGGAAACTGATATGCAGCTACTGAGTTGTCCAGGCTGCTATACCAGCAGCGAACTCAGAGTGGGCGACGGCAGCTGGAAGCTGGTGTGCAGCTACTGAGTTGTCCCGGCTGCTGTACCAGCCGCGAGCTCAGAGCGGGCGACGGTAGCTGGACGCTGGTGTGCAGTGACTGATGACCTGTTGAAGGGGTTGCCCCCTCCCAACGCAACGATCCAATCCGGAGCCCAGGCTCCGGATTTTTTTGTGCCTTGTATCAGGAGAAGGAGGGGAAAAGGGCAGGGGCGGTGCCATAAAAAAGACCGCTCCGAAGAGCGGCCAATTGCCACCAAGGCAATCTGCGGGGTGACCCCCTTGTCGATGTGTCGCGGCCCGGATGCCGAGTCGGGGAGATCCCCGTCCCGTCAGCCGGGCCGCGCAGCTTTATTGGGTGACGGCGCCGCCCTGCTGCTCTTTCAAGAAGCTGATCCAGGGGGAAGCACGACCACTGACGTTGCCATTCTGGGCGGCCTGAGTGAAGGCGGAGAGCGCCTCCTTGGGCTTTTGCTGCTCAAAATAGGCGACCCCGGTCAGGAACTTCAGATCCGCCCGCTGCTCGCCGCTGGCGTTGGCGGCAGGCTTGGCGGCGAAGGCCACCAGATCCTGGTAGCGCTTGCTCTGGATCATCATGCGCGCCATCTTGAGCTGCAGCTCGGCATTGGGGGCCAGCTTGTAGGACTTGGCCAGGGTGTCGATGGCCGGGTCCAGCTCCTTGGCCTGATGCCAGTAGTTGGCCAGCGTCTTGTAGTTGGCCGCGGTGCTCTCGATCTGCCCCTCCTTCATGGCTTTCTCCATCACGCGGGCGGCGCGGTGGGGAATGCCGGCGAAGGCGAGGTAGTTGGCGAGCCGCTGCAACTCGTTGGCTTCGGTCAGCATGCCGAGGTTGTAGGCCCCTTCCAGTGCCGCCAGGGCCTTGGCATCGTTGCCCGCCTGCATGTGCATGGCCGAGAGCTGGGTCCAGTACTTCTTCTTCTCCGGGTAGCGGTCCACCAGGGCGGTCAGCACCTCGGTGGCCGGCTTGTACTGTTTCAGCTCGTAGTGGGCCGCCATCTTCAGCAGGTACCAGGACTCCGGCGCCTTGCCCGCGGAGAGCTTGATCGCGTTGTCCACTGCCGGAATGGCTTCCCTGTACTGCTTGAGCTGCACATGGGCGTTGGCCAGGGTGATGTAGGCGTGCGGGGTCGGCTTCTCGTCCTTGCCGAGGTTTGCGAACCACTCCTTCATGGTGTTGATGGAACCCTTGAAGTTCCCCTCCGCCATGTAGAGCTGGGCCAGGTTGTAGCGCACCTGCTGGGCCACCGGGGGCGGCAGGCCGCCGGTGGCGATGGCGTCGGCGAAGTACTTGGTCGCCTGACCGTACTTCTCCTGCTGCGCCGCCACGAAGCCCAGGGTCTGCAAAATGACCCCCTTGTCGTAGACCCGCTCGCCGGCGCCGGACAGCGCCTCCTGCAGCTTGGCATTGGCCTCGCCGTATTTCTTCTCGGTGATCAACGCCTGGGCCTTGTTGACCGCGCGGTAGGCGCGGTCAGACAGGGCGGGTTGTTCGGCGGCCCAGGTGGCGGTGCTGAGCAGCACCGCCATGGCCACCGGGGCGAGGATCAGGGTATGTAACTTTTTCATCGCCACCCTCCTTAGTTGGTCGCAAACTCGATCTCTTGCTGCATGCGACTGGCCTGCGGCTTGCCGTCCACCATGGCCGGCTTGAAGGTCCACTTGGCAATGGTCTTGCGTGCCTCCTTGCCGAGGTCGTAGCTGCGGGGCTCTTCCTTGACGATCCGGATGTTGCTGACGGTGCCGCGCTCGGTCACGGTGAACTCCACCAGTACCTTGCCGGAGGCGAGGCCGGCCAGCGCCGCCTTGCGGGGCATCATGGGCTCGAAGGTCGCCATGGGCATGGCGCCGTTGTTGCCACCCATGCCGCCGCCACCGCCGCCGGTGCTGTAGGCACCCAGGGCGTTGCCGCCACCGATGTTGACCGGGATGTCGAGTTTGGGCATGTCCATGGGGGAGCTGTCCATCTTAGGCCTGTCCGTGCTCGCCACCTCCATCTCGGGCGGGGGAGGCGGGCGTTTCGGGGGCGGCGGTTTGGGCAGTTCCCGTTGTTTCTCTTGCAGGGTCTCCTGAGGCTTGAGGCGGATGAAGTCGGTCATGGTGACGTCCTCCCGCTCCGTCAGCTCCCGGTGATCCGGCGTGATGAGCTTGTTCATTCCCAGGAACAGGAAGAACACCACCACGCAGGAGACCGCTAACGATATCAGGTATCTCATGGCATTCGCTCCGGCATCAGCTGCTCTTGTCGGCGGCGATGGAGATGTTCTGGACACCGGCCATGCGGATCTGGTCCATGACCTGCACCACCAGACCGGAACGGGATTCGCTGTCGGCCTGGATCACCACGGCGCTCTCCGGGTTCTCCGCCCGCAGTCGCTCGATGTTGGCACGCACGGCGCCCACCTCGACGACCCGTTTGTCGACCCAGACCTGGCCGTTCTCGCGGACCGCGACCATGATGTTCCCCTTCTTCACCGTCTCGGCCGTGCTGGCGCTCGGGCGGTTGATCTCCACGCCGGACTCCTTGACGAACGAGGTGGTGACGATGAAGAAGATCAGCATGATGAACACGATGTCCAGCATGGGGGTCAAATCGATGGCCGCCTCGTCAGCACCGCTGTCGCTGTGACGTTTTCTCATGGCAAAAAACTCCTTGCTTGTTCTGTGCCCCGGCGGGCATGGCCCGGCCGGGGATGTGCATCCTGCATCAGCCGTGTTTCAGGTTGTCTTCCAGCTTCTGCACCGCCAACTTGGCCTTGTGATCGAGCTGGTTGACAAAAAACAGGCCGGAAAGGGCGGCAATCATGCCCGCCATGGTCGGTACCGTCGCCTTGGAGATCCCCGAGGCCATCGCCCTGGGGGAGCCGGTGCCGGTGATGGCCAGGGTATCGAACACCTGCACCATGCCTACCACGGTCCCGAGCAGCCCCATCAGCGGGCAGAGGGCGATCAGCACCTTGATGACCGGCATCCCCTTGTCCACCGCCATGGCGACCCGGGAGACCAGCTCGCGGCGGATCTGCTTGGCAGACCAGGAGAGGTGATCGCTGCGGGCCATCCAGGTCGCCTTGGTCTGCTTCACCTGTTTGGGATAGACCGCCATGAAGTAGAACCAGCGCTCCAGCAGCAGGGCCCACATCATCAGGGTCAGGAAGAACAGGGCGACCAGCACGTCGCCCCCCAATCCCAGAAACCGGCGGACCGACTCGACTTCTTCAATCAACCAGAACCACATGGGTGACTCCTTAGGCTGCGGCTTTGGCGGCGTGCAGACGTTCCTGATAACGGGCAACGAAACCGGCGCTCTGCTCTTCCAGTACCTGGATCAGACGGCGGCTCTGGGTCTGCACGATGGTGTAGAGGAACAGCATGGGCACGGCCACGACCAGACCCTGCATGGTGGTCACCAGGGCCTCGGAGATACCGCCCGCCATTAGCTTGGGATCGCCGGTACCGAACAGGGTGATGGCCTGGAAGGTGGCGATCATCCCGACCACTGTCCCCAGCAGACCCAGCAGCGGCGCGACCGAGGCGATCAGCTTGATGAGGCTGATGCCCTTCTCCAGCTTGGGCACGTTGCGCAGGATGATCTCGTCGAGCTTGGATTCCAGATCCTCGATGTTGTCACCGCGGTGGGACTGATAAGCCCCCAGCATCTCGCCGATGGGGTTGCCCTTGATGACCTGATCGGATTTCAGCTGCTTGCGCATGGAGGTGCCGATCATCGACAGACGCAGGCCGCAGAAGATGGCCAGCAGGGTACCGATGACACCCAGCGCCAGGATCACGTAGCCCACGGAGCCACCCTGATCGATGCGCTCCTTGAGGGTCGGCGACTGCACCAGCAGGGAGAGGATCACGCCGCGGGACGGGTCGATGAAGATGGGTTCGACGCTGCCGCCACCCTGTTCAAACTTGGCGACCGGTTCCAGCACCGCGTTCTCGGGCTGGCGGGAGAGTTGCTCGAACTTGCCGGTCTCCGGCACGAAGGTGAGGTACTTGCCTTCGGAGACGGTGTTGAACTCGCCGATCTGGGTCACGGTCTTCTGGGCCTGGTTGCCCTCGCCGTAGACCACGGTGGCCGGGATCTGGCTCACCTTGCCACCGTCGACCATGCGGCTGAGGGTGGTGGTCCAGAAGGCGGTCAGGTCATCGCTGGAGGGCAGCTCCTTGCTCTCGGCCAGGCGAGTCAGCAGGGCGGTCTGCTCGGGATGTTCGACCCGGCGGGCGGAGGCGTTGAAGATCCCCTTGAATTCACCGGCGAACTGGCGCAGCACGCCAAACATCTCGCCCATGTTGCCGGAGCGCTGGCGCAGGGTTTCGGTCAGCTCGGTGAGCTGCTTGTCGTTGGCATCGAAGGTGGCCTTGAGCTTTTCGCCCCTGGCGACTTCGGCGGCGAGATCCGCCTTGGCCTTGGCGAGCAGGGCCCCTTGTTCGTTCTTGTCAGCCAGGAAGCGGGCTTCCCGCTCCTTGTTGAGCTGGGATTCGCTGGTGCTGGCGGCCTTGACCTGATTGAGCAGGGCGTTGAGATCCACCGGCTTCTCGGCGGCGGTCACCGGCAGGGTGACCAGGGTAGCGCCCGCGATCAGCGAGGCGATGGCAAGTTTGATTCCTTTCATGATGCTTTCTCCGCAGTTTGAACCGGCAGCTTGATGAGGGCGGGGGGCGCCTGCTTCTTCGCGATGCGAAGGCCTTGTTCAACCGCACTGCGATACTCCTGGGGCAGTACTTCCCACTGGCGGGTCTTCTTGTTCCACATGCCGGTCTCGTTGCCATCCGGGGACTGGTAGAGCAGGGCGATGCGGCCAACGCGCAGGAACTCGTAGGTCTTCTCGTCCCCATCCTTGTCCAGGCTCGCCTTGTAGGCTTCGATGGTGCGGCTGAAGCCCTCCTCGATCTGGTAGGCCTCGAGGATCTTGCGGTACTTCTCGGAGATGGTGACGTCGGCCCGGTTCATGAGGTCGGTCAGGGCCGCCACGCGGTCCTCCCGCTCGACTTTCTGGAACGGCAGGTCCAGGGAGACGAACTGATCGAGGGAGTCGATCATCTTGAGCATCAAGGGCACCACTTCGGTGCTGGTCTGGTCGATCTGGGCGATCTGCTTTTGCATGGAGGCGAGTTCGGCGCTCTGGGAGTCGACCATCTTGCCCACTTGCTCGTTGTAGGTGCGCAGGCTGTCGACCTGACGCAGGGCGGCCTTGTACTGGGCCAGGGCAGACTCGGCAGACTCGGCGTAGCTGTCGATCTTCTGCTGGGAAACTTTGGATGCATTGTCGGTGGCGGCTTGAGCGTCCACTGCCTGACCGGCAGAGGCGGCACTCAGATTGAAGCTGGTCAGCAAGGCAGCCGAAATCAGGCTGCCGAGGAGCGCTTTCTTCATTGTAATTGTCCTTGTTTTCATAGGATTACCCTATCTCCGTAACTTCCTTGGGACCTTGGGCAAAGCCGGCCCGAACGGGCCGGCTTGTCATCTGCAGGTGAATTAGAACTTCTGGCTGTAGTCGAGGTAGTAGATGCGACCGTCGATGCTGTAGAGCTCGTCGTCATAGGTGAAGCCATCGCTCTCGAGGGACGGGCCCACGTTGAACATGTTCTTCACGCCGACCTGGATCTTGCCGTTCCAGGGCGCTTCCACACCGACGTTCAGGTTCCAGGTGGTCTGGGACGCGATGTGGCCCACTTCCTCACCGGTATCGGCGATGTAGTCCTGGCTCTGGGAGTCGATGTAGTTCGCGCTCAGGTAGGTATCCATGTTCCACCATTGGGGAACGTTGATACCCACACCGGAGCTGAAGCGCATCTGGGGCAGACCGTTCTGGCCGATCTTGTCGATGACGGGACCACCGGCGTACAGACCTTCCTTGTATTTCAGGATGTAGGTACCGCCCAGGTCATAACGCACGGTGGCGTAGTTCAGGTCGTAGGTGTAATCCACCTTCAGGTCGAGGCCGGAGGTCTCGAGGGTCCCCAGGTTGACCATGGGAGCGATGGCGCTACCGATCTTGCCCTGGCTGTTGCGGGTGATGCTGCTGGAGCTGCCGCTGTTCAGTTCGTCATAGATGAGAGACTGCAGGGAGTTCAGCTGGATCACGTCCTCGATCTTGATGGTGTAGTAGTCCAGGGAGAGGTTCAGGTCATCCACCGGGCTGTAGGCCACCCCGAAGTTCCAGGTGTCCGCGGTCTCTTCCTTCAGAGCCTCGTTGGAGGTACGGGTGGTGGTGTACTGGCGGTTCGGGCAGTCTGCCGCGGAGATGCCGTTGGCCTCGCAGTAGACGTAATCCTTCGCCCAGTCGGCGGACTCGGAATCAGCCGAGTAGAGATCGCTCAGGCTGGGGGCGCGGAACGAACGGGACCAGGAGGTGCGCAGCATCAGGTTGTCCAGCGGCTGGTAACGCAGGCTCGCCTTGGGGGAGAAGGCGCTGCCGAAGTCGCTGTAGTCATCGAAGCGACCGGCCAGGTTCAGCTCGACCTGCTCGGTGATGGGCACCAGGGACTCGATGTAGGCGGCGGTGACGTCGCGCACCCCGCCGGAGGAGTTGCCGGAGGAGCCGATGATGTTGCCGGCCTCGGACTGGGCATCGTACTTGTCGGCATAGACCCAGTCGTTGTACTCGGCGCCCGCATACCAGCTGACCGGACCGGCCGGCAGCTCACCCATGTCCCACTGGACACCGGCGTACCACTGGTAGAAGTCCATGGTGGAGCGGCGGCTGGTGTCGGCGGCCATGGAGGCCGTGGTGGAGGCGTCGAACTCGCCACCGACGAACTTGCCGTCGGCGACCGCCTGCTGGGCGGCGGACTTCAGTACGTAACCGGTGCCGTTCTCCTTGTTGTCGGTCTTGGAGTACATGTAGCCGGCGTTCCACTGCATGTCGCCGACGCTTTCGGTGGCGATGGTGCCTTCGAAGCCGAGGTTCATGCTGCCGGTGGTGTCGGTGACATAGTTGTCACGGGGACCGACGTTGCTGAAGCGGTAGTAGGCGTAGGCAGCCTCACCCAGCCCCTGGGTGGCGGCGGCGTCCAGGCCATTGTCGGCGAAGAACTTGGCGTTCTTCGGGTTGGCCGGATCAATGGTGAAGGAACCTGCGGCCGGGGCGAAGCGGCCGAAACTCTCGACCCGGGAGCCGATGAGCTGCGGCACGAAGTCCACGTTGTCGTTGATGTGGTAGCGACCGTTCACGTACAGGGTGTCGCGGCTGCGGGAGGCCGT
>ERZ650307.1494-NODE-1494-length-13140-cov-25.342988_pt1 | contig 13140 bp, 16 predicted proteins | sample MGYA00376243_ERZ650307 | MGnify/ENA primary metagenome ERZ650307 (study PRJEB26733, sample SAMN07839242) | wastewater metagenome | biome: urban; feature: artificial channel; material: waste water | place: USA: North Carolina | collected 2016-03-31 ... | reverse complement strand
GACGGAGCGGGGTCGCTGCCGACCGGCTCATCCTCGATCCGGGGATGGGATTTTTTTTTGAAAACAACAGATTAGAGATAAAATCATGAGCACGGTAGAAACCGCTGTCCTCGCGGGAGGATGCTTTTGGGGCATGCAGGATCTGGTTCGCAAGCTGCCCGGCGTCATCAGCACGCGCGTCGGCTACAGCGGCGGCGACGTGGCCAACGCCACCTACCGCAACCACGGCACCCATGCCGAGGCCGTGGAAGTGATCTTCGATTCCGCCGGCATCAGCTATCGCGATTTGCTGGAGTTTTTCTTCCAGATCCATGATCCGAGCACCCCCAATCGACAGGGCAACGACCGGGGCAGTTCTTACCGTTCGGGCATCTACTTTACAACGCCTGAGCAGCATCAGGTTGCGCTGGATGTGATCGCTGATGTTGACGCTTCCGGCCTGTGGCCGGGCAAGGTGCAAACCGAAGTAAAACCGGCCGGCCCGTTCTGGCAGGCCGAGCCGGAGCATCAGGATTATCTGGTTCGGCATCCGGGCGGCTACACCTGCCACTACCCACGCCCCAACTGGAAGTTGCCGAAGCGCGCCCCAACGGAGTCATGAGCCCGCAGCGAGAGCTGCCGCCTTTGAAAACCGGTCTCCACCGTCATGGGCCGGCGATTCCGTTGCAGGGCGCTGCCCGTGTGTGATGGCAGGCTGCGAAACAAGGAGAGCACCTTGATCTATCGTGAAATTCTCTTTAGCGATTTCCCTCTCGATGGCAACCGCCTGATCGAACCCATCGATCGCATGAACGACCTGAATCGGGCTGCTTGATGGCGGAGCTTACGCATACCCGGCATGAACGGGACGGCGCGAATGGCGCTGGAAAATCGCCGGATCCGGCGCACGATGTGGCGACTCAACCACAAGCCGCGCAACTCATGTTCGACAACACCTACGCGCGTGAGTTGGAGGGGTTTTATGTCCGTTGGATGCCGGCAGCCTCGCCGGCGCCCCGCCTGCTGAAGGTCAATCCTGACCTGGCGCTTGAACTGGGTTTGGATCTCGCCGAGCTGAACTCCCCCGCCGGCTTGGATATTCTGGCCGGAAATGTCGTGCCCCCGGGCGCCGAGCCTCTGGCGCAAGCCTACGCGGGGCACCAGTTTGGAGGTTTCTCCCCGCGGCTGGGTGACGGACGGGCGCTGCTGCTGGGTGAGGTGATTGATCGCAACGGGCATCGCCGCGATATCGCGTTCAAGGGATCTGGCCGCACGCCGTTTTCGCGCGGCGGAGACGGCAAGGCCGTGCTGGGGCCGGTGTTGCGCGAGTATCTGATGGGCGAGGCGATGCATGCGCTGGGAGTTCCCACGACTCGTGCGCTGGCTGCCGTGGCCACTGGTGAAACCGTGCGGCGTGAGCAGGCGCAGCCCGGAGCGATCTTGACGCGAGTGGCTGCAAGTCACCTTCGGGTGGGAACCTTTGAGTTTTTCGCGGCGCGGGATGAGGTGCAGCTGCGTCGCTTGGCTGATTACGCCATCAAGCGTCACGACCCGCAGCTTGTCGGTTTGCCCGACCGCTACCTGGGTTTCCTGCAGATGGTGATTGAACGCCAGGCTGCGCTGGTGGCCCGCTGGATGGGCATCGGCTTCATTCATGGCGTCATGAACACCGATAACATGACGATTTCGGGCGAGACCATCGACTACGGGCCCTGTGCCTTCATGGAGCACTTCGACCCCGGGGCTGTGTTCAGTTCTATCGACACCGGCGGTCGCTATGCTTACGGCAATCAACCGAAGATCGCGCAGTGGAATCTCGCGCGCTTTGCCGAAACCCTGCTGCCGTTGATCGGCGCGGACGGGAACAACGGCCTCGCAATCGAACGCGCGAGTGAACTTGTTGCCGGTTTTGCCAAGCAATTTGATGCCCAATGGACGACGGTGCTCCGGGACAAGCTAGGCCTTGACGGGATCGATACGGCTGATCGGGCGCTGGCGGATGATTACTTGGCGCTCTTGCATGCGCATCGTATTGACTACACGCTGGGCTTCCGTCGCCTTTACGACGCGGCCGCGGGCGACAGCGCACCGCTGAGGAGCTTGTTCGGCGAATCCGCCGCAGCCCTGGAGCCCTGGCTGGGTCGCTGGCATGCGCGTCTGGGCAGCGTCAGCGCTCAGGTGGGCGCGAACGCGACCGGGCAAAAGAGGTTTGCAGGGATGCGCCGTGCCAACCCGATCTACATACCGCGCAACCATCAGGTCGAGGCTGCGCTCGCCGCCGCGGCGACACACGACAACCTGACGCCGTTCGAGACGCTGCTTGCTGTATTGCGGCATCCCTTCGACGAGAGGGAGTCCGACCGGATTTTTGCCGATCCCGCGCCGGCAGAACAAACCGCGTGCTACCGTACTTTTTGCGGAACCTGAACCAAAGCAGCGCCGCAACGGAAACAATTCAACCAATCGAGGTTTGACAATGGCACACGACACCGCCCCACACGTCGGAATCATGGACGAAGCCGCGCCCGCGCTGGGTGTGACCCAGTGGATCAACCCGTCCGGCCAGCCGCTGGCCGACTACGATCTGGACAAGATGCCGGGCGCCTACAAACTGATCTTTTGCTTCCAGGATGCCTGCCCAGGCTGCCACCTGACGGGGTTCCCCGCACTGGCACAACTGGTGCAGGCCTTTCAGGGCTCGCCCTTCATCAGTTTTGCGGCTGTGCAGACGGTCTTCGAGGACTTTGAGTCCAACACCTACGAACGCATGGCGGCGGCCCAGGCCAAGTACGCCTTGCCAATTCCTTTCGGCCACGACGCCGGCGAAGGGCGAGAGGGAGCCGGCTCTGTGTTGATGGCGCGCTATCGCAACGGCGGGACGCCTTGGTTCATTCTGATCGATCCCGCTGGAGTGGTGATCTACAACCATTTCCGGGTAGACACCGAGAAGTTGATTGCATCACTCAAGCGCGCGCAAGCGGCGCCACCGGCGCCGCAACCCGATGCCGACACACTTACCTGGCGCGGCGTGCTTGATCTCACACGCAAGGGTAACCCGGCGCCGCCGCGGCGCGTGGAGCTGAGCGATGCACAGTGGCGCGAACGCCTGACGTCCGAGCAGTTCCGCATCATGCGCGAGAAAGGCACCGAGCGAGCGCACAGTTCCTCGATGTGCCGCCTGTTCGAACCCGGACGCTATGCCTGCGCGTGTTGCGGCACTGAGTTGTTTGATGCCGCCACCAAGTACGACAGCAAGAGCGGCTGGCCGAGCTTTACCCAGGCGGTGACGCCTGGCGTGGTGGCCTACCACGCCGACCACAGTCATGGCATGACCCGGGTGGAAACCACCTGCAATGTCTGCGATGCCCACCTCGGCCACGTGTTCCCGGACGGCCCGCCGCCCAGCGGGCTGCGCTATTGCATCAACGCGCTGTCGCTGATCAAGGTATAGGTATGGCGGTGCGACTGCGCGGCGCGCGAACAGGAGAAAATGGGCGTCATGAGAAGTAACAAGGTCGAATTTCCGGGTGCTCAGGCCAACCGGCTCGCCGGCGTCATTGAGCTGCCGGAGCAAGGCGCACCCCGCGCCTTTGCCGTCTTTGCGCATTGCTTCACGTGTGGCAAGAACTCGCTCGCCGCCACGCGGGTCAGCCGTGCTTTGGCAGCCCGAGGCATCGCGACGCTGCGTTTCGATTTTACGGGCTTGGGTGACAGCGAGGGTGAATTCGGCCATGCCGGCATCAGCGCCAATGTGGCGGATTTGGTCGCCGCGGTGCGCTGGATGCAGGAAACCCATGGCGAGGTGAGCCTGTTGGTGGGGCACAGCCTGGGCGGCACGGCGGCACTGCTGGCCAGCCGGCAGCTGCCGCAGATCAAGGCGGTTTGCACCATCGGCGCCCCCGCCACGGCCGCTCACTTATTGAGGCAGTTCAAGGGCGCCACGGAGGATGCGCTGGGTGACTGGCAGGTCAAGCTTGGCGGCCGGGATTTTTCCCTCAGCGCCGGCTTCATAGGCGAATTGCAGCATCATGAGAGCGGTGCGGCTGCATCGGCAGGCCTGGGGCGCGCGCTGCTGGTGATGCATGCTCCGCGTGACGAGGTGGTTGGCGCTGAACAGGCCCACGCCCTGTTCAGTGTCGCCAGCCACCCGCGCAGCTTTGTCAGCCTTGACGATGCCGACCACCTGCTGACCCGCGGCTCCGACGCCACGTATGCGGCGGACGTCCTGGTGGCTTGGGCGGGGCGCTATGTGGGCGGGGACACGCCGCAGCCCGTGGCCGCCCCGGTGGACCTGCCCCCAGGCGAGGTCTGGATCGGGGAGCGTGACCATAGCTTCTGGCGCGCCATGCGTGCCGGAGCCCACCAGCTCGATGCCGATGAGCCGCGCTCGCTGGGTGGCGGTGACCGCGGACCCGGGCCGTACGACCTGCTGCTCATGTCGCTGGGGGCCTGCACCTCGATGACCTTGCGCCTGTATGCCAAGCGCAAGGGCTACGCGCTGGACGATGTCCAGGTGGTGCTGCGCCACGAGCGACTGCATGCCAACGACTGTGCCGAATGCGAGGGGCGTAGCGGCCGGGTCGAACGCATTGCGCGTGAGATCACCGTGCGCGGAGATCTGGACGATGCCCAGCGTGCCGACCTGCTGCGCGTGGCGGATCTGTGTCCGGTACACCGAACGCTCGAAGGCAAGCCCGTGATCGTGACCCGGCTCAGGGCGGAGCATTGAAGCTCTCGCCTATTTTTTGTGACAACCGTTTGGAGATGCGCACATGCAAGCTGTTTGGAAAGACACCGTCATTGCCGAGAGCGACGACATCGTTGAGGTCGAAGGCAATGCCTATTTCCCTCTGACCTCGCTGCGGCAGGAATACGTGCGCGGCAGCGATACGCATACAACCTGTCCTTGGAAAGGCCGTGCGAGCTACTACACGCTTAAGGTCGGCGAGGACCTGAATCGTGATGCGGCCTGGTTCTACCCTGAGCCAAAAAGCGGGGCCGAGGCGGTTGCCGGGCGCGTGGCCTTCTGGCGCGGCGTGGAGGTGCGCTCGTGATGACCGCCGAGTCTTACGACACCATCGTCATCGGTGCCGGTCAGGCAGGGCCGTTTCTGGCCGCCAAGCTGGTGTCCCAGGGCCGCAAGGTGGCTCTGGTTGAGTCGCGTGATCTCGGCGGCACCTGTGTCAACCGGGGCTGCACGCCGACCAAGACGCTGCGCAAGTCGGCACGCGTGGCCTACATGGCGCGGCGCGCGGCCGAGTTCGGCGTCCACCTGGGCCCGGTCGAAGTGGATTTCGCCGCGGCCATGAACCGTATGCAGCAACGCGTGGATGAAGCGCGCGCGGGCTTGGAGGGCTGGCTGGGCAACCTGTCTGGACTGACCATCGTCAAGGCGCATGCTCGCCTGGCCGGGCGCAACGGCGACGATTTTCTGGTGCAGGCCGGTGACCGCCTGCTGAGTGCGCCCCGGGTGGTGCTCAACACCGGCACCCGCCCCTTTGTGCCACCCATCCCCGGACTGGCTGACAACCCCCATCTGGACAACGAAGGCCTGCTGGCGCTGCGCGAGCTGCCCCGCAAGCTCGTGGTCATCGGCGGCGGCTACATCAGCCTGGAGATGGGACAGATCTTCCGGCGGCTGGGCAGCAAAGTCGCCATCATCGAGGCCGGAGCGCGCCTGACAGCGCGTGAAGACGAAGACGTATCGCAGGCCATCACCGAAATGTTGCGCGCCGAAGGCATCGATGTCTTCACCGGGGTGGGCATCAAGGCGGTGCAGCCGGGGCAGTTCGAAGGTGGCAGCTGCGTTGAGCTGGCCGACGGCCGCATCATTGGCGGCAGCCACCTGCTGGTGGCCACGGGCCGGGTGCCCAATACCGACGATTTGGGTCTGGACACCGTGGGCCTGAAGCCCAATATGCGTGGCTACATTGCCACCAACGAACGCCTGGAGACCGACGTGCCCGGTATCTGGGCGCTGGGGGACATCAACCAGCGCGGCGCCTTTACCCACACCAGCTACCACGACCACGAGATCCTGGCGGAGAACCTGGCCGGGGGGCAGCGCAGCGCCGACGACCGCACCACCATCTACGCCATGTTCACCGACCCGCCCCTGGCCCATGTGGGCCTGTACGAGGCCGATGCGCGGCGCCTGGTGGCGCAGGGCCGGCGCATCTCACAGGCGGTGCATGCCATGAAGGACGTGAGCCGCGCCAAGGAAGAGAGTGAAACCATCGGCACCATCAAGCTGCTGATCGACGAAGACAGCGGCCTCTTCCTGGGCGCCACCATGCTGGGCATCCAGGCGGACGAAATCATCCAGGCCATCAGCCTGGTGATGGCCAGTGGCGGCACCTGGCGCGCGGTACGCAATGCGTTGCCGGCGCACCCCACGGTGACCGAGTTCCTGCCCACCATCCTCGACCGGCGCAAGCCCCTGGCCGCCGGCTGACGCCCCAAGGACCGCCCATGCCCATCAACCGTTCCTTTGGCGGCCGCAATCGCGGCGCCAACCCGCACGGTGGCCGACTGCCACCGGGCCAATCCCTGGTCGACAACTTTCCTGTCCTCACCGCAGGGCCTGCGCCCCGCGTGCCCGACCTGGCCGACTGGGGGCTGACCCTGAAAGTCGGGCCCAAACCGCTGCGCACCTGGAGCTGGCAGGAGTTCAATGCCCTGCCACAGACCGAGATGGTGGTGGACATCCACTGCGTCACCACCTGGTCCAAGTTCGACACCCGCTGGCGCGGGGTCACCGTGGACGACCTGCTGCGGGCGGCTGGCGTGCAGGCGCCCACGCCGTGGGTGCTGGCGCACTCGCTCGACGGCTACAGCACCAATGTGCCACTGGCCGACCTTGCGGGCGGGCGTGCCCTGGTGGCGACGCATTTCGACGACCAGCCCTTGTCGCACGCGCATGGCGGCCCGGCGCGGCTGCTGGTGCCGCACCTCTACTTCTGGAAATCGGCCAAGTGGGTGAGTGCGCTGCAGTTTACCCCGGCCGACGAGGCGGGGTTCTGGGAATTGCGCGGCTACCACATGCGTGGTGATCCGTTCCAGGAGGAGCGTTATGGCTGAGGCCAGTGCAGGCACCGGACAGCACCTGCGCTGGCAGAACGCACGCGTTGAAGCGCTCGACGCGCTGACGCCGACCATTCGCCGCATCACGCTGCGGCCACAGCACTGGCACCAGCCGTTGGCAGGACAGCACCTGGATGTACGGCTCACCGCGGACGACGGCTATCAGGCGCAGCGCAGCTATTCGCTGCTGTCGCCTCCGCAGCGCGAAGGCGTGTACGAATTGGGCATCGAGCGGCTCGCCGACGGTGAAGTGTCACCCTGGTTCCACGATGCGGTGCAGGTCGGTGAATCAATCGAGGTCCTCGGACCGGTGGGCGGTCACTTTGTCTGGCGCGCGCAGGAGGCTCCGCCTACGCTGCTGATTGGCGGTGGCTCGGGCGTGGTGCCCCTGCTGGCCATGGCGGCGCACGGGGTGCAGTCGGGTCTGATGGCACCGATGGTGCTCATGGTCGCTGCCCGCACCCTGGCCGACGTGCCGCTGTGGACCGAGCTGCAGCAATGGCAGGCCCAAAGCAGTCGATTCCAATGCCGTCTGGCGCTGTCGCGCGAGACCACGGTGCCGCGGGTGCAGGATCACGCCGGGCGGCTGCGTCTGGAAGTCCTGGCCGCCGCCTTGCAGCAGCTTGCAGACAACGCCACCGGCTCGGCGTCGGTGTATGTCTGCGGGAGCAACGCCTTTGTCGAAAGCGTGATCGCCATGTTGCGCGCACTGCGGATTCCCGACGGCGCCATCCGGACCGAACGATTTGGTGGCTGATGCTGCGACCATTGGAGCCCCAACGATGACGATTTATACCCCCGAGCAGATCCTGTCGCTGCGATACCGCGGTGTTCGGAAACGCACCGAACAGCTCTGCGCGCCCCTGAGTGTCGAAGATCATGTGCCACAGCCCATGACCGATGTCAGTCCGCCCAAGTGGCACCTGGGGCATGTCACCTGGTTCTTTGAGCAGTTTGTGCTGCTGCCGAACCTCCCTGGCTTCGCGGCTTTCGACCCGCGCTATGCCTACCTGTTCAACAGCTATTACAACGCCATGGGTGACCGGGTAGCCAGGGCCGAGCGCGGGCATCTAAGTCGCCCCACCGTGGCCGAAGTCCTGGCCTACCGCGCCCACGTCGATGCCGCCATGAACCAGCTGCTCTTGCAGCCCCTGGCGGCCGATGTTGCGGAACTGATCGAACTGGGCCTGCAGCACGAACAACAACACCAGGAGCTGTTGGTCACGGATATCAAGTACATCCTCGGTACCCAACCGCTGGCGCCGGTCTACGACCCCCGGGGCCTGGGGGTCCTGGACGTGGCGGCGGAGCACGACGGCACCTGCCCTCCGCTGGACGACTGGGTCGACGTGGCCGCCGGAACCGTCGAGGTGGGGCACAGCGGACGCAGTTTTGCCTTTGACAACGAGTCACCGAAGCACGCCGTGCTGCTGGGCGCGTCACAACTTCGCCGGACGCTGGTCACGAACCAGGAATACCTGGCCTTCATGGCCGATGGGGGTTACGAGCGTCATGAGTTCTGGCATGCCGAGGGGTGGGACTGGGTGCGCACCCTGATCCGCAAGGCGCCGCTGTACTGGCAGCCTGATGGCTGCGGGGGGTGGCAACACTATACACTTGCCGGCCTGCAGGCTCTGGAACGCATGGCGCCTGTCAGCCATGTCAGTTACTACGAAGCATTTGCCTTTTGTCAGTGGGCGGGCTGGCGCCTGCCGACCGAGTTCGAATGGGAAGCCGCGGCGACCCGCTTTAAGTGGGGCCGTCGCTGGGAATGGACGCAGAGTTCCTACCTGCCTTACCCGGGGTTCCGGCGCAGCCCGGGCGCCGTGGGCGAATACAATGGCAAATTCATGGTGAACCAGCAGGTGCTGCGCGGCAGCTCGTACGCCACGCCGCCAGGCCATGCCCGGCTGACTTACCGCAATTTCTTCAACACACCGGCGCGCTGGCAATTCACCGGCATCCGGCCGGCGCGCGACCCAGGACAACAGGCACAGGCATGAACGACGAACAAACCTTGGCCCTGCACGTACTGCAGGGCCTGAGTGCTCCACAGAAGGCGCTGTCATCGGCCTGGTTCTATGACGACGAAGGCTCGCGCATCTTCCAGAAGATCATGGCGCTGCCCGAGTACTACCTGACGCGGGCGGAACATGATCTGCTGCGTGAGCGCGCCGATGAGATCGCGCACTGGATCGATGCCGACCGGCACGCGCTCGACCTGATCGAGTTGGGCAGCGGCGACGGCGAAAAGACCCTGACGCTGTGCCAGACGCTTCACGATCACGATGTCGACTGCATCTACCGGCCCATGGACGTGTCGGCCCACGCGCTGGCCGAACTCAGCCAGCGCTTCGAGCGGCACCTGCCGCGCATGGCGCTCGAGCCCATGCTCGCCGACTACTTCGAACACTGGCCTGCCACCTCTACGCAGCGCCGGCAGGTGGCCATGCTGTTGGGCAGTAACCTGGGCAACTTCGACGAAGACAGCGCGGTGGCGTTGCTGCGGCGCATCCGCGCCCGCCTGCGCGAGGACGATGTCCTGTTGCTCGGCCTGGATCTGGTGAAAGACCCGCACATCATCCAGGCGGCTTATGACGACGCCCAGGGTGTGACGGCCGAATTCAATCTCAACCTGCTGCGCCGGCTCAACCGCGAGTTGGGTATGAACTTTGACCTGGAGGCCTTCAGTCATTTTGCCAGCTACTGTCCCTTGCAGGGGGTGGTGCGCAGCTTTCTGGTCAGTCGCAGCCGGCAGGTGGTCTCCTCCGCCGTGCTGGATCGGGAGTTCCGCTTTGCCGCCGGTGAGACGATCTACACCGAGCAATCGCAGAAATATACCGAACAGGGTATTGACCAACTGGCACGGGCCAGCGGCTTCCAGAGCGTGCGGGTGATCACCGACGAGCGGCGCTGGTACGCGCTGGTAGTCTGGCGCCGGACGGCGGAGGCGGGATAATCCCGACCGGCAAGGTACTGGCGGCCTGGCTTCGCGGATTTGATAGACATTTATACCGATTCTTATTTTTGATAAGGGAACTCCACCATGAGCGGCAAAATCCACCTGAAGAACACGATGTTGGGCCTGCGTGCAGAACAGCTCCGGTTTGCCGAAGAGTCTTACGCGCAATACCTTGCCGGCGCTGCCGTGCGCGTTGACGAACCCCGCGAGTCAGGCGCTTCATCTCAGTCATACAACAGTGGTGTGCTGGCGCAATCGTTTGAATGTCCCATTCATGCCCACGAACATGCGCTGGCAGCCCTCAACCTTATCGATTTTGGCCCGAAAGACGAGGTGACCGAAGGTGCTGCGGTAAGCATCAGTGGCCGCTGGTTTGTGATCGGCGTTGCAACGGATGTGTTCGAGTGTGATGGGCGCATATTCATGGGCATCTCGGTTGAAGCTCCCATTTATCAGTCGATTGCCGGCGCCCGTGCCGGTGATCAGGTGGAGTTCCGCGGGCGGACCCTGTCGATCGACGAGGTGATTTGATGGAGGTGGAACTCGCTGCGAACACGGCCGGCCTGCGGGGGTTGACCACCCGCTTTTCAGGCAGCGGACGTGTTGAGGCTATCGTGTTCAGGCCACAACGTCGTGCGCCGGCGATCTACGCTGATGAGGCGCGGATTGAACCTGGCCGAGGCCTGATTGGCGACCACCGTGCCCAGCGGCTGAGTGACACGGATGAGCGGCGCAAGCGCGAGCTCACACTGATCCAACACGAGTACCTGCCATTGATTGCCGCTTGGACTTCGCAGGGCTCCGTTGACGCACTGCGGTTGCGGCGTAATCTGGTGATCTCCGGTCTTAACCTGACCGCCATGCATTCGCCGTTTCCTGATCTGGTGCTGGTGTGGCGCCTCGGACCGGAAATCTGCATCGAAGTCACCGGAACCTGTCCGCCTTGCTCACGCATGGAGGCTGAACTCGGAGTCGGCGGTTACAACGCCCTGCGCGGCCACGGTGGCATGACCGCGCGAGTGATCACGGGGGGGGTGATCAGAGTCGGTGACGCCGTTCATCTCGAACGGGTGGACGCCGCTAGAGGCAGCCGCTAGAACCAAGTATAGTGTTATCGTTAGTGGTGGGTTTGGGGTCGTTCATAAGTAGCGGTTTCCGCCAAACGCGATGTTTCAGAAGAGTTCATTTAAGCATGGAGAAGGCATGTGCGTAGCGCAGTTATCGTATCGACGGCACGGACTCCGATAGGCAAGGCCGTGCGGGGCGCGTTCAACGCGACCAAAGCCCCGACGCTGGGGGCTCTTTCATTGCGTGAGGCAGTGATCCGGGCTGGTATTGACCCGGCGGAAGTCGATGATGTGGTCTTTGACATCCTCCCCCACCTTCGCGCTTCGCGTCTCAGGAGGGGGATTCCCATTACTGGGTGATAGCTGCTCGCGCAGTACCGGGTTCCTGCTTCATCGGGCGGCCTGATTGCACCGCTCCTCCACAGGCTAAAACGGCGTGTCCCGCCGCTAAAATATTGCGAGCGCCGTTCACATCGGCGTTCGCCTCATAACCACACGTAACGCATTTAAACTGGCTCTGCGTCTGGCGATTATCCCTCTCTGTATGCCCACAACAGGCGCATTGCTGGCTGGTGTAGGCTGGGTTTATCGCCAACACCTGACCGCCTCGCCATGCCTGCTTGTATTCAAGCTGGCGGCGAAGCTCAAACCAACCCTGATCCAATATCGACCGATTCAAGCCTGATTTTGCCCGGACGTTGCGCCCCGGCTGGCTTGTCGTACCCGCTGCTGATTTTGACATGTTGGAAACCTTCAAATCTTCAATGACGATCATCGCGTGGTTTTTGCTGATAGTCGTTGTGACCTTGTGAAGGTAATCGCGGCGGGTATTGGCGATATGCGAATGCAGGCGCTGGATCTTGGCTTTTTGTTTCTTCCAGTTACTGCTGAACTTTACCTTTTTGCTCAATTGGCGCTGAAGCCTTGCCAGCTTGGCCTGATTGGTTTTGAAGCTGTTGACGGGCTCAAACACCGTTCCGTCTGACAGAGTTGCGAGCTTGGCGATACCAGCATCCAGCCCGGCCATTGAGCCAGACGGGTGAATTGGCTCGGGGATCTCCTGCTCGACCTGAAATGAGATATACCAGTGCCCGGCGGCTTGGCTGACGGTCGCGTTTTTAATCTTCCCTTCGACTGGGCGTGACTGGCGAAACTTGACCCACGCCAGCCCGGCTGGCAGCTTCACACGACCCTTTTCAAGGCGGCAATACTTGTCGAAGTTGACGAACCGGATAGAGTCGCGGTTGTCGCTTTTTTTCTTGAATACGGGTGCCTTGGCGACCAACTTCTTATCAAAGCAGCGCATCCACGCGCCGTGCAAATCCTTGAGTTTCTGCTGGAGGTTGTCGGTGTATGCCTCGGCCAGAAAGGCCATTTCTGGATCTTTCTTCCAACGGGTGAGCATCCGAGATAAATCGAAATATGATGGCAGCTTGTCGCCGGAATCCAGAATGCGCTTTGTCTCTACAAGCCCGTGATTCCAGACATAACGAGCACAGCCGCCCAACTGGCGCAGGCGTTGCGCTTGTTGTTCGGTCGGTTCCAGTCGGAATTTGTAGGCTTTCAGAATTTGCATTTTCAATTCAGTGTGTAGCACCATCTGGTAGTGAAATTACACTTGAAAGAGAGATTTAATGCAAGCCTTTGACATTAACAAATCGCGTCACGCAGCCTACCTTCTTCACGTTCATCTGGTTTTTGTGACGAAGTACCGAAGAAAGGTTTTTGGCGATTTACACCTTACCGCTTTCAATCAGTATGCTACTGAGGTTTGCAAAGACTTTGGCGCGGAACTGAAAGAGTGTGACGGAGAGGCTGATCACGTTCATATGCTGATTGAGTACGCGCCAACGGTGCAGTTATCGGTACTGGTGAACTCCTTAAAGGCGGTCACATCAAGGCGGCTGCGTAATGAATTTCTGGACTTGAGAGGTGCTTACAGCAAGCCCGTACTCTGGTCACGCTCTTACTTTGCGGGCTCTTGCGGCGGTGCGCCGTTGGAGGTGATCAAGCAATACATTCAAAACCAGCGGGGCTGACGCCCCGGCG
>ERZ650307.1491-NODE-1491-length-13159-cov-4.197726_pt1 | contig 13159 bp, 14 predicted proteins | sample MGYA00376243_ERZ650307 | MGnify/ENA primary metagenome ERZ650307 (study PRJEB26733, sample SAMN07839242) | wastewater metagenome | biome: urban; feature: artificial channel; material: waste water | place: USA: North Carolina | collected 2016-03-31 ... | reverse complement strand
GGGCAAAGGCCCCGATGCAGGTACGGCTTTTGAGATTCTATCCATCGATATCGCAGATGTTGATGTTGGGCGCAATATAGGTGCTGAGCTGCAGACCGATCAGGCTGAGGCTGACAAACGTATTGCTCAGGCAAAGGCAGAAGAGCGTCGGGCAATGGCCGTAGCCAAGGAGCAGGAGATGAAGGCCTATACACAGGAGATGGAAGCCAAGGTGGTCGAAGCACAGGCTGAGGTGCCACATGCTATGGCTCAGGCGCTGCGTGACGGAAAACTTGGAGTCATGGACTATTACAACCTGAACAATGTACAGGCAGATACGGATATGCGCAATGCCATCAGTCATACTGATGGCAAGGGTAAATTACAGGCACCAGCTGCTCCGGTGAAATAAAGGAGGGATTGGTATGGAGCCCATTCTGCTCATTATCCTATTTGCCTTGCTGGCTTTTTTGTCTGACCAATTGGGCGGGAAGAAAAAGATTCCAGCCCGTCCACGGCGCGATATTGATGCCCAGCTGCCACCATCAGTGCCTCAGCCATGGCCGGGGCAGCGTCGGGATGCACCGGCACCTGCTCATGAGCTGCAGCCAGCTGTTATCACCAGTCCTGCAGCGCCTGCAATGGCTCCAGCAGACCATCAACCGCAGTCAACAGCTGAGCCCGGGCTGGCCGGTCAGGTATCCCCCGCTCAGTCAATACAGGCGTCGCGGCCAATACTGCCGCCATTGACGGCAGAGACGGTACAGCAGGCTGTAGTGATGGCTGAAATATTGGGACGGCCAAAGTCCTGGCGACAGTTTCAAAGACGCTGAAAATTGGTGCGTGGGTATTTATAGATGCCCACGCATCAATTTTTTTAATCCTGTCTTTGTTGATGGGAGCTCGTAGGCGTTTGCAGCAAAAGTGTGATGAATTTATTTTATGGAAGACAGATCAAAGGCAATAAAAAGTTTATCGATGACAAATATGGGGAAATGTAGTAATATTATATAATATGCTATGCGGAAGTGATGACAGTAGGATTTTGTAGGTGATAAATGTGTCGACCCCCATGTTTGATGTGATAAAAAGTGATCTCGCGGAACTGGATGAAGGACTGGCAGGGGCAGTTGCTTCATCTTTTGAACTGGTGACCGAAGTAGGCGCGCATTTGGTTAGTTCCGGCGGCAAGCGGATTCGTCCAGCTTTATGCCTGCTGGCGGCTCGTGGTGGATTGAAGTTTGATCTGAAAAAGGTTCTGCCAATGGCAGAAGCGTTAGAGCTTATCCATACGGCATCGCTGGTTCATGATGATGTGCTCGATGAGGCGGATACCCGGCGTGGACATGCTACGGCAAATGCCAAATGGAATAATCAGGTCGCAATTCTGAGCGGAGATTATATCTTCGCCCGGGCTTTTGGCCTGATCGCAGATAGTGACTATGGTGCGTATGTATCCAAGCGGCTGGCTGAACTTGTCTGCAATCTGAGTGTGGGGGAGCTTATCCAGAATCAAACGGTTTATCAGGCGGTTAAGGACTTGGATAACTACTATGAGCGCATTCAGAAAAAGACGGCAGATTTTCTGGAAATCTGTTGTGAACTGGGCGCTTTTGTGGGAGGAATGCCGAAGGAGGATACCCGTAAGCTGGCTGAATATGGGCACTGCATCGGGATGGCATTCCAGATTACTGATGATCTGTTGGATATTCTGCAGACATCGGAGCAGATTGGCAAGCCCGCGGGAAATGATATTCGTCAGGGCATCGTTACGCTGCCAGTCATTCGGGCGCTGAATGTGAGCCCCGATGCGGCGGAACTGGAACGGATTGTGACCGACCCGGCGATGACGGATGAGATGGTCAGCCGTGCGCTGGAAATCGTAAAGGAAACTGACGGCATCGAAACGGCGAAACAAGCGGTCGACGAATATCTGGAACGGGCGCGTACTGTGCTGCCAGCTGAATTGCCAGCTGAGATTCGTGAGGCCTTACTGATGGTAGTGGACTTCATTGGTGATCGTGATTTTTGATATGAGTCAGCTTTTATATGAAGTTTTCATGATTGGTATATATGATAGGGTGTATATGAGAATAACGGCTGTTTTCTTGCAGAGCGTTATATGTGAGAATGGTTGGAGGAGATTATATGTTTGGAATCGGAGCACCAGAGTTCATTCTGATCCTGGTCATTGGACTGATTGTGTTTGGCCCAGGGAAACTGCCTGAGCTTGCCCGTTCGCTGGGCAAGGGGATGAGAGAGTTTAAAAAGGCGACGAATGCCTTGTCACAGGCAATCAATGTTCCTACGGAGACGCCGGTTCAGCCGCAGGCCACAGCACCGCAGCCGCAGGCCGCAGCACCACAGCCGCAGGCCGCAGCACCGCAGCCGCAGGCTGCAGCACCACAGTCTCAGATGGCGGCCGCGGCTTATACTGCACCAACTCAGGATTCTGTCCGGCAGCAGGTGGAGGCTCATCAGGCCGCTAAAAAAGCAGAATAACGAATAAAACCACCCCTGTGTTATGGCCGGGGTGGTTTTATTATGGGTGACATAGGGATTTTGTATGGACATAGAAACAAGATTCATTGAGATTTTGGGAGCTTTTCTGTATAATAGAATCGTATGACTATGAGTGATAATAATGTTTGGAGGAAATTTAAATGGTAAGTGTACAAAGTCTGGGGATTGTTCTCTTGATTGCCCTGGTCGTATTCGGTCCGAGCAAACTGCCGGAGATCGGCAAGGCTCTTGGTAAGAGCATCAAGGAGTTCAAGAACAGTGCTACTGAAGAGGAAACGCCAGCACCGCAGCAGCAGATAACGAATGTTACGGAACAGCCGAAAGAGCTGCCACCGAAGACAAACGAAACGACGAAGCAGTAAGCTGGGTGGAGTCAGATGTCAGAAGAGAAAAAATATCAAGAGATTGAGGTGCCACGCGAGAGTGGCACCTCGGAACCGGTAATGTTGGATACGGATGCTGGCAGCATGTCGCTGATTGCCCATCTGACTGAGCTGCGCAGCCGGCTTATCAAGATCGTCGTGGCAGTGGCTCTGGGCAGCTGCGTAGGGTATTATTACATTGATGCAATCATGCATTATATTACGCTGCCGGCGGGTAAACTGTACTATATGCAGCCGTCGGAAGCGTTCTTTACGTATTTGAAGGTTGCCTGTGTGGCGGGGTTTCTGGTAGCCCTGCCCGTGGTTTTCTGGCAGATATGGCGATTCTTCCTGCCAGCCCTGACCCCGAAGGAGCGTATGGTACTTGGCATCGTCGTGCCAACATCGGTCCTGCTGTTCTTCGGCGGGCTGGCCTTTTCGTTTTTCCTGGTACTGCCGGCTGGTATCCATTTTTTTCTGGGGTTCGGGAATGATGAGCTGCAGGCGCTGTTTTCGGTGGACAAGTATTTTGATTTCGTCATTATGTTCGTGATGCCGTTCGGCTTTATCTTTGAGCTGCCGCTGGTCATCACGATTCTTGGCAAGATGGGGTTTGTTACATCGGCATTCCTGAAAAAATATCAGCGTATCATCATTTTCCTGTCCTTTGTGGCGGGGGCAATTATTACGCCGACACCAGATGTATTTACTCAGTCGATGATTGCTTTGCCGATTATCGTGCTGTACGAAATTGGCTATTTTATCGTGCGGTATATTTTGAGACGTTAACTTAGTAGGGAGGATTTGATTTGGCGTATAAGGACTTGCGCGAATTCATCGCGGCGCTCGAGCAGCGCGGACAGCTCAGACGTATCCAGACCGAGGTCGATCCGGAACTGGAGATTACGGAGATCACGGATCGTGTTTCGAAGATGGAAGGCGATAAGAATGTTGCCTTGCTGTTTGAGAACGTCAAGGGTTCGAAGATGCCGGTGCTCATGAATGCTTTTGGCAGCTATGACCGCATGGCGTTAGCGCTCGGTGTCGAGAAGCTTGACGATGTTGCTGATGAACTGCGGGAAATGATGAAGCTGCCATATATTTCGTTGCAGAACAAGATGAACCTTGTGACGATGATCCCTATGCTTAAGAAGGCCATCAACTTTCCGAAATATGTGAAGAATGCGCCCTGTCAGGAAGTCATTGAAACAGAGAATCCGAACCTCGATGAGATTCCTATTCTTAAGTGCTGGCCTCAGGATGGAGGACCATTCGTTACGCTGCCACTGATCTTTACGAAGAATCCACAGACGGGCAAACGCAATGTAGGCATGTACCGGCTGCAGAAATATGACAGCCGGACGACGGGAATGCACTGGCATATCCATAAGAATGGCGCCGAGAATTTTCGCGATACCAAGGCACAGGGCGGTGACCGCATTGAGGCGGCAGTAGCTATCGGTACCGACCCGGTACTGACCTATGCTGCTACGGCACCGTTGCCGCGCGATATTGACGAGATGGTCTTTGCGGGATTCCTGCGCCATAAGTCAGTCGAGATGGTCAAGTGCAAGACTGTGGATATCGAGGTGCCAGCAACTGCCGAGATCATCCTTGAAGGGTATGTGCTGACGGATGAAAAACGGCGCGAGGGGCCATTCGGTGATCATACCGGCTACTATTCGCTGGCTGATGATTACCCGGTATTTCATGTCACGGCAATCACGCATCGCAAAGATCCCATCTATGCGGCAACCGTTGTTGGCAAACCGCCGATGGAGGACTGCTATCTGGCCAAGGCCACAGAGCGTATCTTCCTGCCACTGCTGCAGCAGATGCTGCCGGAGATCGTGGATATCAATATGCCGCTCGAGGGCGTATTCCATGACTGCGTGATTGTATCGATCAAGAAGCAGTTCCCGATGCAGGCGCGCAAGGTGATGCATGCGATGTGGGGGATGGGCCAGATGATGAATGTCAAGATGATTATCGTTGTCGATGCTCATGTTGACGTGCAGAATATGAAGGAAGTCTGGTGGCGTGTATTCAACAACATCGATGCGAAGCATGATCTTGAGATTGTCGATGGACCGCTTGATGTACTCGATCATTCTTCACCCATGGCAAAGTGGGGCTCCAAGCTTGGCATCGATGCGACGAAAACCTGGCCGGAGGAAGGGCATACCCGTGAATGGCCGGATGAGATCGACATGTCGGCAGAGATCAGGAAAAAGGTTGATGCCAAGTGGAAGGAGCTTGGTCTCGATTGATTAGTATCAAAGCACACATCAATAATGTAGCACTCCATCATACTATTTTTGATCTGCCTTTTGCGTTTATGGCAGCTATTCTGGCAGCTGGTGGCCAGCCATCTTTAACGGATCTCTGGTGGATTGCGGTGGCTATCACGACCGGGCGGGCTGCGGCAATGGCGATGGACAACCTGGCTGATCTTAAATATGACAGCCAGCAGCCGCGTATGGCTTATCGGGCGATGGTAAAAGGAGAAATATCGAAGCGGGAGGCAAAGCTATTCATTGCTGTTTGTCTGGTGCTCATGGTGCTGGCGGTAATACAGCTGCAACCCATCTGTATTTATCTGCTGCCGGTGGCAGCACTGCCATTTCTGATTTATCCGTATATGAAACGGATTACCGGCTGGTGTCATCTGTTCCTTGGCGTGGCCATTGCCATGGCTCCGGCCGGTGGCTGGGTTGGGGTGAGTGGGCAGGTCACTGTGCCGCTCGTAGTGCTGTGTATTGCGGTGGCGCTCTGGATTGGTGCCTTTGATGCAATGTATGGTGCGCAGGATGAGGCCTTTGACCGGAGCCAGGGGCTGCATTCTTTGGCCGTGACCTATGGGGCCGAAGGAGCTTTCCGCCTTTCGACCGCCATGCATGTTGTATGTATCGGCTGCTTTCTCGTTGCAGGTGTTATGATGCAGCTGCACTGGCCTTACCTTATAGGCGTGGGGATTGCAGCAGGCACTTTGGTCTATCAGCATAAGATCGTCACTCCGGCTGATTTCAGCCGGTTGACCCAGCGCTATTTTCTGCGCAATGGTATCGTATCGGTGGCGTTACTCATCTGTACCTGGCTCAGTTTCTATTTCTGATTCGATTTGGGGGGACTATATTGGCAGCAAGAATTCTGGAAGGAAAAGTATTTGCACAGCAATTCAAAGAAGACGCTGGCCGCCGGGCGGTGGTTCTGCGTGACACATATGGCGTGGTGCCGGGACTGGCTGTTATCATTGTCGGCAGTAATCCTGCATCGCAGGTGTATGTGCGCAACAAGCATAAGTCCTGCGAGGAACTTGGTATCTATTCGGAGGTTATCGAACTGCCGGAGGATACGGCCAAGGAGGCGCTCATTGCCAAAATCGACGAACTCAATGGTAATAAAAGGATTCACGGGATTCTGGTTCAGCTGCCATTACCACGGCAGATCGCTGCGTATGAGGCTGAGATTCTTAACCGCATAGATCCGGCCAAGGATGTTGATGGATTCCATCCGGTCAACGTCGGCCGTCTGGTTACTGGCGAACCGGGCCTTGTGCCCTGTACTCCGGCCGGCTGTATCCGTATGCTGGAATTAGCCGACATTCCCATGGATGGCAGGAAGGCTGTAATCATCGGTCGCAGCAATATTGTTGGCAAGCCGATGCTGCATCTGCTGCTGGCCGAGAATGCTACCGTAACGATCTGTCACTCGCATACGCAGGATCTTGCCAAAATCACCAGAGAGGCAGACATCCTGGTTGCTGCCATCGGCAAGCCAAACTTCGTCACTGCGGATATGGTGAAACCGGGCGCTGCGGTCATCGATGTCGGCATCAACCGGATTGCTCCGAAGAAGCTGACCGGTGATGTGGATTTTGAGGCTGTAAAAGAAGTAGCCGGTGCTATCACGCCCGTGCCGGGAGGTGTAGGACTCCTGACCGTGGCAATGCTGATGCAGAATGTGGTCCGGGCTGCTGAGATGCAGGCCGGAAAATAACACAGACTAGCGCCTGTAAAGCGGGCCAAATGCGAAATATGGAGGAGAAGAAAGCCAATGAAAACCGATGTGGAGATCGCTCAGGAAGCAGAGATGCAGGATATCCGGAAAATCGCTGAGAAACTGGAAATCTCAGAAGATGAACTGGAACTTTACGGCAAGTATAAAGCAAAAGTAACACTGGAGGCCTGGGAGGCCGTAAAAGGCCGCCCCAATGGTAAGCTGGTCCTCGTAACCGCTATCAATCCGACTCCGGCTGGTGAGGGCAAGACGACCACCAGTGTTGGTCTGGCTGATGCCTTTCATGAGCAGGGGAAGAAAGTCGCAGTTGCCCTGCGTGAACCATCGCTCGGACCGTGCTTTGGCCTCAAAGGTGGTGCGGCGGGCGGCGGCTATGCCCAGGTGGTACCGATGGAAGACATCAATCTGCACTTCACCGGTGATTTCCATGCGATCACGACGGCCCACAATCTGCTCGCGGCAGTTCTTGATAATCATATTCAGCAGGGCAATGCACTCGATATCGATGTGCGCCGGGTGGTCTGGAAGCGCGTGCTGGACCTTAACGATCGTGCTCTGCGTCATGTTGTGATTGGTCTGGGCGGGAAGGCTCATGGCGTGCCGCGCGAGACGGGCTTTGATATCACTGTAGCTTCTGAGATGATGGCAATTCTCTGCCTGGCTGCGGATCTTGAGGATATGAAGAAACGACTGGGGAAGATCGTTGTAGCATATACACGCGATGGCCGTGCCGTTCATGCGGAGGAACTCCATGTTACAGGTGCGCTGACGCTGCTCTTCAAAGATGCGATCAAACCAAATCTCGTGCAGACGCTTGAAGGGACGCCGGCCTTCATCCATGGCGGTCCGTTTGCCAATATTGCACATGGCTGCAACAGTGTCATGGCGACGAAATTCGCGCTCAAGTTTGCAGATTATGTTGTGACAGAGGCCGGTTTCGGTGCGGACCTTGGGGCAGAGAAATTCCTGGACATCAAATGCCGTTTTGCTGGTATTCATCCGGATGCGGTAGTCATTGTCGCGACGGTCCGTGCACTTAAGATGCATGGTGGTCTGGATAAAAAGGAACTTGATCATGTCGATATGACTGCGCTGGAGAAAGGTCTGACCAATCTTACGAAGCATATCGAGAACATACAGAAATTCGGTCTGCCGGCAGTTGTCGCCATCAACGCGTTCCCAACTGATACGAAGGAAGAACTGGACTTCGTGGAGCAGAAATGCAACGAACTGGGCGCTGAAGTCGCTTTGTCCGAGGTCTGGGCCAAGGGCGGAAAAGGTGGTCTGAAACTCGCAGAGAAAGTGGAAGCAGCCTTCAATAAGCCCAATAATTTTCATTTCATATATGAGACAGAGCAGTCCATTCCCGAGAAGATCGGTGCGATTGCCCGCGAAATCTACGGTGCTGATGGCGTGGATTTCACGGCAGCGGCGAAAAAGCAGCTGCAGGAAATTGAAGAGCTGGGCTTTGACAGGATGCCGGTATGCATGGCAAAGACTCAGTATTCGCTGTCTGACGATGCGACGAAGCTTGGACGTCCGTCTGGTTTCCGTATCACAGTTCGTGAGCTGAGGGTATCTGCCGGTGCCGGATTCATCGTGGCACTGACAGGCAATATTCTCACGATGCCAGGATTACCAAAACACCCGGCTGCTGAGAATATGGATATTGATAAGGATGGCAGAATCGTCGGCTTGTTCTGATCACCAGCAGAGCAGCTGGTGATGGTTTGCAGAAAGCGCATTGAGCAGTAAATACTCAATGCGCTTTATCGTATTATTATTTCTGTTTATGATATAATGATGTTTACTTGCAAAATCCATAAAAAGCCCTTACAATAGGATTTATGTAATTCATAATAAGGAAATCTGGAGGCAGCCTATGAAACGTGTATCGGTCGAACTTGTTCCGCGCGAAGAAGAAACGCTGCGGGATGAACTGACACTCTTACAGCAATATCAGGATCAAGTCGATGTTATCAACATTCCGGACCTTCTGCGTTTCGATTTGCGCAGCTGGCAGGGGGCGGTTGTTGCTCAGGATTACTTCCGAATGTCGATGCCGCATATCCGGGCTATGGATATTGATCTTGAGCAGGAACTGCCAATGAAAGAATATCTGCGGGCCCATAAGATTGAGGAAGTTCTGGTTATTCAGGGAGATCCGCCACAGCGCATGAATCATGCGGTGTATCCGACCGAGAGCACGGACGTTATCCGCAAATTCCGCGAGGAGATGCCAGAGATCCGGGTCTATGCGGGAATTGATCAGTATCGCAGCTCAATGCGCCACGAACTTTACCATGTGCGGCGCAAGGTACAGGCAGGCGCCTGCGGCTTTTTTACGCAGCCTTTTTTTGATAGCCGCTTTTTGGAGATGTATGCGGATATGCTTGCGGGGCTCGATATCTATTGGGGCGTATCGCCAGTCATGAATGCTGCCTCTAAAAGTTATTGGGAACGTAAAAATAACGTGATATTCCCGCAGTCATTCGAGCCGACGCTTGAGTGGAGCATTGCATTCTCGCGTCAGGTCATGGATTTGGCCGGCAAACAGGACGCCAGTGTGTATCTTATGCCGATAAAAACGAATCTGGAAGAATATCTCCATGGCGTATTCGCCTGAGAGTTCAATATGTGTGTTCAGTGTTAGAGGGAGAGTGAATCATGTTTAAGATTCTGAAGAAAGAGGAGCTTTCACCGAATGTCTTCTCCATGGATATCGAAGCACCGCGTGTAGCCAAAAAAGCACTGCCGGGGCAGTTCATTGTTCTGCGGGTAGATGAGAAAGGGGAGCGTATCCCTCTGACTATCGCAAACTACAATCAGGAAACGGGTGCTGTCAACCTGGTGTTCCAGGTCATTGGCGCATCGACGATGAAGCTGGCAGAACTCAACGAAGGGGATTCTATTGTGGACTTTGTCGGTCCGCTGGGGCAGCCATCGGAAATCAGGAAATTTGATGGTACGGTAGTGGTTGTCGGCGGCGGTATCGGCGTTGCACCGACCTTCCCGATTGCCCGCGCCATGAAGGAAGCGGGCAATAAGGTTATTGCCATTATGGGCGCAAAAACGGAAGATATCCTCATCATGGAGGACGAGATGAAGGCAGTCACCGATGAGATTCTTATCACGACAGATGATGGTTCGCGTGGCATCAAAGGCTTCGTTACCTATGCCGTGCAGGCGCTCGCCGATCGTGGTGAGAAGATTGCTCAGATTACGGCAATTGGTCCGGTCATCATGATGAAAAGTGTTGCCGACACTACGCGTGCGCTGGGCATTCATACGGTCGTCAGCCTTAATCCGATTATGGTTGATGGCACGGGGATGTGTGGCGGCTGCCGTGTAACGGTCGGTGACGAGACGAAATTTGCCTGTGTTGATGGGCCGGAATTTGATGGGCATCTGGTTGATTTTAAAGGGCTCATGAGCCGTCAGCGTATGTATCGTGACCTTGAGGCAGAGGAAAAAGATCATATCTGCCGCATCGGACTGGGAGGTAACAAATAATGGCTCTTTCTTTGAAAAAACATGATATGCCGGTACAGGACCCAAAAGTCCGCGCCAAAAATTTTGACGAAGTTGCACTGGGCTATGATGAAGAGACGGCGGTAGCCGAGGCAGAACGCTGCCTGAACTGCAAGGTGCCGCAGTGCCGCAAGGGCTGTCCGGTATCTATCGACATTCCGGCGTTTATCAGCAAGATCAAAGTCCGCGATTTCGACGGGGCGATCGAAAAGATTAAAGAGTCCAATGCGCTGCCAGCTGTCTGTGGCCGTGTCTGCCCGCAGGAGAATCAGTGTGAGAAGGATTGCATTCTGGCCAAAAAGGGTGAAGCTGTCGGTATAGGCCGACTAGAGCGTTTTGCTGCGGATACCTATATGGCACAGGATAAAGAAGTGAAGCCGATTCAGTTCGCTGATGATGCGCAGAAGGTAGCGGTTATTGGTTCGGGGCCGTCTGGTCTGTCCTGTGCCGGCGATTTGGCGAAACGTGGTTACAAGGTCACTGTGTTTGAGGCACTGCACAAAGCAGGCGGTGTATTGTCGTACGGTATTCCGGAGTTCCGTCTGCCGAAGGACAAGGTTGTAAAAAAAGAGATCGATAATATCGAGAAACTTGGCGTCAAGTTTGAGCTGGACGCGGTTGCCGGCCGTTTGTTCACGGTCGATGAGCTCATGGAGGAAGAAGGCTTTGATGCAGTGTTCCTTGGAACGGGGGCTGGTCTGCCGCGTTTTCAGGGGATACCGGGCGAGAGTCTTAATGGCGTTTATTCTGCCAATGAGTTCCTGACCCGGTGCAACCTTATGAAGGCATACAAGTTCCCAGAATATGCGACGCCAATCAAGGTCGGCCGCAATGTGGCCGTCATTGGTGGTGGTAATGTAGCCATGGATGCTGCCCGTACGGCGCTTCGTCTTGGGGCAGAGCATGTCTATATTGTCTATCGCCGCAGTGAAGAGGAACTGCCGGCTCGCAAAGAAGAAGTTGGGCATGCTAAAGAAGAAGGCATAGACTTTAAGCTGCTGAATAATCCGGTTGCGATTCTTGGCGATGAGAATGACTGGGTTAAAGCCATGACCTGTATCCGTATGGAACTGGGTGAACCGGACGCGTCGGGGCGTCGTCGTCCGATTCCGGTCGAGGGCTCTGAGTTCGAACTGGCGGTTGATACCGTTATTGTATCCATCGGTACAGGCCCAAATCCGATTATCGCTCATACGACGCCGGGACTTGACACGACAAAGCGCGGCAATATCGTAGCGGATGAGGAATCCTGTGCGACCTCGAAGCCGGGGGTGTTCGCTGGTGGCGATATCGTTACCGGTGCAGCGACAGTTATCCTGGCTATGGGCGCTGGCCGCAAGGCTGCAGAGGCTATTGATGCCTATCTGCAGAGCAAGAAGAATTAATGATCAATCAACCTGCTGAATAGAGATCTGGTGAATCCGCCTCAGTTATGTTTCGTGTGCTGGGGCGGATTTATCCGTCTCCAGGTGTATTTGGCAGATCGATAGAGGAAGAAGGAATTGAGTCACTATGATGAACTTTGCTGCCATAGATTTTGAGACAGCAACGGCTGCCAGGAATTCTGCCTGCAGTGTAGCCGTAGTGGAAGTAAGGGACGGGCAGCTGTACGACTCTTACTACACCTTGATCCAGCCGCCGGCGAACCGGTATAACTGGTTTAACACCAGGATACATGGGATTACCCGGGAAGATACCGCTAATGTGCCCGGATTTGCTGACATATGGGCTAAACTCCGGACTCATCTGGAGGGGCGGATTGTGGTGGCCCATAATAGCAGTTTCGATATGAGTGTGCTGCGGGCCTGCCTCACAGAGTCGGGCCTGCCTGCGCCGATGTTCTCATATTGTGATACGGTAAAGATCTCACAGAAGGTCTGGCCGGAACTGGAAAATCACAAGCTTGACACCGTTGGCAGTTTTCTGCATATTGATTTCAATCATCATAATGCGTTGGATGATGCGCGGACGTGCGCCGCGATTCCCATTTACGCAGGGGCAGAACTGGCCGTGGACAGCCTGGAGAGGCTGACCCGGCAGCTTGGTGTGAACGTGCGCCCCTTTGGGGCCGGAAAGGGATATAGAAGATGATATTGGTAAGTGCCTGCCTGTTGGGGCATAAGGTTAAATTCAACGGGAATGCAAATACGCATGAACTGCTGCTCAAATACAACGAGCGGGGCCGGTTCATTGCCATCTGTCCAGAGTGCTTTGCCATGCTGCCCGTGCCACGACCAGCGATAGAAATTCATAATGGTACTGGTAAGAAGATACTGGCAGGAAAGGCTCAGGCATTTGATCAGAACGGAATGGATACCACCAAATACCTGATCACTGGTGCAGATAAGGCACTTAAAATTGCGCAGGCGTATCAGGCAAAAGTAGCCATTCTCAAGGAGGGCAGCCCGTCCTGTGGCGTTAAGAAGATCCATTGTGGTAATTTTGACGGCAAAAAGATGAAGGGGCAGGGGGTAACTGCAGCCCTGCTCATGAAAAATGGCATTACCGTTTATTCTGAAAAGGATATGACAGTCGGGCGTCTTGAGGAACTTATTGCTGAGGATATCAAAAGGGATCGGCATTAAGGCACAGCTGGAGTTTGTAAAATAATTCTGGTTATCAAAAAAAATGCTTGCATTATTTTTGATGATACCGTATAATAGCATTTGTCGGTGCATGTGCACCAAGCTATTCCTCGATAGCTCAGCCGGTAGAGCACCTGACTGTTAATCAGGCTGTCGCAG
>ERZ650307.1479-NODE-1479-length-13225-cov-19.550721_pt1 | contig 13225 bp, 10 predicted proteins | sample MGYA00376243_ERZ650307 | MGnify/ENA primary metagenome ERZ650307 (study PRJEB26733, sample SAMN07839242) | wastewater metagenome | biome: urban; feature: artificial channel; material: waste water | place: USA: North Carolina | collected 2016-03-31 ... | reverse complement strand
AGTGCGCGACGAGGTGCGCCACACCAGCCAGCAGCTGGATGCCGCCCGCCAGGTGCTGGACGCCATGATGCAAGGGGTTCAGGCCAACTCGGCCAACAGCGCCCATCTGGCCGACGAGCTGCACGCACTGAACGCCCACACCGGCGAAATCAGCCAGGTGCTGGCAGTGATTGGTGAAATTTCCGACCAGACCAATCTGCTGGCGCTCAACGCCGCCATCGAAGCCGCCCGTGCAGGCGAAGCCGGACGTGGCTTTGCCGTGGTGGCCGACGAAGTGCGCGCCTTGGCGGTGCGCACACAAACCACGGTGAAAGCCACCCAGGACATCGTGACCAAGCTCACCAGTGGCATCGACCGCGCCGTGGGCAGCATGGCCGATAGCAGCCGCCAGGCCGAACAGCTCAACGCCGACTCACGCGGCGCGCTGTCCAGCATCAACGGCATGGTCGAGCAAATCCGCCAGGCCTCGTCCAGTGTGGATCAAGCTGCCCACCAGGGCGACAGCATCCGCGACGCCACCGGGCATATGTCCGGCCAGATGGACGTTGTCAACCACACGCTGGGCTTATGTGCCGACGACGCCCGCGAAATTCACCACGCCGCCACCGCCCTGGGCGAACAGGCGCTGGTGCTGCAAACACAGTTGGCCAGCTTTCGGTTTTGAGGGTTTTTTGCCGTTGGCATCTGTCTGATGGAGGGTGTGTCGCGTTCCTGCAACGCCGTCCCAAGCGGGCGGCGCCCATTGCTGACAATGGCAAATCCAGTCCTGACAAGCAACTGACTAGCGGGTAAGTAAAAATACCTGTAGTTTATGCAATAGGTATATTGACCCCATGGTAAAACGGGGTAAACTGGCTGTAATGTGACGCAGTGCAGACTGTTTGCCAGCCAAGGCAAAAAGCGCACGGCGTTTTTTCTGGTCAAGTCAACCCGGGCGCGCCGCTTCACTGAGCACCGGTCCCGCCATCGGCACGGAGAACCCACATGCTGTTCACCCATCTGACGCAAGCCATGACGACGCTGGTCGACGTCCTCGCGCAAAACCAGCGCCGACTGGTCGAAGCCCAGTTTGATGTCTGTCGCCAATGGGTGGAAGCCTGCCGTCCGGCGCAGCTCAATGCCAGCGCCACGCCGCTGGCCAACGCCGCTGAAGACACCCGGCTGGATGGCCCGATGCAGGCCACCCAATCCTTGCTGATTGCCCAGGTGCAGGCCGGCAACGACCTGATGATGCTGTCCGAACGCCTGGTGTCCAGCATGAACCGCGATCTGGTCAAGCAGCTGGATAAAAGCCCGCTCACCGGCCCCAGCCGCGACGCGCTGGAATCTGCCGTCGCTGTCGGTGGCTGTGCTTATGAATCCATGTCCAAGGCCACCCGCCAGGTTAATCAGTTTGCCTGTACCAATATGTCTGCTGCCTCGATGCGCGCGGTCAAGCATGCACGCAAACACCTGAGCGGCACCCGGCATCACTGACCCGGCGGTTAAGCTTTCTGCCGTGGTTGTGTGGCCTTGCCGCACTACGCCGCGCGGCTGGCCCGGCGTGTGCGGCGTTGAGTGTGATGAGTAGTGCCAGGCCGTGCACACGATACTCACTTGGCCATCTGGCTGCCGTCGTCTGCCCGGCGGGCGGCCAGAATAGCCCGCCAGACCACGCCATCCCCTCACCACAGAAGGGTTTTGTGCGCGGCGCTTACTGCTATAGTAAGCTATCCCCCCACTCGCACGACCTGCCATGTCCCCGATCGAAACCGGGCTGTTCAGCCCCCGTTACGCCGCCCTGCCGCCGATTTTTTACCGTGTGGTTGCCCCGCAACCGCTGGACGCCCCGCACTGGGCGGCCATCAGCCCGGATTGCGCCCAACTGCTGGGCTTGAACCCCGCCACTGACTTTAACGACGCCAGTCTGGCCGTGCTGGCCGGCCAGCGCCCGCCCGCCGCGCATCCAGCGCTGGCCACCGCGTATTCCGGCCACCAGTTTGGCGTGTGGGCCGGCCAGTTGGGCGATGGCCGCGCGCTGCTGCTGGGCGAGCGCCAGGGCCGCGATGGCCAGCGGTATGAAGTGCAAATCAAGGGTGGCGGGCTGACGCCGTTTTCGCGCATGGGCGACGGCCGCGCCGTGCTGCGCTCGTCGATTCGTGAATTTTTGTGTTCAGAAGCCATGGCCGGGCTGGGCATTCCCACCAGCCGGGCGCTGGCGCTGGTGGCCTCGCGCACGCCGGTGCAGCGCGAAAGCTGGGAAACCGCCGCCGTGGTCACCCGCGTGGCGCCCAGCTTTGTGCGCTTTGGCATGTTTGAGCATTTTTGCCACGGCAACCGCCCGGACGCGCTGCGCCAGCTGGCCGACCATGTGATTGCCGCGCATTTTGCCCACTGCCGCGACGCGCCCCAGCCCTATCTGGCCTGGTTTACCGAAGTGATTGCCGCCAGCGCCCGGCTGGCGGCTGACTGGCAGGCGGTGGGCTTTTGCCACGGCGTGCTCAACACCGACAATATGTCCATCCTTGGCCTGACGCTGGACTACGGCCCGTTTGGCTTTCTGGATGGTTTTGACCCGGAACACATCTGCAACCACTCTGACCACCACGGCCGCTACAGCTACCGCCGCCAGCCTTATATCGTGCAATGGAATCTGCAAAGGCTGGCCGCGGCGCTGTGGCCGCTGATTCGCGAGCCCGAGCTGCTGGCGGCGCTGGAAGGCTATCAGGCAGCGTACGAAGCCGCGCTGGCCGAGCGCATGCGCGCCAAGCTGGGCCTGCTGGCCTGGCGCGACAGCGACTGGGGCTTATTGACCGATTTGCTGGATGTGATGGCCGAGGCGCGTGCGGATTACACGCTGACCTGGCGGCGCTTGTGCGCGGTGCGCGCCGATGGCGGCGACCCGCTGGGCGTGCGCGATTTGTTTATCGACCGCGCCGCCTTCGACGCCTGGCGCGCGCGCTACGCCGCGCGGCTGCGCGAGGACGGTCAGGACGACGACGTCCGCGCCAGCGCCATGCGCGCGGTGAATCCGGCCTATGTGCTGCGCAATCACCTGGCCGAGCAGGCCATTCAGGCCGCGCAGCAGGGCGATTATCAACCGATTGAGCGGCTGCGCGCCGCCCTGGCCGACCCCTACCGCGAACACCCCGCCAACGCGGAGCTGGCTGCGCTGCCGCCGGATTGGGCGCAGACGCTCAGCGTGAGTTGCTCCAGCTAGGCGTGTGACCGCAGACAGTACAACAAAGTGCGGCAAGGTCACACAACAACGCCAGGGGGTTTTGTGAGCGGCTCTTAAGACAGGCCGATCCACACCTTGAAGTCATCCCGATTGCTGGCCACCGCATGCAGCACGGCGGTCAGCGATTCAAAAGCATCTTCACCCATGTCATTGCGCGCGGCGATGGCGTCGTGCCAGAACAGCTCCACCGGGCCTGGCGCGTCATTGAGCGCGTCTTCCAGCGCATCCAGATTGCGGCCAAAGTGCGCAGGCAGTTTCAATCCACTGCTGATTTGGCTATAAAAAGTGTCCAGAGAGTCAATACGGGTCAGGTCACATTTTGTTATTGGCATGCTGGAATCTCGACAAAGGTCTGGTAATGGTCAGTGGTCACAAAGCGCTGGCGAGCAGAAAACACCAGCCGCTTGGCGTTGCGCTTGCCCCCGCGGTAATCAAGGTCGGCCTCGGTCCATTCGGCGGCCGGCAAGCGCCGCTCGCGATTGGCAAACCGGTCGCCGCCCATGCGCTTACCCTTAAGCGCATCAATCTGATTGAACGGCGTGCCCGGTGTCCAACCGGCAGCACGGGCCGTGCGCTTGTCTACGTAACGATCTGCCGGCAGGCGGCCGCTGCGTTGCAACTCGGACAGGGTGTCCGCCAGGATGCGGGTGTCCTGCACCGGAGGATTCAGTTTGTCATTGGCAGCGCGCACCACATCCGGACATGCCGGCAGGGCCCAGGCGGGCACGGTGGCCAGCAAGCCAAGGCACAGGAAAATTCGAAGCATGGGATAAATTCACTCCAGTAAAAGTCTTATCGTAAAAGGTTCACGCCAATGCAGCAATCCATGACAAATGTTTCATGATTCACATCAAATGCTTGGTCAAATTGTCCGATGGATGGCTTGAGAGAAATCCCCAGCTGTGGCACGCTTGGACGCCTCGATAAAATCCGGCGTTCAGATGCATTTTTGCGTGCTTTCCTGTGTCAGCCAAGCCGCTGGCGCCGGAGTGCCGCTTGGCTCCGCCGCCCCCGTGTCAGGCTGGATTCGTCCATGGCGCTTTGCCGGTTTTGCCGGCCTCTACAGAATCAGCCATCTGCGTGGCCCCGAACTGAAAACGCAGGGAGAAATACATGTCGCACCCCACTCCGGATGTTCCCGATGTGCTTCCCGAAGACACTGCCCTGGTCTTGCCACCGTGCCCGGCAGTGCTGGCCGGATTGTTTGAAGCCGTGCAACGCGATCACGATCTGCGCGAAGTTGCCTCACTGATCGCCGCCGACCCCGCCATTTGTGGTTCAGTGCTGCGCACCGCCAACAGCGTGGCGGAAGCCGGGCATACCTCCCTGCGCGACCCCTTGCAGGCGGTCACCAAGCTGGGCGTGCGCCGGGTGCTGGGCATTGCCTGCGCGATTGCCGCGCCGGGCGCATTTCCGCTGCCGCCACAAGTGGCCGAGCGCTTCTGGCGCCTGTCGCGCACCACGGCCGAAGCCGCCCGCCAAGTGGCGCGCCGCATCCCCGGCCCGGCGGAGGAAGACGCCTATCTGTACGGCCTGTTCCGCGATTGCGGCATCCCGCTGCTGATGCTGAACTACCCGGATTATGAGCAAACCGTGCAGGACGCCATCGCCGAAAACATGCCGTCCACCAAGCTGGAATACTTCCGCTATGGCACCCACCACGCCATGGTGGGCGGCTTGATCACCCGCCACTGGAAGATGCCGGCCGAACTGGTGCTGTCGATCCGCCACCAGCACGACGCCACCTTGTTTGGCGACAACACCGGCTCGGTGGCCCCTGAAATCCGCACGCTGGCGGCAATGGGCTTTTTTGCCTCTTCCGCCGCGCGCAACGCCCTGGGCGAGCTGGAAGACCCGGAATGGGTGTGGTGCGGCCGTCAGGCGGCGGCCTATCTGGGCTTTCAGCCAAAAGAAGCCGTCGAGCTGGTGTGGGATGTGGCCGAGGCGGTGCGCGAGGTGATGGGGCGCCAGCATTTGCCCGAATAAGCGCCGCTGATAAAACCCTTCTGGCGTGATGGTGTAACCTTGCCGCACGTTTGCACATGCCGAGCCAGGACCGCTTCGCTGAGTTTTATGCGCGACGCTAAACTTGCTGTACAGGCCATCTCGCCAAAATAAAAAACCGCCAGGTCTGGCGGTTTTTTATTTACCTGGATAAATGGCGCAAGATATTTCAGGTATTTTGAATCACAATCTTGGGAATGCGCGAAGAAAAATCCCGCGCCCGTTCCGCCACGCGAATCGCCACCTGCCGGGCAATCGCCTGATAACGGCGGGCGATTTCGCCATCCGGCTCGGCCGCCACGCTGGGCTTGCCCTGGTCGGCGCTCAAGCGGATGGACAAATCCAGCGGCAGCTGGCCCAGCACGGTCACCCCGTATTGCTCGGCCATTTTTGCCGCGCCGCCTTCGCCAAAAATCGGCTCGGCGTGGCCACAGTTCGAGCAGATGTGCACGCTCATGTTTTCCACCAGGCCCAGAATCGGCACGCCGACCTTCTCGAACATCTTCAGGCCCTTCTTGGCGTCCAGGAGGGCGATGTCCTGCGGGGTGGTGACAATCACCGCGCCGGTCACCGGGATTTTTTGCGACAGCGTCAGTTGCACATCGCCAGTGCCCGGCGGCATGTCGATCAGCAGATAGTCCAGATTGTCCCAGCGGGTGTCGTTCAGCAGCTGTTGCAGCGCCTGGCTGACCATCGGCCCGCGCCAGATCATCGCCTGGTCGTCGTCCACCAGATAGCCGATCGACATGCTCTGCACGCCCAGGCTTTCCAGCGGCAGCAGCGATTTATTGTCCGGCGATTCCGGCCGGCGGCCTTGCAGGCCCAGCAGCAGGGGTTGCGACGGGCCGTAGATGTCGGCGTCGAGAATGCCCACCCGCGCGCCTTCGGCGGCCAGCGCCAGCGCCAGGTTCACCGTGGTGGTGGACTTGCCCACCCCGCCTTTGCCCGAGGCAATGGCGATGATGTTTTTCACGCCGGGCAACAGCGCCACGCCACGCTGGGCGGCGTGGGCGACAATCTGGCTGCTGACGTTGACTTCGGCCTCAGTCACCCCGGCCAGGGTGAGCAGATGCGCGCGCACCTGCTCGGCCAGCGCCGCCCACTGCGAGCGCGCCGGGTAGCCCAGCACCACGTCCAGGCTGACGCGGCCGCCGTCGATCTTGAGGTTTTTGATGGCCTTGGCGCTGACCAGATCCTTGCCGGTGTTGGGGTCTAGGCAGGATTTCAGATGTTCAGTCACCTGTTCGGGGCTGACGGCGGCGCTGCCGCCGCCAAACAGGGTTTTGATCAGATTCATGCTGGAGGTTCCATTGGGTGTGGCGGGTCAACTTGTTACAATAGGGCTTTTACTGCTTTTTACAAGATTCGGAATCCCATGACTGCCCAGAAACGCCAGATTCTTGTGACCAGCGCCCTGCCCTACGCAAACGGCGCCATCCACCTTGGCCATATGGTCGAGCATATCCAGACTGACATCTGGGTGCGCTTTCAAAAAATGCGCGGCCACGACTGCCATTATGTCTGCGCCGACGACACCCATGGCACGCCGATCATGCTCAAGGCCGAGAAAGACGGCGTCACCCCCGAGGCGCTGATCGAGCGCGTGCACGCCGAGCATCTGCGCGACTTCACCGGCTTTCACATCGGCTACGACAACTATTACAGCACCAATAGCGAAGAAAACCGCCATTACGCCTACGACATCTACCGCAAGCTGAAAGCCAACGGCAAGATCGTCAGCCGCACCATCGAGCAGCTGTTCGACCCGGAAAAACAGATGTTCCTGCCCGACCGCTTCGTCAAGGGCGAGTGCCCCAAGTGCGGCGCCAAGGACCAATACGGCGACTCCTGCGAGGTGTGCGGCGCCACCTACAGCCCGACCGAGCTGAAAAACCCCTACTCGGCCGTGTCCGGCGCCACGCCGGTGCTGCGCGAGAGCGAGCATTTCTTCTTCCGCCTGGGCGAATGCGCCGACTTCCTGCGCGAGTGGACCGCCGGCGCCAGCACGCTGGCCGACGGCCGCAGCCAGGCGCACTTGCAAACCGAGTCGCTGAACAAGATGAACGAGTGGATCGACGGCGGCCTGCAAGATTGGGACATCTCGCGCGACGCGCCGTACTTCGGCTTTGAAATCCCCGATGCGCCGGGCAAGTATTTCTATGTGTGGCTGGACGCGCCGATTGGCTATATGGCCAGCTTCAAGAATCTGTGCGAACGCAGCGGCCTGAACTTTGACGACTACTTCAAGGCTGACTCCACCGCCGAGCTGTACCACTTCATCGGCAAGGACATCCTGTATTTCCACGCGCTGTTCTGGCCGGCCACCCTGCAATATTCTGGCTACCGCACACCGACCGGGGTGTTTGCCCACGGCTTTTTGACCGTGGACGGCCAGAAAATGTCCAAGTCGCGTGGCACCTTCATCACCGCGCAAAGCTATCTGGACTGCGGGCTGAACCCGGAATGGATGCGCTATTACATCGCCGCCAAGCTCAGCAGCAAGATTGAAGACATTGATCTGTCGCTGGATGACTTTGTCGCCCGCGTCAACAGCGACCTGATTGGCAAATTCATCAATATCGCCAGCCGCGCCGCCGGCTTTATCAGCAAGCGCTTTGCCGGCCAACTGGCCGCCGCGCTGCCGCAGCCCGCATCGCTGGCCAGCCCGGTGTGCTACGCCGGCGAACTGGAATCCGGAGCCGCGCTGCTGGCCCACCTGCAACAGCAGGCCGACAGCATCGCCCAGGCGCTGGAAGCGCGCGAATACGCCCGCGCGCTGCGCGAGGTGATGGGCCTGGCCGACAAGGTCAACGCCTATGTGGACGCCAACAAGCCGTGGGAGCTGGCCAAGCAGGAAGGCCAGGAAGCGCGCCTGCACGAAGTGTGCACCGTGCTGATCAACGCCTTCCGCCTGCTGATGATCTACCTCAAGCCGGTGCTGCCCAAGCTGGCCGCCGATGTGGAAGCCTTCCTCAACATCGCCCCGCTGAGCTGGCAAGACGCCAGCCAGCTGCTGCTGGGCCACACCATCCAGCCTTACCAGCACCTGATGACCCGCATCGACCCGAAACAGATCGAGGCGCTGATCGAAGCCAACAAACAAACCGTGGAAGCCGCCAAACCGACCGCCGCCGCTGTCGAACCGTTTGCCGACACCATCGGCATCGACGACTTCGCCAAGCTGGACCTGCGCGTGGCCACCGTGCTGGACTGCAAGCTGGTGGACGGCTCGGACAAGCTCTTGCAATTCACCGTCGATCTGGGCAGCGAAACGCGCAATATCTTCTCCGGCATCCGCAAGGCCTACGCCGATCCGGCCAGCCTGATCGGCCGCAAGGTGATCGTGGTGGCCAACCTCGCCCCGCGCAAAATGCGCTTTGGCGTGTCGCAGGGCATGATTCTGTGCGCCAGCGGCGTGGACGACGGCAGCGGGCTGTTTTTGCTGGATAGTGACGATGGCGCGATGCCGGGGATGCGGGTGAGTTAAGCGCCACTCACAAAACTCTCCTGGCGTCGTTGCGCGACCTTGCCGTACTACCCGTACTGTCTGCGGCTGCACACTTAGAGCCGCTAACAAAACCCCCTGGCGTTGTTGTGTGACCTTGCCGTACTGCTTGTACTGTCTGCGGTCACACGCCTAGCCAGGATCGCTGCGCTGGGTTTTGTTAGCGGCTCTTAGCCAGGATCGCTTCGCTGAGTTTTGTGAGCGACGCTAAACACCGCTGAACCCTCCCTTCTGACAGGTTTGCCTCGCCGGCCGTACCGGCGGCGGCATCTCTGCTCAGCGCGGCTCACCAAACCGCGTCAGGCGTGCTGCCAAGCCTGCCAGGCACGGTTGGTGAGCCGCTTTTCGTCTGCGCGCCATCATCATGCTGGGCGAGCTGCAAGCTGACAGTCCGCCCGGTGCGAGGCGCAGCATCTCCTGTGTTCCAGAATCTCCCACCTATACACTCTTTGACGGATTGTTTACGCCCAATCTCGATGACATCAGTATAATATTGCAGCCTTTTCCTGATAGAAGATCGAGCACGCTGATGTCCTCTACATATATCCACGGTTTTTCCGCCAGCGAGCAAGCCCGCTTGCTGGCGCAGGCCGACGCGCTGGCGTCGGTGGTGTTTGGCGGCCTGGATTTGGCCGATGCGCGCACCCTGCTGGAAGTGGGCTGCGGGGTGGGGGCGCAAACCCGCCAGTTGTTGATGCGCTGGCCGCATATGCAAATACACGCCATCGACCAAAGCCCCAGCCATCTGGCGGCGGCGGCGGAGCATTTGCGCGCGGCGCGGGCCGATGGTCAGGTGCGCTTGACCCGCGCGCGGGCGGAGCGCCTGCCGCTGGCGGCGGCGCAGTTTGATGCGGCGCTGACCATTTGGGTGCTGGAGCATGTGCCCGAGCCGGCGCAGATTCTGGCCGAGATGGTGCGCGTGCTGAAGCCTGGCGGGCGGGTGATTCTGACTGAGGTGGACAACAGCACTTTTCGGTTTTTTCCGCACAATCCGCTGATTGAAGATTGGTGGGCGCAGTTCAACGCGGTGCAGCGCCAATCCGGGGCGGATCCGTTTATTGGCCAGCAATTGGCGGCATTGGCGCAGGCGGCGGAGCTGACGGAAATCTGCGTCACGCCGTTGCCGATTGTCTCCAGCCGGCAGACGCCGCAGCGCCGGCTGGCCTTGCTGCGCTACACCCGTGATTTATTGCTGTCTGGCGCGGACAGCCTCAAGCGCGCCGGGCGGGTGAGCGAGGCCGATGAACAGGCTTTGCTGGCGGAGTTTGCCGCGCTGGAAGCACGCCCGGAGGTGGATTTTCAGTATCTGGCGGTGCGGTTGTGCGCGCGCAAACCGTGATTTAGAGCCGCTAACAAAACCCAGCGAAGCGGTCCTGGCTAGGCGTGTGACCGCAGACAGTACAAGTAGTACGACAAGGTCACACAACAACGCCAGGGGGTTTTGTTAGCGGCTCTTAGTTCGGCTAAAACAGCGGACCGCCGCCATGGCATTTTATATTAGGGTTTACCCTGATGCGGAATCCCCCAATGGCGGGGCGTCTTGAGTTTGCCTATTGTTCGGGCACGCACGGCTTCCGTGTCCGTGAACGTCAAACAATAGGTCGAGGAGAAATCGAGATGAAACTGAAACTTGCCGCTGTGCTGGTGGGCGCTGCCCTGGGTCTGTCGTCGGTGGTGGCGCACGCCGCTGGCGAAATCGTCATCAAGTTCAGCCATGTGGTGGCAACCGACACGCCGAAGGGCAAGGCCGCAGAATACTTCAAGAAACTGGCCGAAGAGCGCACCAAGGGCAAGGTGAAGGTGCAGGTGTACCCGAACAGCCAGCTGTACAAGGACAAGGAAGAACTGGAAGCGCTGCAACTGGGCGCCGTGCAGATGCTGGCCCCGTCGCTGGCCAAATTCGGCCCGCTGGGCGTGAAAGAATTTGAAGTGTTCGACCTGCCGTACATCTTTGACGACTACAAAGAGCTGCACAAGGTCACCCAAGGCCCGATCGGCCAGCAGCTGCTGGGCAAGCTGGACAGCAAGGGCATCAAGGGCCTGGCCTTCTGGGACAACGGTTTCAAGCAATTCTCCGCCAACAAGCCGCTGAAAAACCCGGCTGACTTCAAGGGCATGAAGCTGCGCATCCAGTCGTCCAAGGTGCTGGAAGAAGAAGTCCGCTCGCTGGGCGCGATTCCGCAGGTGATGGCCTTCTCGGAAGTGTACCAGGCGCTGCAAACCGGCGTGGTGGACGGCACCGAAAACCCGGTGTCCAACTTCTACACCCAGAAGATGCACGAAGTGCAAAAGCACATGAGCCTGACCAACCACGGTTATCTGGGCTATGCCGTGATCGTCAACAAGAAGTTCTGGGACGGTCTGCCGGCTGATGTGCGCACCGCGCTGGACGGCGCGATGAAGGACGCCACCGCCTACGCCAACCAAATCGCCGAGAAGGAAAACAACGGCGACCTGGAAAAGGTCAAGGCTTCTGGCAAGACTACCATCTACACCCCGACCCCGGCTGAAAAAGCCGCACTCAAGCAAGCACTGACCCCGGTGCACGCCAAGATGGCCGGCCGCATTGGCCAGGACGTGATCGACGCCATCTACAAAGAAACCGGCTTCAACCAAGGCAAGTAATACCCGCCATCGTCCGCCTGGCCTAGCGTCAGGCGGGCGCTCCGTGGCCACTCTGCATGCTGCGCTGATGCGCTGGCAGGGGGCTGTTTTGCGTGTGACACGAGGATTTCCCCATGCTCCGCTTTCTTGACCATCTTGAAGAGTGGCTGATTGGCGCTCTGATGGCGGCGGCGACCTTGCTGATCTTTGTGGCGGTGATTCACCGCTACGGGATGGGCATCGAGGCGCTTCAGCCGTATCTGCAACACATTCACCTGTCCTGGGCGCAGGAATTGTGCATCTACATGTTTGTGTGGATGGCCAAATTCGGCGCCGCTTACGGCGTGCGCACCGGCATTCACGTCGGCGTTGACGTGCTGATCAACCGCATGCAGGACAACACCCGCGCCAAGTTCATCGTGTTTGGCCTGTGCGCCGGCGCGCTGTTCACCGCGATCATCGGCACCCTGGGCGCCAACTTCGTGTGGGAAATCGCCCACACCGAACAAACCTCGGCCGACCTTGAACTGCCGATGTGGCTGGTGTACCTGGCCGTGCCCTGCGGTTCGTACCTGATGTGCTTCCGCTTCCTGCAAGTGACCTTCAGCTTTATCCGCACTGGCGAGCTGCCCAAGCACGACCACAGCCACGTGGAAGGCATGGACGAACAGACTGACGACATCAACTGGTTCGCCATGGACGACAACCTGCACCCGCATGGCGTGGCGCACGACAAACGGGAGGGCAAATAATGAGCACGCTGATCATCTTTACTCTGCTCATCGTCCTGATGCTGACCGGGATGCCGATTTCCATCTCGCTTGGTCTGACGGTGCTGACGTTCTTCTTCACCATGACCGATATTCCCATCGAGTCGGTGGCGCTCAAGCTGTTCACCGGCATCGAGAAGTTCGAGATCATGGCGATTCCGTTCTTTATTCTGGCCGGCAATTTCCTCACCCACGGCGGCGTGGCGCGGCGGATGATCAACTTTGCCACGGCGATGGTGGGCCACTGGCACGGCGGCCTGGGTCTGGCGGGTGTGATGGCCTGCGCGCTGTTTGCCGCTGTGTCGGGCTCCAGCCCGGCCACCGTGGTGGCGATTGGCTCCATCCTGCTGCCGGCCATGGTCAAGCAAGGCTTCCCCAATAGCTTTGGCGCGGGGGTGATCACCACCTCGGGTGCACTGGGCATCCTGATTCCGCCGTCCATCGTGATGGTGATGTATTCGGTGGCCACCAACACCTCGGTGGGCCAGCTGTTCATGGCCGGCGTGGTGCCGGGCCTGATGCTGGCGGGCCTGCTGGGCCTGACCACCTGGTATCGGGCGCGCAAGTACAACTACCCGCGTCTGGCCAAGGCCAGCTGGGGGCAGCGCGTCAAGGCCTTGCGTGAGAGCGTGTGGGGCTTGCTGTTGATCGTGGTGGTGATTGGCGGGATTTACTCCGGCATCTTCACCCCGACCGAAGCAGCCGCCATGTCTGCTGTGTACGCCTTTATCGTCGCGGTGTTTGTCTACAAGGACATGACCCTCAAGCAAGTGCCCAAGGTGCTGCTGGATTCGGCGTCGATGAGCGCGATGTTGCTGTACATCATCACCAATGCCGTGCTGTTCTCCTTCCTGATGACCAGTGAGAACATCCCGCAAAGCATGGCCGCCTGGCTGCTGGACATGGGCCTGGGCCCAATCAGCTTCCTGCTGATGGTGAATATTCTGTTGCTGCTGGCCGGCAATGTGATGGAGCCGTCGTCCATCGTGCTGATCTTTGCGCCGATTCTGTTTCCGGTGGCACAAAGCCTGGGCATCGACCCGGTGCACTTTGGCATCCTGATCACCGTGAATATGGAAGTGGGCATGTGCCACCCGCCGGTGGGCCTGAACCTGTACGTGG
>ERZ650307.1472-NODE-1472-length-13261-cov-4.139482_pt1 | contig 13261 bp, 10 predicted proteins | sample MGYA00376243_ERZ650307 | MGnify/ENA primary metagenome ERZ650307 (study PRJEB26733, sample SAMN07839242) | wastewater metagenome | biome: urban; feature: artificial channel; material: waste water | place: USA: North Carolina | collected 2016-03-31 ... | reverse complement strand
ATATCAGTTTTTAACCAATTTGAAACAATATATCATAAAAATAAAAAATCCCAAAAATTTAATTAGAAATATAAAAAATTTCATAAATTTTATAAAAGTTGTAAAAAATTCTTCAAAAATAGTTTTTGGTTGAGGTTGAATTATCTTTGATAACGAATTTTGAAATTATTCTAATCCTTTAAATCAATGGCTTTTTAGGTAAATAATCGCAAAAATATTTAATAAAGATATTATTTTTTGGGGAATAAGTGTTGATATAAAACCTTTTGAAGAAGCAGGACTTGATATTTCAAAACTTCCTAAAGAAATGATTGAAGCAGATAAACTGATAATTGAATTTGAACAAGCTGAATCTAAAGCAGGAGAAGACCCAGACAAAGCCTTTAAAAACTTACTGTTTTGGTTTGCGCTATATACCGTCCTGTTTTGTATTGGTGTGGTCTTCGCTGTTGGGGCGGACATCAAATAATGATCCAGCGTATACGGGAGCCACTTATGTTCATTACGCCTGAACTACAACATTTGCCTCAGATTTTTAATTTACCGCAGCTTTCGGAAGCTGTGCAGCATCGCCTGAGCATGGAATACATGAATCTTGAGGGTGCGATTTTACGGGCAAAAGTCGTTCGGGCATTTGGACGGCAAAATCTGCATTACATCATTCAGGATGCAGTACAGGAACAGGACGTTAACTTGGGATATGTATTTAGCCCATTTATCTTTGCCAATCTGAACAAGCCTTGTATCTACAGCACATCCAGTACAGCCATGATTGAAAATATTTTGGGACGTTTTGGGCAAGTCGACTACAAGGTCAAGGCAGACTATGCACTTGATGCGATGCACATGTATTTAGAGATTAGAGAATCCACATACTCTAATGCATCATATTTTGAAAGCACTTCTCCAGCCAAAGAATCGTGCTTTTCACACGACAGAAAAAGTCCGCTATTAACAGTGCATGTGCTCTTTTCAATTGCAGAAATACACTTGTAGGAAGAAACAAGACCTCTTATATCTTTAATTAACTCACTCCCAAGATCCATATAAATTCCACCGTAGTTATATACAGCCCAGAATCTGACGTAATCACTTACGAAAGCCATTCTCCCTGATTCATAAGCTGCTTTTGTAAACGGATGGTCATTTATATTGAAATTATCTTCATTCCAGCATTTGATTTCATATCCAGGAGCATACTTCTTCCATGTCTCAATTACATCTAAGGCATGCTGCGAAAGCTTGTTCCGTCCAAACCAGCAATAGTGTATAATTTTTTCCACGATTACCTCATCAAAAATCCTAGTAGGGAAGCTTTTTGCATTACAGGTTTATTATTAACACTTATCAAACAATAAAATTAATTCTGCGAACATCTGAACATTTTTTATTGTTTGAAAATTTTTCCCAAAAAAGTCTCTTGATGATTAGAAGATGTCTTAAACTGTTGCTTCCACGTCAACTTGAAAAGATTAGTGTCTTTCGTCAACGCTTTCCATTTCAATGCATCATATGGTTCATCAAGAATTTTGAATAATTCATCGCACATCGGATTATTTGGCTTAATCTGCTTAAAGGCTTGATCTATATATGAGTCATGTCTGTGAGCAAGAACGATAAGATAATCAGTCAACAAATAATCTACAAGGAATTGCTCTTCTTCCCAATACTTGAGGAAGTAATCACGGATTGTAGCGAATACACGTCTATGCTCATTATCACAACCTAATGAATAATTAGCAAACATGCCTCCCGCGACTGATGCATGGAAGTAATCAGGCCTTTTAATAGAAAAAAGAGGAGCAGAGTATAAAGATTTATCTAGCGAACCTGCGCAGAAGAAAGTGGCATCCAACCATAAGCCGCCGTATCGCGAAAGAAGCTCTAACCGAAGAAAATCTGAAATATGCGTCTTAGATAGAATTCCTTCGTTATAACGTTTCAGAATACACTTGGGAAAAGAAACATATTCTTGCAGATTCTTGTCAGTAATTATAATTACTTCCCGATTTCCTGCATTACGCCGAACAGAATCAACGCAGGCCTTTACAATTTCCGGGGCATTATCCAGACCCTGCCACCAGCACATCCAGATTTTATTCTCTAACGCCGGATCAACCTCCGGAAGAGGCGCCCGGTAGTCGTATGCAGCATAAAAATCACCGAACTTGTTCTCAAGATACTTAAGAACCGTTTCGTGCTTACGAAGTAACCGCTTCTTGACCGCGTCCGATTCCTTATATCCATTGTGATTCATTACCTGGATATCTAATTTTGCACGAAAAGTATTGATCGCTTCGGGCCACGAAGTCACTTCAGCAATTTTTTGCGTTGCATACATTTCTTCTGAAGCAGCCATCCAAGCTGCGTCTAGAGCTTCAGTTTTGGTTTTTGTAGCTTCTGCGTCTTTAGCTTCGAAAGCGGTTTTCAATTCTGCAACGGCAGTTTCGATGGCTGCTTTTTTGTCGGCTGAAAGTTTGTCGCCAAATTCTTTCAATTGCTTTTCAGTTTGGAAAATCAATCCGTCCGCTTTATTGAATACTTCAACTTCTTCTTTTTTCTTAGCATCTGCTGAAGCATTTTCTTCTGCTTCACGCTTCATTCGTTGGATTTCTTCTTCAGAAAGTCCTGAACTTGCCTGAATTTTAATAGATTGCTCTTTTCCGGTTCCTTTATCTTTAGCTGAAACAGAAAGAATTCCGTTCGCATCGATATAGGCGTCGGCGAGTTCCTCTGGAGTCCCTTGTGATGAAACGGCTATAAACCAAGTGTAGGGATCCTGATTGGTGGGAGTAATCGAGATTTTGGCTGATGCATAAGAGACGTCTTCGTCGGGAATCTTGATTGAGAATGTATTTAGGGATACCGGAGTCTTCTGGCTTTCGAATGTGTATTGGGAGACTTCCGAAAGCGGGTTACCCTCCTTGTCGATCGCAGCGGCCAACAGATGGTAGGTCGTCGATCCGAAAAGACTTTGGAGCGTGTTGTTGAATGGTCCTGTGTGGGTGATGTCGGCTACGGCACCGGCTCGGTCGAATCCTTCTTCCTGAATGCCGTACTCAATGTCGCTTTCGAGCATATCTTTGAATAAAGCGTCTTTATTTTTATTTGCGTCTGTAAATTCCTTGTCGGTAGCACGAGTCCAATACCATGTTTGTGTATTGTCTGATGGTGTGATGGAAATCTCGGCTGCATTCGGACTCAAGGTTTGGACATCGAATGTGAAAGTCATTTCGACGGGATTGGATTGCTCTCCTTCGGATGGAGGAGTTATGTCCGGCTCATTTTCCTTGTTGCAAGCGCCTGACAGGATTCCGCACAAGAATAGCATGTTGATATAAAGAAGTCTGTGCTTTATGTTTTTTGATATATGTTTCATGGCTTGGTGTTTTTTTGTTGGAAATATTTTCAGCCGTCATTAAAGAAGACGGCTGAAAATATAGATTACTTGTGTCTGTTTACAAAGCAGTGAAGCCGTCCATCGGACCGACATAGTCAGCTATTACTTTGATTTTGTGTCCGAGTGGAGCTACGAAGAAGCCTTCGTAGTGGAGCGTCCATTTTTGGCTTCCGCTGTCATAAGACAGATTCAGGTCGCCTTCCATGAGTACATACGGAAATATGGGATCGTCCAAATCCTGTCCGAGCGTGGCGTATGAGTAGCCGGGAATGAACTCGATCTGTGTGGGATCGAAGCCTGCGGCCGATGCATCCGGAGCACGATTAATAAAGAAGAGGCGCATGTTGGCTTCTCCTTCGGTGTCGGGTTGAAGGTCAATACGTCCAATATAGGAACGCTCGTAACCTTCCAAATCTGACGTAAGTCCGTATGAAACTACGGCTGGAGTATTTGAATAGGTGTCTTGCCATACATTATATTGAGGCTCCTCGGGATCTTCGCCTCCTCCTTGTTCCCCTATAGAACCTTGGAACGACCCAGTCAGCGTGCTTCCGTAAACGACTTGTGCCGACGCGTTTTCCTGATAGATAATATCGTATGAATCACGGGCGTCGATTGTGAGCGTGTATTCGTTGGTTTCCGGACTCACTTCAACTTTTATCGAGCCGGTTTTGTAGCCGATTTCCGACGGGCCGAGTGTACCGTTGATGTAAACGGGAGCGTTGGCGAAATAGGCTTTGGCCAACGATACGGTTCCTGCTTCTCCATTTTCGCTGATTGGGTAGTTACCCGTTGCGAGCGTTTCGGTTTCGGAATGGAATACCAGCGAGAACTGTTTCAGGTCGGGGTGAGCAGAACTGCGTAGCGGAAGGGCGATTGTCTTCTTTTCGGCATTCCATTTGGCCCCTCCGGTTTCGTCGAATACCACATTGTTGAGAGAATAGTTCTTTAACTCCATCTCGTGCGAGAGTATGCCGGAGAATCGACCGGTAAACTTGGTTTCGCTTTTGGATAATGTGCCTGTAATGGTCAGAATTACAGTGTTTGCCGTGCCTCGTTCAATTTTGACCAATGTCCCTGCAGGAAGGTTGTCGTCAATGTCGCTATTCCCTTCGATGTCTATCAGATAAGAGGAGGATACTGTTTTATAAAGGTCTTCTGCAAGCAGGCGGCTGCCGTTTCTCTAGGCGCCGTTGTTTTCGATACCTTCAAGTTTGATTTGGGTCTGATAAACACTTGTGTTGTCCGTTTCGAACAGGTTAATTAGTAGCATGCCGTTAGGCAGATAAAGTAATTCTCCTGTTGAAAAAGTGATATCGATTTGCTCCGGTTTCGGTTCGGGATCTTCCGTCCCTGGGTCTTCGTCTTTGAGCGGGGTAAGTTGTAATTTGTTGGAAATTGTCTTGCCCGTCTGGTTCGCAGCTGCAGCGATAACGGCATATGTAATCTGCTTGTCGACGGGAACTCGGATCGAAAGTTTGTTCTTGTCCGTGAGTTTAATGCTCGTTCCGGTTGCGAAAATTTCATCAGCAGTCGTGGGGAGCGATTCGTTCGCGTTCATGCAGACGTAAGCGCATTGCTCGGCATTTTCCACGTTGATCGAGAAGTTCAGTGCCCCGATTTCACTTTCTAAAGCAGAAATTGAGATGCTCGGTTCGGGGATAAGGTCTGATGTTTCGTCATCACTACATGCAGAGAGCATGGCTGTCAAAGTCAATCCTACCAGGAAAAACTTCATGGAAGCAAAGTTCATCATAGAGCATTTTTTTGGTTAAAGAATAATTTCAGAATAAATATATGGATAAAAAATGATTTTACAATGTTGTTTCGAAAATAAATTAGATTATATTTTTTAGGTTCTTTGCCTCTATTATAAAATGTAAATAAATTTGCTTTTGCATTTGACTTATTCTTATCTTTGTTAAAGATTGGATGCGGTTCGGCAATCTTTGTGTGCATGCCCGTACGATTGCTTGCATCTTTTGTTATTTTTGTTGCTGTCATGAATACCGGAATCGTTGTCGTTTTATTGTCGCTCGGCGTCGTTTGCGCCGTGCTGGGTTTGCTTTTGCTCTCCCTGCGTCGGGATAACGCCCGTTTGTCGGACGAACGGGCTGCTGCGGACGAAGCTCGCCGCCTGGCCGAGGAGTCGCGCCGGGTGTCCGAAGAGAAATCCGCTGCCGCCGAAATCGAAATCCGCACCCTGGTCGAGCGGAGTACGCTGGCGCAGGCCCGTCTGGAGGCGGCCGAACAGCGAATGGCCGAGGCACGTGCCGAACGCGAAAAGATGGAGGAGACTTTCCGGACCCAATTCAAGAACCTCGCCAATGACATTCTGGGCGAACAGTCGCGCACTTTCAAGGAGACCAACCGCGAAGCGCTCGACGTGTTGTTGAAACCTTTCCGGGATAACATCGTGGAGTTCCGCGAGCGGGTCGAGAAGATCTACTCCTCCGAGAACGAACAGCGGGGGGCGTTGCGCAACGAGCTTGAACGCCTGATGGAACTCAATCGCCGCATCACCACCGAAACGACCAACCTGACCAACGCGCTCAAGGGCAATTCCAAAGTGCAGGGCGACTGGGGCGAGATGATCCTCGAAACGATCCTCGACAATTCGAACCTGATCCGGGGCGTACATTACGATACGCAGCTCAATATCAAGGACGAAGCGGGAAACAACCTGCGGCCCGACGTGGTGCTTTATCTGCCCGAAGGCAAACGGATCGTCATCGACTCGAAGGTGTCGCTCACGGCATTCGTCGGATACGTCGGGGCCGAGGACGAGGCGACCCGGCGCCAGTATCTTGCGTCGCACGTCGCGTCGGTGCGGCAGCACGTCGTCGAACTGGGTCGCAAGGAGTACCAGCGATTGCTCGATTCGCCCGATTTCGTCATTATGTTCATTCCCAACGAACCGGCGTTTCTGGCGGCGCTGCAAAACGACAGCTCCATCTGGGCCGATGCCTACGACAAGAAAGTCATCATCTCTTCGCCGACCAATCTTTTCGCTTTACTGAAGTTGGTGGACGATCTTTGGAAGCGGAACGCACAGAATAAGAATACGGCCGACATCGTTACTTACGGTACGAAACTCTACGAGCAGTTGGTGGCTTTCACCGCTTCGCTCGAAGGGGTGGGACAGTCGCTCGACGCCGCCCGGGACAAGTACAACGATGCCTACAAGCGGCTTTGCACCGGTAACGACAACATCGTCCGCTGCGGGGAGCGGCTTCGCAAACTGGGAATTCCGACCAAGAAACAACAGTCTGCCCGGACTTTGCAGGCGGCCGATTTACCGGACGAAGAGTAGCTTCGGCAGGGGCGGGATTGCCCCGGCACGACAGCGGTGCGTAACCGGTGCGAGGGGTGCTTGAAAAAGCCGGATGTCGGGAGGAGGAGATGCGAGTTTCCTCCCGAGATACGATAAAAAAAATCTACCGGGATGCTCCGTCGCCGATCACTTATCGGGCAGGAAAATTCCGGCAGATTTGTATTTCAAATTGTCTAAAGCAGCTTTTGGAGCAATACTTCGTCCTTATACCCTTCGGGGGTACGGATCCACTCCTTTTTAACCCCGACCCGGCGGAATCCGGCTCTTTCGAAGAGAGTCAGGCTGGGGACGTTGTCCGCGAGTACGTTGCACCACAGTTGCCGCAGCCGGAGTACCGTGCGGGCATACTCTTCGAGCAAAGCCAATGCCTCTGCCCCGTATCCTTTCCCGCGCTGTGCCGGATCGTAAACCAGAATGCCGACGCCTGCCCGTTCGTGCTGCGGCTCGAAATCGAACAAGTCGATGGCTCCGATCGTTTCCCCCGCTGTGTCGTCGATCATCAACCGCAGTTGTCCGCATCGGTAAATACCAGCCTGCTGCTCCTGGATGAATTGTTCGATCGAATAGTGCGAGAACGGTTCGATCGTGCCGCTGACTGTCCACAACGAAGGGTCGTTTTCCCACCGGCAAAGCAGTTCGAGATCTTCAGGTTCGACGGCCCGCAGGCTGCAAATATGTCCTCGGAGCATCATTAGCAAAGTCCGAGCACCTGATTGCGAATCAACATGGCAGCACCCCAGGCGCTGGCCGTCTTGCCCATTTTCGACAAGCGGAATTTGGTGTCCTTATAAACCAGATTGAGCGAGTATTTGTTGGTCGCCGACTTGAGGGGCAGCATCAGGTAGTCGCCCGCTTCGGCCAGCTCGCCGCCTACGATGACCGTTTCCGGATTGAAGGTGTTGATCAGGAAGGCGACGGCCTTGCCCGCCTTTTCTCCGACCTCCTCGATCAGTTCGATCGAGAGATTGTCGTCGTGCTTGGCTGCGTCGATGATCTCATCGACGTGGATGGCTTCGTGCTTGTTGTATTTTTCGCGCAGGATCGTATTGACACCCTGGCTGATAAGCCGACCGAACTTCTGTTCGATCGCGATTCCCGAAACTTCGGTTTCGAGGCAACCTTTCTTGCCGCAGGAGCAGATGATTTCGTTGTCGAAGAAGGGAATGTGCCCGAACTCTCCGGCAAAGCCGCTCTTGCCGTAGTAGAGTTTGCCGTTCATGACGATACCGATGGCCAGGCCGCGTCCGAGGTGGAGGTAGAGTACGTCCATCTCGTCTTTGGATTTGCTGTTGGTGTATTCGGCATAGCATCGGGCCCGGGAGTCGTTTTCGAGCAGTACGCGGATGCCGATGCGTTGTTCGATCATATCGCGCAGGGACTGTTCGCTCGAAGTGAAATAGCGGTAACTGCGTCCCGTCGTGGGATTGACGCGTCCGCTGACGCTGACACCCACTCCGAGGATTTTCGCGCGTTCCACACCGCACGTATCGATGAAATGTGCGATATTCGAGCAGATTTTTTCGAGGCATTGAGGGCGATCCTGCAGTTCGAAGTCGGTCAAGAGTTCCTCTTTGACGATATTGTTGTGCAGGTCCGTGATGAGGAACGACATGTTGTCCCGGCCGATATTGACGCCTGCGAAATAGATGGCCGAGCTGGCCAGTCCGAAGACGTTGGGACGTCGTCCACCCGGAGTTTCGACCTTGCCCAGATCGGAGACGATGTTCTCCTGAACGAGTTCCTGAACGAGCTTGGTGATGGTCGGTACGCTGATGTGCAGCTCTTTGGTAAGCTCCGAGAGCGTACACTCCCCGTTCACCGCCATATGTGCGATGATATTTCGCTTGAAGAGGTTGTTCTTGTGCGAAATACCTTTCAGATTGTCATCTTCCTGTCGGCTGAAAAATTCGGTTAACGATGTCATAGTTATTGATGTCGTTTGATGTCTTCTGTAATTTTTGTGCAAATATAGAAAGAATTCAATCGAATTTGGCGTATTTGATCTTGTGATATGAAAAAAAATTATAAACAAAATAGAATCGATTGCTTGTCAATCGATTCTATTTTGTTTTCGGAGGCGGGTTACAATGTCGATTTCGACTCTACGACCGCTTCGGGATTCACTTTTTTGATAAGACCCTGCAGGACATTGCCGGGACCGAGTTCCGTAAATTCGGTCACGCCGTCCGCAAGCATGTTCTTGACGATGTAGGTCCAGCGTACCGGTGCGGTGAGCTGTGCGATCAGGTTGGCCTTGATCGTCGCCGGATCGGTTTGGGGTTTGGCATCGACGTTCTGGTAGATGGGGCAGACGGGAGCCTGGAAGGGTGCTTCGTTGATCGCTTTTTCGAGTTCGACCTTGGCCGGCTCCATCAGGGGCGAGTGGAATGCACCGCCTACGGGCAGACGCAGTGCGCGTTTGGCGCCCGCTTCCTTGAGTTTGGCACAGGCGGCATCGACCGCTTCGACGCTGCCCGAGATAACCAGTTGGCCGGGGCAGTTGTAGTTCGCCGCCACGACCACGCCGTCGATCGAGGCGCAGGCTTCCTCTACTTTGGCGTCGTCGAGTCCCAGGATCGCCGCCATCGTACCGGGTACGGCTTCGCAGGCTTTCTGCATGGCCATCGCACGTTTGGAAACGAGCCGCAGACCGTCTTCGAACGAAAGAGCGCCGGCCACCACCAGGGCTGAAAATTCGCCGAGCGAGTGTCCGGCTACCGCGTCGGGCTTCACGCCCAGCGCCTTGGCCATGATGACCGAGTGGAGGAATACGGCCGGCTGGGTGACTTTGGTCTGTTTGAGCTCTTCGTCCGTACCGGCGAACATGATGTCGGTGATGCGGAAACCGAGGATTTCGTTGGCCTGCTCGAAGAGAGCCTTGGCTTCGGGGACATTGTCGTAGAGGTCTTTGCCCATGCCGACGGCTTGAGCGCCCTGACCCGGAAATACGTATGCGTGTTTCATAGTTTCTGTCAAAATATTTTTTGGTTACCGGGCAAAGATAGCAAATATTTTCTTACATTTGCACTGCAACGGTTCACGAGGGGTTACGCCCCGTCAGATTAAATGGGAACGCAGTGAAAGTCTGCGACAGTTCCCGCTGCTGTGAGTCCTGCCCGACGATCCGAGGTGATCGGCCCGCTTGCGGGCGGTGTTTCGGATGCCCGGGTGTATTGCCGCGACACTCTTTTGCCACTGGTCCTGCGGGGTCGGGAAGGCGTTGCGGCGGGGACGAGTCAGAAGACCAGCCTTTGCCTGCCCGATGAACGGACAGTTCGGATGATATGCGTCTGCGGAGAACGGAGCTTTCGGAAAAGACCTGCGAGGCATCTTTTCGGTGGATTGATAACCTGAAGCGAGGTGGCTCTCTGTTTCCCTGATGAAATATTTTTCGAAACCGTTGTACGGCATACGCCGAAGTGCGGAGTTTGTGCAGAAGAAGAGTGTCTTGCCGATAAAGGTTTCAGTCGTAATAAAGTAGAGATTAGTATGGACTGAAACAAAGAGGTCGATCTGTTGCCGGGTCGATCTCTTTATTTCTGGTGTCGGACGGAATGGGCTGCCCGGCTTCTTCCCTCGGGCGCGGAAAAACGGCTGTCGGGTGTCTGCGACGGATTCTCCCGATACAAAAAAGCAGCGCTTTATGCGCTGCTTTTTTCAATTTTCCTGATCGCCTATTTCTCTTCCACGATCTTGAAGGAATCCTTGTAGAGTCCGCAAACGGGGCATACCCAGTCGTCCGGGATGTCTTCGAATGCCGTGCCGGGTGCGATGCCGCTTTCGGGATCGCCCTTGGCCGGATCATATACGTAGTCGCAGGCGGTGCAGTGGTATTTGCGGGGGAATATGCGGTCGGCCACCTTGTCCCAGTCGATCAGCTCCCAGTACGATTTGATGAAATCCGCGCGGCGGTTGCGGTAGTCGATATAGTAGGCGTGTTCCCATACGTCGATCGTCATGACGGGCTTGAGGCCTTTGGTCATGGGGTTGCCGGCATTGGATTCCGAGATGATCTGCAATTTGCCGTCCTTGTCGGCTGCGAGCCACGTCCAGCCCGAGCCGAAAAGTCCGGTAGCGGCTTTGGAGAACTCTTCCTTGAAGGCTTCGACCGATCCGAAGTCGCGGGCGATGCGATCCGCTAGTTTTTGGGGCATCGGCTTCTGATCGGGGGTCAGCATCAGGAAGAAGAACGTGTGGTTCCAGGCCTGGGCCGCATTGTTGAAGATCGGACCGTCGGCTTTCTTGACGATTTCCTGCAGGGACATCGACTCGTAAGGCGTGCCGGGAATCAGGCGGTTGAGGTTGTCCACGTAGGTCTGGAGGTGTTTGCCGTAGTGGTATTCAAAAGTTTCTTTGCTCATTTTCGGAGCGAGCGCTTCCGTCGAATACGGAAGTTCGGGCATTTTGTGAACCATAATTCTTTCTGTTTTAGGTTTTGATATTGTTAAAGATTCGGTTTGAATTGTCGTCGGAGCCGCCGCCGGGGTGCCGTGCAGCAGGATATATCCGTTGAGGTAGGCGGCGAAGAGCGTCCAGAGCAGGTAAGGTACGAAGAGCCAGGCGGCAGCGCGGTCCCTGCGGCTCGCGGCGAAGATGTAGAGTCCCACGAGGATATTCAGCAGTACGATGTCGATGAATCCGGCCAGCGGATTGCGCAGCGTGAAGAACAGGATGCTCCACAGGAAGTTGGCGATAAGTTGCAAGACCCACAGCCGGATGATTCCTTTGTGCTGCCGACGCACGATGAGACGCCCGAGCGAAAGTCCCATGCAGAGGTACAGGACGCTCCAGGCGATCGGAAATACGATATTGGGCGGCGTGAGTGTCGGCTTGGTCAGCGTCGGATACCATTCGGCGATGGACGAAGCCTGGAAAAAACTTGCCGAGATACCTACTGCGAAACAGGCGAGAACAGGAATGAGATAGGCCGCTATTTTTTTCATGCTTGGGGTATTGAAGTTTTTCTGATTCCGTGCAAGAACAGTGCAAATTACGCTGTTTTCTTTCCAAATTTAATAAAAATAATCGGATTCGAATCCAATTCCGGCTCCTTTATCGACGTGTTTTTTGCCGGGGCGGATGTCGTTTTCCCGGTATTCGTCGTGAACGTATCGATAAACGGTTTCGGAGATATCCGCTATGATTCGGGCATTTGTTTCCGGGTTTTCCGCCGAATCTTTGATGAAGACGGCGATGGTATAGCGGGTGCCGTCCGGCAGGATGACGAATCCCAGGTCGTTGGTCCCGGCGAAGATGCCTCGTTCGTCGCGGTCGCTCGTGCCGGTTTTGTGTCCGATGACGGCGCCGGTTCCCGACAGTGGTTTCGGAAGACGGTCGGCACCTGTTTTACAGTTTATCAGGTTTTGCCGGATCATTTCCCGCAGTGTAGGAGTGAGAATCTGTTCTGTTACGAGCAGCTCCAGCAGAGCGGCCGCTTCGAGCGGCGTACTCCAGTTTTCGTAGCACGTTTGCGGATCGTCGTGCATCTGTTGTTCCGTTGCTGCGATTGCGAAATTGTGCAGTCCGAGCGACCGGACGTAGCGGTCTGTCGCTGCTGGACCGCCCGTGTGCTTGAAGAGGATGTCGCAGGCGTTGTTGTCGCTCAGCTGCAGGCTGTACTCCAACAGACGGCTGACTGAAAGCGAGATTTCGCCTTCGGGAAATTCCTTCCGAAGGGGACTGTACGTGTCGGGGACGAGCTCTTCTTCCGGAATGAATATTTCCGTGTCGGGCGTCAGTCCGTTTCGGTCCAGGTAATCTGCGACGGCGAGGGCCTGGTGGAATTTGAATACGCTCATCAGGGGGTAGCGGTCGTCGTTATTGACCGTTACCGTATCTTGTGCGTCGAGGATGACCGCAATACCGATTTCGGCTTTTTTATCCTTTATCACCTTTTTCAGCCGATACGACAGGTCGTCGCCCTGCGCTGCTGCGGCAAGCGGAAAGAACGAAATCCAGAGAATCGAGATCAGTGTGCGCATATACTTATTAGGTGAGATTGACCGGAAACAAAAATAGTGTAAATTTCGATTCCTTCCGGGGTGGATTTCATGATTTTTGTATCTCTTTCGATTATTAGGTTATGCCGGCGGGCGATTCGGGGTATCGTGTCGATGCCGTAAATCGTCCGATTCGCCTCGAATCAGTCCGCCTCGGTCGATTCTTTACGGCCGGAAGATCGAAACGCCGCTAAAATTATTAGCTTTGCGGACGGTTGATTTTGTGAATTATGAGAAAGAACTTACTGGCAGCAATCGTTTTGCTGGTATTGTACATTCCTTCTGTTTGGGCCGCAGCGGGGTATCCTGTGCGGGGCAGGGTTATCGACCGTCTTTCCCGGGAACCGGTCGCCTATGCAGCCGTTACGATCACCGGCCAGCCCGGTAAGGGCGCCATGACCGATTCGCTCGGACGTTTCGAGATCCTGCAGGTGAAGCCCGGCATTTACAGCCTGACGGCGTCGTTCATCGGTTACAGAACGGTCGTGACCCCCGAATACCAGGTGTCGGCCCGGACGCCTTTCATCG
>ERZ650307.1471-NODE-1471-length-13262-cov-6.617097_pt1 | contig 13262 bp, 8 predicted proteins | sample MGYA00376243_ERZ650307 | MGnify/ENA primary metagenome ERZ650307 (study PRJEB26733, sample SAMN07839242) | wastewater metagenome | biome: urban; feature: artificial channel; material: waste water | place: USA: North Carolina | collected 2016-03-31 ... | reverse complement strand
GTAGAGGTTATGATATTGTAAGTGGTGGAACAGATAATCACTTAGTTTTAGTATCTTTCTTAAATAAACCATTCTCAGGAAAAGATGCAGATGCAGCTTTAGGAAATGCTGGAATTACTGTAAATAAAAATACAGTTCCAGGAGAAACAAGAAGTCCATTTGTAACTTCAGGTATTAGAATTGGAAGCCCTGCACTAACAGCACGTGGAATGAAAGAAAAAGAGTTTGAATTAATTGCAAATAAAATTTGTGATGTTTTAGATAATATTGAAGATACAGCTTTACATGCTAAAATCAACAAAGAGTTAGAAGATCTTGCTAGTAATTTTGTGATTTACAATCAATCGACTTTTTAAGGGTCTGTAAACATTTGGAGAAGAAATATGTCTACTTTAAATAACAATTATAAACAAATTGAAAAAGCTATAAAATATATTGATGAGAATTTCAAAGAACATCCATCAGTTGATGAAGTTGCAAAAAATATCGGTATGAGTAAATACCATTTTATAAGAGTATTTAAAGAGTATGTAGGAGTAACTCCCAAACAATTTTTACACAGTGTTACTTTAAATTATGCAAAAGAGCATATCAAAGAATCCAAATCCATTCTAGATAGTAGTTTGGATATTGGATTATCTAGCAGTAGCCGTCTTCATGAACTTTTTGTAAACCTAATTGGAGTAACTCCAAAAGAGTGGAAAGAAAAAGGAAAAGATGTACAAATCACTTATGGATTTGGACAAACTCCTTTTGGAGAAGCACTAATTGGATTTACCGATAAAGGGGTTTGTTATTTAGGATTTATTGATGATAATAAAAATGAGATTTTTAATAGATTCAATGAACTTTGGGAAAATGCCAATCTTCATCACGATGAAAAAGCTGCCAATGAATATTTAGAAAATATCTTCGTTAAAAACAAAAAATATTCCCTTTTTGTAAAGGGAACAAATCTTCAAGTAAATGTTTGGAAAGCCTTATTAAACCTACCAAATGGTATCGTTGCCACTTATTCTGATATAGCAAATTATTTAGATAAACCCAAAGCCGTTCGAGCAGTTGCTAGTGCTATTGGAAGAAACCATATTGGTTATTTAATTCCTTGCCACAGAGTCATTGCAAAAAGTGGAGCAATGAGTGGTTATAGATGGGGAATTGAAAGAAAAAAAATACTTATTGCTTACGAATCAGTAAATAAAGAAAATATTCCTGATAAGTAAGCCTTTTAATATTTTATTTTTCTATTTCAATTAAAGCATTCTCAAATCTTTTAAATCCTTGTTTCATCTCTTTTTTTGAGATATTTAAAGGAGGTAAAAATCTAATTATATTTTTTCCAGATTTAAGAACTAAAACTCTATTTTTAAGTGCTAAATTTATAATCTCTTCTAATTTCTTTTCATCTTTTAATACAAGTCCTTGCATAAAACCAAAACCTGTTTTTTTTGAAAAAATATCTTTGTAAGTATCAACAAAATAGTTTAAACAATTGTCAAAATATCTTATATTTTTTTTCAATTTTCCACTATTTTTGTACTCTTCTAAAACACTCAAAACTTCTTTACAAACCGTAGTTGAAAAATGATTTCCTCCAAAAGTTGAGCCATGATCACCTGCTTTAAAAATATCTTTTAAATTTGTCATCATTACACCAATTGGAATTCCAGAAGCTAAACCTTTTGCCAAAGTTATGATATTTGGCTCAATTTTAAAGTAGTGAGAAATCAAAAACTTCCCACTTCTATAAACTCCTGTTTGAACTTCATCTATTATCAAAAGTAACTTCTTCTCTTTTAAAATTCTTTCAAGTCTTTGTACTTGAAAAATATCTTGCATAAAAATACCACCCTCACCTTGAATCAACTCTAACATAACACCAACAGTTGTATCATCAATCATAGTAATAGCTTCATTTATATCATTTGCATAAACAAATCCATCAGGATAAGGTCCAAAATATTTATGTTTATCCTCTTGAGCAGTTGCTTTTAGTGTTGCTATTGTTCTTCCATGAAAAGAGTTTTTTATTGTTATGATTTTATATTTTGGTTTAGGAAATGCTGTATTTCCATACTTTCTTGCAAGTTTTATAGCACTTTCATTTGCTTCTGCTCCACTATTACAAAAAAAACACTGCATATCATAAGTGCTTAATTCAACTATTTTTTTTGCACACTCTTCTTGCGGTTTTATTCGATATATATTTGAACTGTGCAAAACTTTTTTTGCTTGTTTTTCTATTGTTTTTGCTACTTTTTTATTTGCATAACCTAAACTATTTACTCCCACTCCTGAAGCAAAATCTATATAATCTTTTTTATTTTCATCAAATAATAGAGATTTTTTACCTTTTATAAATGCAATATCTAATCGATTATATAAAGGTAATATATATTTATTCATAACTTTCCTTTTTTATGTATGATAAAAGCTAAATTGATTATCTTCATCTCCTAGCTCATATCTTTTTGTTAAAGAGTTTTTAAATTGATGCCCCAAATCTTCACAAGCTAATGCTTCTTTTGTGAGATTTATATCAATTTTTGGCTCAACAATAATTTGATTTAATTTTTCAATAGTTAAATTAGGGTTTGTCCTTTGCTCTAAAACAACATCATCATTTTGTGAAATTTGTCCCTCTTTTAAAACTTTTGCGTAAAATCCAGTCAAACCTGTTTCAAAAATAAATTTCGTCATATTGTTTTTTAAACTATTTGCACTAAGTTTCCAACAAGGTTGCCTTGGTTGTGTTATTTGTACTTTTGCTTGACCAATTTTTAAGATATCTCCAACACAAATATCTTTTTCACAAATCTTATCAAGTATTAAGTTTTCTCCAAAAAACGCCATATTTGCCATATCAAAACTATTATCAAAAGAAGAACTTATTTTTTCATAAGTTATACTTGAAAATAAAAATAATGCTTTATTAACTCCACCATGATGGACTAAATCTGCTTGAAAATCATCAACAAATCCAGTTTTTGTTAAATAAGCTTTTGAAACTGGATATTTTTTGATACCTGAAATCAACTCTTGCCTTTTTTGGTTTTCAAGTTTTGTTACAGTTACATTTCCAACTTTTACATATAATACGTTTGATATTTTTGTAGCCATTTTCTATACTCCAATTTTATATATTAAAAGTATAGAAAAATGAAGGAGTTTTTACAATCTGTTAATTGCTATTTTAATTTTAAAATTAAAAAAGAAAAATTTTGAATAATTAGATTAAAATTATGATGAAATATTTTATAGATTAAATGTTTAATAAATTGAGACCAAAGTCCCAATTTAAAATAATATTATAAAAGTTCTTTTACTAAATCAGCAGATGATTTTGAAGATAGCAAAATTGGTGCTACATCAAATACTGTTTTAGCTCCAAAATCACCTTTTAAAGACATTCTATAAGTAGCTCTAGCATATGCTACAAGTACACTTGCAGTAAACTCTGGATTGCTATCAAGTTTTAAAGCATATTCAATTACTTGATTTACACCTTCGCTTGATTTTCCACTTCTTATTACAAATCCACCATGAGGCATAGTATTGTGATTTTTATCAAACTCTTCTTGGCTTATAAAATTTACTGTTGTATCATAAGGCTCAAAGTAGTTTGGCATTGTTTTTATCTCATTTTCTACTTTTTTAGCATCTGCACCATCCTTTAAAACCACAAAACACTCTCTAGAATGTTTTTCTTTTGTAGTTAAAGTAGGTCTTGCACCACTTCTTACTTTTTCAATAGCACTATTTGAAGGAATTGTATATTGAACTCCATTTTTTACACCCTCAACTCTTCTTATTGCATCTGAGTGTCCTTGACTTAATCCTTTTCCCCAAAATGTATAAGTATCTCCATCTGGAAGTAAAGCTTCTCCATATATTCTATTTATTGAAAACATTCCAGGATCCCAACCAACAGAAATCATTCCTATTTTTTTATTTTTTTGGCAAGCTTTATCAACACTTGCAAAATAAGCTGGAATTTCAGCATGATTATCATAACTATCTACTATATGAAAATGCTCCGCAAATTTTGGTCCTTGAATAGGTAAATCATCTTTTGAACCACCACATAAAATTAAAACATCGATCTTTTCTTTGAAATCTAAAATATTTTCTAAGGAAAATACAGGAGTGTTTATTGTAGTTACACTTTTTGGGTCTCTTCTTGAAAAAACCGCTACTAAACTCATATCAGGATTTTTTGAAATAGAAAGCTCAACACCTCTTCCTAAATTCCCATATCCAACAATTGCAACTTTAATCTGATTATTCATGCTAAACGCTCCTTTTGAAGTAGTAAGTTTTTTTGGTATGTAAGATATAACAAAAAAATTTCGGCAATATTTTACTATTAAAAAACTTAATAAAATAGTTAGTAGTGTTGTTGTAGAATGACGATTGTCCAATTTTAGGAGTAAAAATGAATATAATAGAGTTCGAAAATATAGATGTTGGATATGATGAAAAAGTTGTTTTAAAAGATATAAATTTGAAGATTAAAAGTGGTGAACACTTTGCAATTTTAGGTGCAAATGGAAGTGGAAAATCAACTTTAATGAAACTAATACAGTCTCAAATTCATCCAAGACAGACAAAAAATTTCAAAAAAGAGATTTTTGGAAAAAGTAGATACTCCATTTTTGAATTAAAAAAAGAGTTAGGAGTAATAACAAATGACTTACACAACTATTTTGAAAAAGAAGGTGGATATTTAAGTGGTTTTGAGGTAGTTTTAAGTGGATATTATAGCTCAATAGGAATATTTACTCATCAAGATTTTACAAAAGAGCAGATAAAAAAAGCTCTTGAAGTTATGGATTTTTTAGAAATTATTGATTTAAAAGATAAAAAAGTATCATCTATGAGTACAGGGCAACTTCGAAAATGTATAGTTGCTCGTGCTTTAATACACGATCCAAAAGCTTTTGTACTAGATGAACCAACAGTTGGGCTTGATATAAAAGCACAAATAAATTTTATAAAACTACTACAAAAAATATCACTAAAATCAACAATTATTTTAGTAACTCATCATTTAGAAGAGATATTTCCAGAGATAAAAAATGTAGCTCTTATTTATAACAATACAATTTTTAAAATTGGTAAAAAAGAGGATATTTTAAATAGTGAAAATTTAAGTACAGTTTTTGATATAAAAATTGAAGTAAAACAGAAAAATGAAAGATATTACATTGAAACTGTTTTATAATAAATTTATTTTTCATTGTGCTATAATCTAAAAAAAATACAAATCAAAGGAAAAAGAAAAATGAAAGCAGTAAAAATAATCTCTTATTTAATACTTTCACTAATATTTTTATATATTTTAAGTGGTTTTTTTCTTCTTCCTTATATCGCAAAAAAAGAGATTGTAAAAAATTTAGATGAAATCTTAATTACAAAAACAAAAATAGAAAAAATATACTTTAACCCTCTGACTCTAAACTTAGAGTTAAAGAATTTTTCACTTATAGATGAAAAAGAGCAAGAAGTTGTAGGTTTAAAAAATTTATTTATTGATTTTAGAGCTTTAAAATCAATAGAAAAAAAGCATTTTCATATAAAAAATATTTTACTTGAAGGTATTTATCTAAACATAATAGAAGAAGAAAAAGGAGTTTTTAACCTAGCAAGTTTATTAAAACCAACACAAACAAAAGAAGAAGAGACAAATCAAAAAGAGAAAACAAAACTTATTGATTTTTTAGTTTCTAAAATTGTTTTAAAAGATACAAATATAGATTTTACAAGTTTTACAGATAAAAAAAAGTACAACTTACATCTAAAAGATATAAACTATACAATATATGATTTTGGAACATTTAAGAACTCTTTATCTTCAAACAACTTACAATTTAAATTAAATGAAAATACAGATGTAAAAATTTCTGGCGGTCTAAAAATTGAGCCATTTATTGCTTATGGTAAAATTACTATCTCAAATTTAAAAATAAAAGAGATTTTAGATTTTGATAAATCTCTTTTTAATTTTGAATTAAACCCTGAAGCAAATATAAATCTTGCTTTAAATTACAATATTGATACTACAAATGATTTGAATATATTTTTAAATAGTGAAATTTTTGAGATAAATGATTTAAAATTAAATCAAAATCAAAAAGAGATAGCACGATTAAACAAACTAGATTTAAAATATTTTTCATTTGATTTAAATAATCAGGAGTTAAATTTTAAAGACTTAACAATAAATGATTTATATGCAAATATGATTTTAGATAAAGGTGGAGTTAATTTTGCAAATCTTTTAAAAGAGCAAAAAGATGAAAAAGAGATAAAAAGTAGTAATCAAGAAAATAATGAAAATAATTTAAATAATAAACCATGGAAAATAAATTTAGAAAATATTAATCTAAATGCAAATTTTGATTTTCATGATATTTTAAATAATTCAAAACTAAATATTAAAGATATAAAAGCAAAAACTGCAAATATAAATATAGTAGATGATAAGATAAATATTAAAGGTGCTAATTTAGTAACTTTAAATACAAAATATATTGATAATAACAATAAATTAAATATAAGCTCTAGCAAAACAGATTTAACTCATGATGATATTTTTATAAATGGTTCAAAAGTTGAAATATTAAATTCGGCTTTAAAAAAAGATAAAATAACATTTGAAGATCAAAAATTGAAACTTAAAATAACTACAAATAATCTTGGTTTAGAGCTATCAAAACTATCTATTTTTGATGAAATATCTTTTGATTTATCAAATCTAAAACTAAATAATTTTATTTTAGAAGATAAAAACAGTAATATCTCTTTATCTTCAAAAAATAGTAACCTTAAAGTAAATAACTTTTTATTAGATAAACAGAATAATATCTCTATAAACAAAAGTGAACTTTATGATACAAATGTTAATTTTTTTGATTCAAATAGCTCTTTTGATATAAATACAAAAAAAACAAATTTAAAAATCTCAAACTTTAACTTAAAAAAAGATGTAGTAACTATTGGTCAAATATTATTAAAAGAGCCTAAAATAGATATTATAAATATGGAAAGTAAGTTAAAAATTGAGGCTAAAGATATAAATCTTGATTTAAATAAACTAGTTAATAAAGAGAATTTATTTAAAATAGAGAAAACAAATTTAAACAACCCTCATATTTCTATAATCTTACCAAAAAGTATTCAAACAAAAGATGAAATAGAAAAAAATGATATCAAAAAAGAAGAGATTGATAAAAAAGTTGAAAATAAAAAAACAAAAAGAGTAAATTTTGGTCCAATTAATATAAAGAATATGACTTTGGATTTTGAAGATAAAAATCTTCCAATTCCTTTTAAAACGACAATTTCAAAACTAACTGGAGAAGTTTCAGCAGTAAAAAATAGAGCAAATAGTACTTCTAATCTTGAGATAAATGGGGTTGTAGATAATTATGGAGTTGCTAAAATAACAGGAATTGTAAATCCAAATAATATAAAACTTCTAACAGATGTAAATATGAAGTTTAAAAATATATCTATGAAAAATTTTACACCATATACAGCAAAGTTTGTTGGTAGAGCAATTAAAGATGGTAAATTAGAACTCGATTTAAACTACAATATAAGTGAATCAAACCTAAAAGCAAAAAATAGTATTATCATTAAAAAACTAGAGTTAGGAGAGAAGATAGAGAGTAAAGATGCAGTATCTTTACCTTTAGATTTAGCAATTACTCTTTTAGAGGATAGCTCAAATACTATTGATTTAAATCTTCCTGTTTCTGGAAATGTAGATGATCCAGAGTTTTCTATTGCAGCAATAGTTTGGAAAGCATTTGTAAATCTTATTACAAAGGCTATAACAGCACCATTTTCACTTATTGGAAGCTTATTTAATTTTAGTGAAGATGAGATAAATAGCGTAGATTTTAATTTAAAAGAGAGCGAAATAACACCTATTCAAAAAGAGACTTTAGACAAAATAGCTCTTATTTTAAATAGTAAAAAAGAGTTTGCAATTAGTTTTTCTCCATCTTTTGATGAAAAAAATGAAAAAGAAAAAATTGCAAATCAAAGAGCATTAAATATTCAAAAATATTTAATTGAAGAGAAATCAATAGATAAAAAACAGGTTATCTTAGAAAAGGAAATTAAAAAAACATCATCAAATATTGATTTAAATTTAAAAGAGATAAAAAAATAATCTAAAAGCGAAAATTAAGTCAATATTGTTTATATTTCTAGTTATTAAAATTTTATTAAAGGAAAAAATTGGATCCTGATATACAATCCTATGTTATGCTTTTTGTTGCACTAATTTTAGTGCTTTTAAATGGTTTTTTCGTTCTTTCTGAATTTGCAATTGTCAAAGTAAGAAAAACAAAATTAGAAGAGTTTGTAAAACAGGGTAAAAGCGGTGCTTCTTTGGCACTAAAAATGTCTAATTCTCTTGATACTTATTTAAGCGCAACTCAACTTGGAATTACTTTTTCTTCTCTTGCTCTTGGTTGGATTGGTGAACCTGCTCTTGCTAAACTTATAGAGACTAATTTTAGTTATTTAGCAAATAATCCTGTTTTATTGCATACTATTAGTTTTATCATAGCGTTTTCTATAGTAACATTTCTTCATGTTGTTTTTGGTGAAATTGTTCCAAAATCTATTGCTATTGCAAAAGCTGAAGTGATGGTTTTATATATTGCTCGTCCTTTATATCTATTTTGGTTAGTTTTTTATCCACTTATCAGATTTTTTGATATTGTAGCTGCTGCTATTCTTAGAGCTCTTGGAGTTAAACCAGCAACAGAACATGAATTAGCACACTCAGAAGAAGAACTTAGAATTATAGTAAATGAGAGTTTTAAAGGTGGTCATATTGATTCAGTTGAGAGTGAAATTATAAAAAATGCAGTGGATTTTTCAGAAACTGTTGCAAAAGAGATTATGACACCAAGAAAAGATATGATATGTTTAAATTCTGAAAAAAGCTTTGAGGAAAATATCAAAAGAGTAACTTCAACAAAACATACTAGATATCCATATTGCCATGGAGGAAAAGATAATATTGTAGGAATGGTTCACACTAGAGATTTATTAAATAACGCTCTTGAAAATAAAGATATAGATATTGCAAAATATGTAAGACCAATTATTATGGTGCCTGAAAATACATCAATCTCTACTATTTTAACAAGAATGAATAAAAGTAGAATTCATTTAGCATTAGTTGTTGATGAGTATGGTGGAACTTCTGGTCTTATTACTTTAGATGATATTATTGAAGAGATTATTGGTGAAACGACAGATGAACATGATCCAAAAAATGAAACTATTAAAAAAATAGATGAAAATAAATATGAACTAGATGGTATGGTAAATATTGAAAAAGTTGAAGAGATTTTAGATATAACTTTTGAAGAGACTGAAATATCTGTTACTATTGGCGGAAGAATATTTAATTTAATAGGTAGATTACCAGTAGCTGGAGAAACTATTGAAGATAAGTATTGTACTTATAAAATTTTAGAAGTAGGAAGTAATCGTATAAAAAGAATATTATGCGAAAAAATAGTAGAAGAATAATATCTTAAAATAGAGAGCTAAAGTTTTATAACTTTAGCCCCAAATCCACCACTACTTGGATGTGCATCTTCAAAACCTTTTACTCTTGGATGTTTTTTCAAAAACTCTTTTACAGCAAAAGCTAATTTTCCAGAACCAATCCCGTGATATACTAAAACTTCTTCAAATCCAGCCAAAAGAGCATCACTTAAAAACTTATCAAGATTCTCAATAGCCTCTTCTGCTCTAAGACCGTGTAAATCTAACTTTATATTTCCTGTTTCTGGCTTTTGAATAGTTACAACAGCTTTTTTTGTAGGAATTTTTGGTGGAGGATTTCCACTTCTACTTAAATCATTAAGTTGAACTTGAACTTTCATTCCCATATCATTTTCAATAAATGCCTTAGAACCTTTAATTGAAACAATAGTTCCTTTTGTATTTCTATATTTAACTCTATCTCCAACTTTTAGCTCAATTTTTTCTTGTACTTTTTCAACTTCTATCTCTTTTGCTATTTTGTGTGAAATATTTAAATGTTGATGTGATTGGCTAACAAGTTTTGCTTTTATAGCCTTTTTTGCTTCATCTCGTGCATCTTGATACTCTTTATGAAGCTTTGATTTTTCACTATAAATATGTAAATCTAAACTCTCTTTTTGCTCTTTTAAATTATTTGATAATCTTTTATAATTTTCTATTTCACTATCTAAATTTGCTATTTTTTGCCTATACTCACGCTCAAGCTCACTACTTCTTTCTATCAACTCATTTAATCTATCTTTATCTTCTCCATAAACCTCTTTTGCCCTTTTTACAACTCCCGCTGGAATTTTATATCTCAATGCTGTTTCAAAAGCATAAGATCTACCAATAGTTCCTTGTAAAAACTGATATGTTGGTTTTTGATTCTCTTCATCATAAAGTGCTGCTATTAACTCAACATTTGGGTTTGAAGCCATCAAAGCAGCCAATCTTTTATGATGAGTTGTAATTATTATTTTTATATCATTTTTAATTAAATCTTCAATTATAACTTTGAATAAGCTTGCGGCTTCATCTGAATCAGTACCTAATTCTATCTCATCAACTCCAACTATTGCATTTTTTACTTCAAAAAGCTTTGAAAATTCTAACATTCTACCAGCAAATGTGGAAATATCATTTTTAACACTTTGAGGATCATCTAAAACAGCATTTATAGATTTAAAATTACTTACAACTGTACTTTTATGAGCATTATATGGAAGTAGATATTTTGATAGAAAAATCGCACTTAAAATCGATTTTAGCATCATTGTTTTTCCACCTGCATTTACTCCTGTTATCATAATAACACTCTTTGAAAAATCAATAGAAATAGGTCTTGGACTACTTAAAGCTGGATGACAAAAATCAACAAGTCTGTTCTCATCTTTTTTAGAAGGTAAAATAAAATTTTTATCCCCTATTTTTGAGAAAAATATCCTAGCTTGATAGTGATCAAACTTATCAAACTCTTTATTTATAAACTTTAAAAAAAGTAGATTTTTTTCAAAAATATGAGAAATTTCTTTACAAAGTTTAAACAAAATCTCCTCTTGTTTGTTTTTTAAATCACTCTGTTTCTCTTTTAAATCACTAACACTATGTGGAATTACATAAAAGAATCCTGAATTAGACCTATCTATAACACTTCCACTAAGTATATGATTAAATCCTCCACGAACTAATAAACACTCCTGCTCATTTATAAAATGTACCTGCATATCTACTAAATAAGGCTTTATTTTTGAGGAGTTTATAGTTTTATAAAGGCTCTGTTTTATCTCTTCTTTATTTTTATAAATAGCTTGTTTTATATTGTCAAAATCTTCATCAACACCCTCTTTTAGATTTGCTTTATCATCAAAATATTCACAAATTTTTAAAATATCATTTGGAATAATGATTTTATCCATCCACTCAAAAAGTTTTCCTTCAAAATTAAATCTTTTTAGATATAAAAAATAGTTTATTATTTTTATAAACTCATAAATTTCATAAACTCTTAAAACACCTTGTTTTTGAAGATGCATTAACTGTGAATCAAGATTTTGTACACTTAAAGGTTGGTTTATATTATATTTTGAAAGTTCACTTATTATTTTATAGTGAATATTTATATCACCTTCTAATATTATAGATTTTTCTCTTGCAAAAAGTTTTGAAAAGTTTGTGATATATTCGTTTAAGTCTAGTTTTTTTATTAAATTTTCCATAGTTTGAATTGTATCAAAATAGCAATAAGGTTCTTATGAAAAATTTTATATTTTTATATTAAAACAATAGTAAAAACAGTAATACCTTTAATCTTTTTGATTAAATTTATTAAAATTATCAATCATATTTGAAGGTGTTGTAAATACTCTTTTAAATATATTTAAAGGGGCAGAAAATCCATCTTTAAATAAATTTGTAGTAAGAACTGGATCACTTAAGCTTCCTGTTAATTGAATTTGGGTTTCAACTCTCTTTTCATCTCCCAATAAAATATAATTTACAATTGGAATATATTCAAATACAGATGAATATGTTTTTAAAAATACTAAATTAAGCGTTGCATCTACCTCTTTTTTATTTAAATCTAAAACTCCTTTTCCTTCAAAATCCATACCATTTCCAACTGTGTGTAAATTTTTTATATCAATTAAATTTTTATCATTATCATATTCAAATTCAACTACACCCTCTTTTATTTTGTAAATTCCTAATTTATTTAAGCCAAAAACAGCAGGAATAGCCAAAAGAGGATTTATAAAAGCTGGTGAACTTTCAACTAAAAACATAATATTATTTAAAATAGTCACATTTTTTAAACTACTATCTTCTACTATTAATTTTCCTTTTATACTTTTTGTAGTTCCATTTGCAAAAAAATCAATTTTTCCACCATCTAAAATATTACTATTTGCAAAAGTATTTATAAATTTTTCATTTATCTTTGCTGCATATATATCTATATTATTGTTTTGATTTGTAAAACTTATTTTACTATCTTCAAACTCTAAATAGAAAAATTTTCTATCCTTATTTATATTTAACTCATAAAAATCTGCTAATATCTTATTTTTATTATTTATAACTATATTTGATTTTGTTCCAATAATACCAATATTGCCTATTTTCTCATGAATATCATTATATTTTGTATCATAAAAAATATCATATCCATCTAATTTTATAGTTGTTTGATTATCTCTTACTCTTAAAAAAATATCATCTTTTTTTGAGTTTATATCTAAAATATCATTTTTGTATTTTCCTAAAATATCAAGCTCTTTTAAATCTTGATTATCTTTTTTTATAGGTAAATCCAAATCAAATAAAGATGCATTAAAAGTTATTAAATCTTTTTTTATATTAAAATTAGCACTTTTTATTTTATACTCTTGATTATCAAAAAATAGTTTAGAATTTTTTAAGTCTATATTTGTATCAAATTCTAATTTACTATTTTTACTGATATTCTCATCATAATAAATATCATATCCATCTAAAAAAAGATCTATATTATCTTTAAAATTTAACCTTATTGAGTTATCACTAGAAGAGATTTGTACGCTATCTTTATTGATATTTCCATAAAAATCTAAACTATTTATCTCTTTATTATCTTTTTTTATAGGAATAGTAAATCCACTAAAAAATCCATTGAAGTCTATATTATCTTTATTTATAATTTTTAAAGATATATTTCCACT
>ERZ650307.1466-NODE-1466-length-13274-cov-9.478856_pt1 | contig 13274 bp, 18 predicted proteins | sample MGYA00376243_ERZ650307 | MGnify/ENA primary metagenome ERZ650307 (study PRJEB26733, sample SAMN07839242) | wastewater metagenome | biome: urban; feature: artificial channel; material: waste water | place: USA: North Carolina | collected 2016-03-31 ... | reverse complement strand
GTTGGGGCTCGCATTCCTTAACGTACTTTAAATTCCGAATTCTGAAGCGACCCCTCATAGGCTTTTTCGTCTTCCCGTTTACCTACTGCGACCACCCATATAACAATCTCGTCATCGATAACCTTGTAAATCAAACGAAAACCAGATGCTCTCAGCTTTATTTTAAAGCAGCCAGCCAGATCACCATGCAGTCGGGCTGATTCCACATAAGGGTTTTGCTGAAGCTTTTTTAGCTTCTTTTTGAATTGCTCACGGATCGTCTTTTCGAGCTTATTCCATTCCTTAAACGCCCTTTCGTCAAATTCAACATTAAAGGTCATCAACGTTAACCCTGATCCGTCTTGCCGGATTTTTCAGTCTTTCCCGAACAACTGCCAGAATATCAGCGTCTTCATCATCTTCGCTCACCATCACTGAGACTTCAGCAAAGGGGAGTTTTTCGTTCTCTGCAACATACCGCAGGAACAGACGAAGTGCGTCCGAAGGCGACAGATTCAGTTTTTCAAAGGCCTGATAGGCGTCTTTTTTCAGTTCGTCATCAACGCGGATTTGAATTGTGCTCATTGCTCGTACTCCGGTTATATCGTGTACAGTTATTATACGTGTACTACAAGTGTAATTACAAGTGTGGTGCATTTTTTTCTAACCAGCAAGTAATGGCCACCACCCTTTTTTGACGGCAGAACACTAAATGAATGACTTATGTAATACATAAGTAGTCTATTTTCGTGTCAGAAGATGGCTGTAATCGCGGTGATCCAGCGAAAATGTGACACCCAGCTGTGGTGCAACGTCCAGTGCAAAAACCTTCAGATACACCTCCGTGCTTTCATAACGTTCATGCCCCATATAGGCCTGGACGACTTTCGGCGGCACGTGGTTGAAAAACAGATGCATGGCAAAACTGTGCCGCAGCGTCTTTGGATTGATGGCCGGGAGTGCAAATTCAATCCCCTCCTCCCGGGCTCTGTCGATCGCCTGTTGCATCCACAGCCAGGCTGTTTTCCTGCTGACGGCAAACAAGGGGCGTCGTCGGCCGGTTCTGAACGTGGCCAGATAGCGGCGAAGCTGATCGACATATGCGGCATCGAGCAGCGGCACTATCCGGGCTATCTTCTCATCCGCTGACGGTCGTCCCCTTCCCCGCTGGCGTTGTTTCAGTGTGCGTAACCGGATGCAGGGGCGTGGACCATCAAGTTGCAAATCCTCGGGTGTGATGGTCAGGGCTTCAGTAATACGGGCTCCGGTATTCCACAGTGTGGCAAAGAGCATACGCTGGCGCTCATCCGGCAGATAATGCAGTAATACGGCAACTTCGGGCGCCAGCAGATATTTAGGGAGATATGGCTGCAGCAGCGCCATACCACGCAGCGCGATGGCTGTTTCATAGTTTGTCGCAGGGACAGGGCTGTCGCCCGCTGTCATCAGCATTCTTCCCTCCCCCCTTTTATTTGATGTAATACATTTAAAATACAAATGTAATTCCAATGAATTACATAAACACTCACTCAGACCAGTTAAATCGCACCCATGTTTTTCGCCTCAGCCATAAACGTCCCGTAATGGCTTTCTGGGACGACGACCGGGATTGTTCTGCGGTTGTACAGTTGCATCAGCAACAATGTGCGATGGCGGCCGTCCGATACGCCAGAGTGTGTGACTGAAACCTGCGGGTATTCAACTGTGCCTTTCGCGATGTAGGTTTTGATCCTGTGCCACCGGCGCGGGTCAATGCAGAATGCACCGTCACCAAGAACGCTGAGAAAGGCCAGTCCGTCTACTTCAACAATCTTCGTCGGCTGATGGCGAAGCGGCTGCGGCAGATAAAACTGCAGGTCCTCAAAAGCCGGGAACGTGAGGCCCGACTCGTCCCGGGGGATGGCCTCAAAGGACGTAAAGGGATACTTCGTCATATAGGTCTGCATAAAGGTGTCCAGGTCTGTCTCAATCCTGGAGAACCATTCTGGTTCAGGTAAAAACGCTTTATCCCGCTCCCGCATCTCTCTGATGCTGTCGCCGAACAGGTCTTCAAGGCTGATGTTAACCTCCATGCTGCACTCCTGTTGCTGAATAAAAACAAAACCACGGCCCGGCAGGAACAACAACATGGGTATCCCGGGGTGGGGAGGTATCATTTTTTGTGTAATTCATTTGTATTACACAGGTGCGCTGTGCAAATTCTGTCGGGTAATACCCCTGCCAGTTATAAATTATTCGCGTAGCGTAATCCCGGCTTTCGTACTTATTCTGACACCTCCGTAGCCCTTATGCCACGGGAATAATTCGCCGCAGCCGTTTCCGTGAGGTAACAAAAATCGAAATATTCGTGTTCTGATACCTGGGTATTTTCAGCCAGGTGCCGGGAGAGTCGGAGAAAAAATGCTCTGTTCTGCCGTGGAACCGGACAGGATGCGGGCCGGAAGCGAAAAGTTGCCAGAGGCTGGGCAGTGAAACACTCTGCCTGTTTCGTTACATCGACGGGAATGAATGCGTTCAGGCGAAAAAAAACCGCCTTCAGAGGCGGTTTTTTAAAGGTATGGCCCTAACCAGTCCGGGACAAAACCACAGTCAAGCAGGAGAGAGCCGTTTTTTTCGGTACAATACGCTGCAGGTTCTGCAACGTATTCAAATGCGCTAATATACGGTAATTATAACACTACACAGAAAGGACGCAACAGCATGAGGATTGATGTTCGCCTGAGACGTAACGGCCTTTCCCCACGTCAGTTATTTTTCATTGAATGCTGGGGAAGTCTTGCGCATAAAGAAAGCACGGATACTGACAGGGTCGGATTCAATAACATCCTCAATGCGATTAATGAGCTCCTTTCACTGTTTCCGCAGGGTAATAAATTTAAAGGGCAGGATAAACGCAAAAGAGCAGCACAGGAGCTGCTTGAACTGCTGAAAGAAGATGTTGTTTTATCTGATGACCGTTTTGAAAGCATACCCAATCAGCTTAAAGATATGCTGGATATTAAAAACGCCTGGTCGGATAAAGAACGTAGCCCGGTGGAAAAACACCAGGGACTGATGGAGAGTTTATTCACTCAGTTAAAACTGACCCTGGAAGCGCATTATTTACCGGCAAGTCTGGAGCGCCTGGAGGCTGAAATCAGCAAGGGGGAATTCCCGTCTGACAGTGATTATGCCTGTATAACGTCGCTCTGTAATAACATCATGAGTTTTCTTCTTACCCTGGGAATGCCGCTGACGGAATGCTCATTACTGTATTCACGTATCCTGATGAATGACAGACAAACCTTTGACGTCCGTTTCAGGTCCTGGGCAGAAAAGGTGAATGTCAGATCGCAACAGTATATTGTCAGCATTACCATGGAAAATGAAAAATTCCATGACATGTTACAACAGACCGGAGAGCCTATCTTATTCAACGGATGCCGGTATTTTCATTTTACCAGCGATAAATATGTGCCCTCTGTCAGAACAGAAATTGAGGTTCAGGCTGTCTCTGTTCTCGCGGCGAAAGTTAAGGCCGATTTTGTTCTCAAGGATTCTCTTGATGTCGTCGCATATATGCTTGGGCGTGGACAAATCAACACACGCAGCGCCTTTCAGGTCAGGGATGAAGCCGGGAATGAGACAATCATACCGGGATTCAGTAATGAGATCCTGACGAACAGCGACCGACTGACGATGAGCGAGTTTGGCCATTTTATGTCGGCTATCACAGGTCTGTTCACCAGGGCATCACCTGAATCTGCGAGAAAAGTCAGTTCTGCCTTCCATTTTTTGCGCAATGGTCTGATTAACAAGACAACACAGGAAAACCAGTTTACTTCATTCTGGTCAGCCCTGGAGGCGCTGACACTGGATGTTTCCTCCCGCCAGCTTGATCACGATGAGCATGTTGTTTTTACCACCCCACCCTGTATGGGACTCGACTATGTAGTGAAGCAGTTGATTTCATTGAGAGGTATAGCCAGACAATTGAGACTGGAGTTGCACCTTCATGATGGACGCCGGGTTATTCCAGGCGAGTCTGATTTAGATGATATCTACACTTACCTGAAGGACAGCGAATTCACCCGGCAGTTTGGGGATGCGTTAAGTGATTATCCCTATGCGTCGTACATGCTGAGGAAGTTTACGGGGCTTTGTGTCCAGCCACGTGAACTGGGGAAGAAGATTATCCGCCACGCAGAAAAAGTGGAGCGTCACATTTATCGACTTTATATTTTGCGAAATACGATTGTCCATAATGCAGAGTCAAATCCTTACATTCAGTTTTTGACCGTCAATCTTGAACACTATCTTCGTGGCACGATCAATGCCATGTTTTATACCGCATCAATGCTTCCTGTTATTCGCTCACCGGAAGAGGCTTTCCAGAGATACCTTCACATGTACGAAATTTTGGTAAATGAGCTGGAGCCTACATTTGGCATTCCCCCCGGAGAACACCGTAGCATTGAGTCATTGATAGGTCAGAACAAAATAACCCCTGCAGATTCAAAACTTAAGGCCTGGTTGAAATTACATAAGTAATACTCATGTAATACATGGTGGTTCTGATTTTGCTGCTATCTATCAATTTGTACGCCTGGTTTCAGTGAGGGGTATACACTATGCTGTATACCCAGTGTGATGCGGACCTTCTTTGGGAGAAGGTAGTTGAATTCTCTGGTGGCGTTCGGTAGTACATATATTGCGTAGCATTACCAAAATATTTTTTGCAGGTAAATGAGTGAAGTAATAGAAAGCTGGACCTGTAATGTATAGGGTGTAAGGATGATTATGAATTGGTTTAACCGATTGATGCAACGTAGAAAAGATATCGAATCGTCATCACTGATGAACAAAACTAATGGGGAAATTATAACTGAATTAACCGGTGGACGATTTCTTGTCCATGGTAAACCTGTATATGAGCTTGCTCTTGAATATAAAAATGACATTGAAATAATGTTGTTGTGTTGTGAGTCTGAATTAGAAAAAATGAATGAAATCGGGCAGGTTGCTGCACCATTTTATTTTGAAAGAGTCGCTATTCTAGCCAGGAAAAATAAAAATTACAAACTCGAAGTTGATATTATTGAGCGCTACATTACAGAGTTGGAAGGGTTTTATAGGTTAAATAACCTACCTGTAGGTAGCGGTGTTATGGCCGGGCCACGTTTTAGTTCTATTGTTTCTCGCCTTGAAAAATCCAGGAAATCATTAGAAAGAAATATAAAAAGTGAGTAAGTTTAATTGTTATTTTCTGGGCTCCGGGAGGCAATAATACTTTGGTCTTTAACATTGATTGGCAAAAAGTGCTGTCTGTACAATCCAACGGGGATTTATACTGATAGCCATAATCATCACAGAACGGGGTAGAAGATGGCGACTGAGTGGGTGGATGTGGCTGATAATGCAGTTAAAATTGGACTAGGATCGGTGCTCACAATACTAGGCGGGTATTTGACGCTAAAATTATCTCAACGGCATGAGTTAAGGAAAGAAGCTTTAATTCAGCAGCGTAAGGATTTTGATGTGAAAGCCGGGCGCTACATCGATTTCTTATCAAGCTCACGAATGATGATGCAGAAATATATGATATCCCCATTCAGACCTGATGGTGAAGATTATATTGAATATACAAGACTGCATGAAACGGTATCCCTCATGACCACTAATCATGTTATGAGACAACTAGCCTTTGATGCTTACTTAGCAGTATCTCAGGCTTGCTTAATGGGAACAGCCGATCGCGATGAAAAAGCTCCTGTTCGGGCGGCGGCAGAAAAAGCAGTGAGCCAGTTTCAGGCTAATGCGAATGATGAACTACGATGTGAAAAGGAGGTAATCGAGGGGATGAATAAAAAAAACACCTGGAAATTCTGGCGACGATAATCACAAATTTTGCACAGAATACCTGTTTTGTCTAATCATCCGCTGAAGACAGTGATATACCTGTTAAATGTAATTCAAAAGAATTACATGTGTAATTTGTGAGTATTACATTTTAGTTTTTGTATGAAATGCATAGTTACGCTGCTCTCAGCGCTCAGTTGCGGTATTCTGGATCGTATATGGGCGTTATTCAGACGGGGGTGGGTTATGGCAAGCTGGTTAGATAAAGCCAGAGATAACATGCTGCGATATTCTTCGGGTCAGGCGTGGCCGGCGGTAATGAAAGAGTGGTCGGTCACCGGAGGATTTATAGACTCGCACTCCATCAACAAAACCTGCGAGCTGTGTGACAACGAAGGACTGCGCTATCAGTTTCAGATAACCAACGTGCTCACACATTATTCACTCTGGGTGGGCTCTACCTGTATTAACAAGTTCGTCCCTGTTTTTGTCGGCGGCAGAGAGCTGCTCGGTGAAGAAAAAGAAGCCGAAGTACGTAAAATTATGGCGGCCGCCAGGGCAACCTCAAGGCAGGAACGCGCAAAATCGGTTCTGGCACAGCTAAAAATCAAAGCACCTGACAGGTTCAGCGATCCGAAATGGGTGGCTAATCTTGATGTCGGGTACTCCGCCAGTCAGTTAAAGATGATTGCGGTGCTTTGTAAAAGCCACCGGATCACCTTTAATTCCGGGGATTTTAAAATCAACACCCGCAAGGCTAACGTTGTAGATCAAATACGGCTTCTGGAACCCTGGCAGTATTTCAATATGAGGGACGCTATCCCTAAAAGCCGGCATAAGCAGTTTGATGCCTGGTTTGCTGCAAAGAGAACAAAATAAGCAAGTCATGTAGTTCTTATGTAATACATAAGAACTACATGTAGGCCACCGTAATCAGCGAGGACTGAAACCGACGTCAGCGAGTGATTTCTGCAGTGCCTGGATGGCATCTTTCATCACCCATGTTTCATCATCGTCGACGGCACAGGCCCGCATTTCTGACCAGGTTAAGCGCTTAACAAATTGTGCCAGCGCCATTGCCTGGCTGTCAGTTAACTCAGTGGTCACGGTAACAGTGGGCATTAGTTGCACTCCTTTTTGTAAGCCAGAAAGATTACTTATGTAATTCTTGTGTATTACAAGTATTCCTTAATCATCTCCAGCATTTTTTCCGGTCCGGCTTCCCGGGCCAGGTACAGAGCTGCACGCAGCACGGTTGAGTCGGTGATAGTTTTTGTCGTGAGATCCTGAATTTCATCAACCAGTTCGCTGCACATCACTTTTTCCGCTGGTGTCATACGGATGGTTTTGGGGTTTTCGCTGGTCGTTCTGTTGCGGTTGACCTTGACGTTAGAAAGGCGGGTTTTCGCCTCTCCCTGTGTGGTTTCAGGTTTGACCATTGCGGGACGCGCGAGAGGGCCTTTAGCCATTTATGCAGCCTCGTTTGATAAGAGAGTTTCAAGTTCACGCATCAGCGCACGGTAATCGTTCAGGGCGAGGGACCCTTTGTTGTAATACCAGAGCGGGACGCAGGCAACCTGTGCCTGGGAGATGTTCTCATCAGCCCGGATACGGGTTTCCAGGTAGTTATCACGGGTTCGCTCGTTGGAAGCCAGTTGCTCATGAAGATAGGTGTTCATCTTCTTCTTGGCACCATTGTACTCATTGCGGAATACGCTGAACCGGGTAAAGCGGGTTTCACGTATCTCATCGAGATAGTCCAGTACAACATCCAGCCCGGTCAGAGCAAAGCTGCCGCCATCAACGGGAATAAGCACATGGTCCGCGGTATAGGCAGCGTTCGTGGTGGACAGGTTCAGACCTGGAGAACAGTCGATGAGGATATAATCGAATTTATCCATCACCGACTGCAGATGGCGGGACAGTATTTTTTCCCGATGGTGCCGGGTCAGGCAGTTTTCCATGACGCGTTCAAACGACGGATCTGACGGAATGATATAAAGGTTATCGATCACCTCTTCACCACTGACGGCCGGGATAATTGCATCAAAAATACTGAACCGCGGGTTGTTATATAAATCGCAGATGGTGTGGCCATACTGCGCGTAGTATTTTTTCCCGTTAGCCATCACCTCAGTCGAGTTGGCCTGCTGGTCTCCGTCGATAAGCAATACCCGACGCCCGGCATGTGCGAGGCTCATGGCGAGGTTGGTGATCGTGGAGGTTTTACCGGCACCACCCTTGTTATTCATGATGGCAATGATGCGGGCCACGGTGTTAACCAGCGGTGTCAGCTGAGATTGCACTGGAATTTCAGACATGAGAACTCCTCTCTCAATGAAATACAGGTGTATTACGTTTGCGACAATAGAGTATCGCCGTGTGTGATTACTATAGCATTACAAATGTAATACACAAGTATTTTTACTGAATTACGCAAGTATTCCATTTCATGCGTCAGATCCTTGACGACTGAGGGCAGCACGGGGTGTATCAGCAGCGCTGTTTTCAATGCCGGGAAATATCGCTGACGTTCTCTTCAGGCGGTGAGGCGCGACCTGGTGCATTGAATGTGATGGTGATGATTTTTCTGGCCAGCCCCTCATCGGAAAGGGCATCATCCACACTGACATCACGAATCAGTGGACTTTCCTCTTCTATATGTTGGGCAATATCCCGCAGCCACTCTGCCAGCATTTCTCTGTCCATCTTTCTCCGCTCCGGTTTTTTACAGTCAGCATCAACATACCACACCAGGAAAAGTGAAGTCTGCGTGGTGTGGTTAAAAGATAACCGTTTTGTCAGGCGTGCTGTCATCCGTGCTGGTAGCGACCTGCGCAGAATACCCTCACTTTATACACAGGATTGCCCACCGAAATTGTGGACAGCAACGATGAAAATACGATGTCGCTGCGCTCCTCATTAATACCGCTCTGCTGTGAACGCCGTGCCGCTACTGTAGCCGGGCCGCTTCGAATGCAAGGGTTCGCTACGCCGGTGTCCTCACCCGGTCGCAGTTAATTTCAAAGGCATTACCCGCTGTCTTCCCGTCGTTTTCCGTCTCAATTTTCGCCGTCAAACCGTCCAGCCAGCGTGGGCTTTTTCACTGCGCTGCGGCTTGCGGCACCGCCCCTGCATTCTCCGCTTTTCGCCCGGCTGTCGTATCGGCACGGCGTAACTGGCGCCGCATTTGAGAAAGGAGAACTACCATGTCCCGATTTATCCAGGGTAATTGCGTCCATATCATGTCCGGCTTTCCGGATAATGCTGTCGATTTCATTCTGACCGACCCGCCATATCTCGTCGGTTTTCGTGACCGTCAGGGGCGTACCATCGCCGGCGATAAAACCGATGAATGGCTGCAACCCGCCTGCCATGAGATGTATCGCGTCCTCAAAAAAGACGCGCTGATGGTGAGCTTCTACGGCTGGAACCGCGTCGATCGCTTTATGGCCGCGTGGAAAAAGGCCGGGTTCAGCGTCGTCGGCCACCTGGTGTTTACCAAAACCTACTCGTCCAAATCCGCGTATGTCGGCTACCGCCACGAATGCGCCTATATCCTGGCGAAAGGCCGTCCGCCCCTGCCGCAGAATCCGCTGCCGGACGTGCTGGGCTGGAAGTATTCCGGCAACCGCCACCACCCGACCGAAAAACCCGTGACCAGCCTGCAACCGCTGATTGAGTCTTTCACACATCCCGGCGCGATAGTCATGGACCCGTTTGCCGGCAGCGGTTCCACCTGCGTAGCGGCGCTCCAGTCTGGCCGTCGCTACATCGGTATCGAACTGCTTGAGCAGTACCACCGGGCCGGGCAGCAGCGTCTGGCCGCCGTCCGGCGCGCCATGCAGTACCCGGCCGCTAACGACGAGTTCCCGGAGGCCGCGTAATGAACTATGCAGGACACGAAAAACTCCGCGCAGAAGTGGCGGAAATCGCCAACAACATGTGTGACCTGCGGGCGACGCTGAACGGGATGGAGCACCGCTATCGCTTTGACTCCGATGTGCTGGCCGAACGCCTGACCCGTCAGACCCTTTTTCGCATCAATGCCCTGTTTATGGCGGCGTACAACGAAATTCTTGAGCTGGATGCCTGCTTTAAGGACTAAGGAGAAAAACATGTACGGAACCTGTGAAACCCTCTGCCAGTTGTTGCGTGAACAGTATCCCGCAGAAACCCCGCTGAACCTCATTGTCTGGTCCCCGGCGGATATCGAAGCGCTGGCCGACGGAATGGAATATGCCGTTTCGAAACAGGACACAAGGGCGGTACTGGCGCGTATGGACGCCATACCGGAAGAACAACGGCTTGAGTCGGGCGTGTCTGCCAGTGCGGTGATGGATCTGATTGAACAGGTGAAACAGGCCGTTCCGGCGGTAATGGTGCCGGCTGACCTGCTAGAAACCCTGCTGATAACCGCTGAACAGGCGTTGTGGCACAGAGAATGGTCCGCCCGGGATGAGAACCATCCGGTGCCGGAAAGCGTGACCCGTCGCCTGGCTGATGCGGCGAAAGTTCGCGCCTTAATGAAAAACTGAAATCTGCACGCCGCCCGGGCGGCGTGTACTGAACCCGTTCAGAGGAACCCACTATGCAGGAAATCACCACGTTAACCGCCCTTATCATGCGCCGTGCGCGCGATTTGATTGCTGATTATGGATGGCCTGACCATACCGATGTTGATCAGCGTGATCCGGTCAATAAACCGGGATGGATAAGTATTTATGTCCGTCTGGATGCGGCAAATATTGCTCATCTGCTTCCTTTGCTTTGTACCGGTGACGTACCCGCAGAGCTGCAAAGTGCCATGACAAAAATAGCCGGGACGCCAGCGCAGATTATTTTATCCGGCAGCCGTTATGCCGACGCGCCGCAGCTTCCGGAGAACGGAACACAGATAGCGTTCCCCTGGGCCGGGGAATGGCTGACGGAGCCGGAGATTCAGGCTGTAACGGATTGCCTGTCCCGCGCCGTGCGGGATGTCTCCCGGCAGGTATGGGAGGATGCGCGCCGGATAAAGGCGGCGCTGACCACGCGCGGGGAAACGCTGTTTTATCGCCAGACCCGAAACTTCCGTCTGGTTGTGAAGGAAAATGATATGCCCTGCTGGCTGGACGATGATGACAATTTGCCGGTGGTGCTCGATGCCATCCTGAACAAAGGGGCACGCTACAGCAGCGTCGAGTTCTTTGTTATCAGCGACAATGTTGATCAAATCCTGGCATGTGGCCAGATGTGCGATGTGCTGCGTATTCCGGGCGAGCCTCCGCGCCGGTGGATGGATTTAACCCTGTTACATGAGGTCATGGCAGAAGCGCGTGCAGAAATCAGTCTTGTCCGCAATGCCCTGTCAGCAATCCGGCCAGTATAGCGAACAGCAGGGGGCGGCGGCCCCCTGAATCAACATCGAAGGATAAGGATGTCGCCGGCTCCACTTTTATGGCTCTTCCTCCACGTTGTTCCGGCTTCGCGGTGAGTAACGCCCCGTGCGGACTGCGGCTTACGCCGTGCCTCTACTGTAGCCGGGCCGCGGCTGATGCAAGGGAAGCGTAAACGCCGTCACCTTCACCCGGTCGCAGTTTATTTCAAAGGCATTATCCGCCGTCTTCCCGTCGTTTTCCGGCTCATTTTTCGCCGTCAAACCGTCCAGCCTGCTCCTGCTTTTTTACTGCGCTGCGGCTTCGGTGACGCCCTTGCATCCTCCGCTTTTCGCCCGGCTGTCGTGTCGGCACGGCGTAAGCCGGAACTCAGACAACATCGACTATGGAGGATTTTTTATGAGCACTACGACCACCACACCCGCTGTTTACGTGGGCACGTATCACAAATACAACTGCGGCAGCATTTTCGGCAAATGGTTTGATCTGACGGAGTTTGACGGCAGGGAGGATTTTTACGAGGCCTGTCAGGCGCTGCATGCCGATGAATGGGATGCCGAGTTTATGTTCCAGGACTGGGAAGGCATCCCTTCGCAGTTCGTCTCTGAAAGCTCCATTGACTGGGATTTTATCGCCGCTTACAAACGTGCCGAAGAAGAGGGCAGGGAGACCGCGTTTATCGCCTGGGCAGAGTATACGGGCGAGTGTGACTATGACGCGTTTGACGATGCGTATCGCGGCGAGGCGGAGAGCGAGGAGGACTATGCGCGTGAAATGGCTGAAGACAACGGCCTGCTGAATGAGGTGCCGGAGCCGCTGCGCAGCTATTTCGATTTTGAAGCCTGGGCGCGTGACCTGTTCAGCAGCGGTTATGTATTCCATGACGGCTACGTCTTCAGCAACTGATTTTCCCCGGCAGGCGGTTCAGCCGCCTGTCAGCCCGCGCGGAAAACCAGGCAGGCTCTGCCTGCCGGCGAAGTTCGCCGCGCCTGCGGCGCCGCGCATCTCCGCCAGTGCCTGATGCTCCTGTGGTGTCAGGGGATGAATATTGGTGTGCTGCAGCTGGACGGCGATATTTCTGTTCTGGCGATAATGCCTGCGTTGCCGTTGCCGTTGCCGTTGCCGTTGCCGTTGCCGTTGCCGTTGCCGTTAGCAATAGTGGCCATACCGATGGCGTACTGGCTGATATCTCTGTCCTGTCGGTTTTTCTTCCTGTTGTGTCTGCCTGTGGGCGACTTCCCTGACGGGAACCGGCGCTGTCGTAAACGGAGCCGGTAAACCGTCTCCGCCCTGTCGGGCTTCCATCGCACTGTCGCAGGTTTAACATCACGCTTGCGGCATCCGTCTACGGATGCGCCGCTCTCACCAGCCCGGCGGTAATGCTGCCGGGCCTCTTCGGGGCAACGCCGTTTCGCGCCCGCGCGTTCCGTCGTTGCGGCGGGTTCCTGCTCATTCCTTGCCTGGTTTTTTCACCCTTTTGAGTCCTTTCGCCGGGGCTGAGACAAGCACAGCCGCTGTCAGCTGTCCAGGGTAAATGGCACGCGGTAAACCGCGCCCCGGACATCCGCCATCGCCCGCGCTGGTTTACGCCCCTGCGGCGAACGGCTCTCAAACGGGTGAAGGTAACAACCAGCGGGGGCGTTCAGCAGGTCCCCGCAAAACGTCAAAACCGCGGCCCCGGCAACTCAACGGGTGATGGTTTTTTAAAAGCAAAACAGGTTCAGAAGGAGGAGCAACATGAGCGAGGCGCTGGCGGTTTTACCCGACGACACCTTTACCCGCGAACAGGCTGAGGCCGTTGCGTCACAGTACACCAACGTGGCGATAGAGGACGATCAGGGGGCGCATTTTCGCCTGGTTGTCCGTAAGGACGGTGAAATGGTCTGGCGCACGTGGAACTTTGAGCCGGGCGGCACGTACTGGCTCAACCGTTATATCGCGGACTACGGTATCCGCAAGCCGCAGTAAGAAAGAGGTGCCCTGCCGGAGCGCGAACTCCGCAGGGCCAGACAATCATCAATATCCAGTGAGGTATCAACTATGTCAGTAACCGATGTTAAAGCAAAAGCACCCAAAAAA
>ERZ650307.1460-NODE-1460-length-13300-cov-8.599169_pt1 | contig 13300 bp, 16 predicted proteins | sample MGYA00376243_ERZ650307 | MGnify/ENA primary metagenome ERZ650307 (study PRJEB26733, sample SAMN07839242) | wastewater metagenome | biome: urban; feature: artificial channel; material: waste water | place: USA: North Carolina | collected 2016-03-31 ... | reverse complement strand
ACTCGGTTATGTTGCGACTAAAAATTGGAAATACGCTTTGTTAGGCGCTACTTTTTTTGGACTTTCCACGTATTTCTACATCATCATCGCAGCTGGTCATAATGGTAAAGTAGCCACTTTAACTTATTTTGCACCACTTTTAGCGGGAATTTTACTCGTCTATATTCGTAAAAAATATATTCTTGGCTTTATTGTCACTGCACTTTTCATGGGATTGCAAATTGCTGCAAACCATCCACAAATGACGTATTACCTTTTCTTGGCATTAGGATTTTTATTCTTGTCTGAGTTGGTAAGAGCAGCTACAGGAAAAACACCATGGAAACATTTCTTCATTTCTTCGGGAATTTTAGCTTTAGCGATGATTCTTGGAATTGGAATGAACAGTCAGAGACTTCTTGCCAATTCTGAATATGTAAAAGAAACCGTTCGTGGAAAACAAATTCTGAAATCTGAGCACAATGCTGCAGATAATGACGGAATGAAAAAACAAGAAATTCTGAACTGGAGCTATGGAAAACTAGAAACTTTGAACTTATTCATTCCAAGAGCAATGGGAGGAGCTAGTGATGAAGAAGGCTCAGACGAAATGATGAAAAAAGTTCAGGAATTGGTACAAGAAAATGTAACCTCACAAGAAGAATATGACCAAATTTCTAAAGGATTTGGAGGAAGTTTAACCTATTGGGGAGACCAACCAGGAACTTCTGGACCAGCTTATCAAGGCGCTATTGTGGTATTTTTAGCCATTTTAGGATTTTTCTTCGGGTGGAAAAAATACCGTTATTGGATTTTAGGCGCATCTGTACTTTCTGTGCTTTTAGCTTGGGGAAGTAATTTCATGCCGTTGTCTGAATTATTCATCAAATTTGTTCCGTTTTACGACAAATTTAGAGCACCAAGTTCTATCTTAGTTGTTGTGGAATTATTGTTCCCACTGATTGCAATCATTGGATTATACAGATTTTTCAACGATGAAAAACTTACAGAAGAATACAAACAAAAAATCCTAATTTATGTAACTGGTTCTGTTTTAGGAATTACTTTATTATTGGTAATTTTCGGGAAAAGTTTACTCGGTTTTGCTACTTCAAACGAAACTGCTTATTTGCCTTCATATTTATTAGATTATTTGGTTGGCGAACGTTTCACGATGTTTAGAATAGATGCCATTAAAGCCATGATTTATGTTTCTATCACTGCTTTAGCACTATATTTTGCATTGAAGAAAAAATTATCTCAAAACATTGCTTTAATCGTTATTGGACTGGTAAGTTTATTTGATTTATGGTCTGTGAACAAGCGATATTTAAACAGCGATAATTTTGTTGATAAAGCTTTTGCACAAACTCCATTTGTGACCGAAAATTCAGATTATTTAGCTGGAAAAGCGGGCGACAATCCACTTTTAAATGATTTGCTTTCTAGAGCGAATATGAATAAAACTTTAGAAGAAATCACCGAAAAAGATAAAACCCATTACAGAATTTTCAATCAACTTTTAGGGCCTTTTAATGAAACCAATACTTCTTATTACAAAGCTTCTGTTGGTGGTTATCACGCTGTAAAACTCAGAAGATATGACGATTTAATCAATCATTATTTCTATGCTGAAGACAGTGTGAAGTCTGCTCAAATTCCGCAAATTCTCAATTTATTGAACACCAAATATGTAGTTGGCGGAACATTGGAACAACCTCAAGTTCAAATCAATCCGAATGCGAATGGAAATGCTTGGCTGGTTTCTGATGTAAAATTTGTGAATACTCCGAATGAAGAAATAGATGAAATAGGAAATATAGATTCTAAAAAAACGGCGGTTATTTCGAAGGATGATCAAAAATATTTCGAAGGAAAAACTTTAGCGGCTGATTCTACTGCTTTTGTAAATTTAACGAAATATCAAGCCGATGAACTGGAATATAAAACACAGTCTAAAACGCCACAATTGGCTGTTTTCTCTGAGATTTATTATCCAAAAGGCTGGAAAATGTTTGTAGACGGAAAAGAAGTTCCATACATCAAAGCTGATTATTTATTGAGAGCCGTTTACGTTCCAGCAGGAACTCACACGGTAAAAATGATATTCGAACCAGAAGTGATAGCCAATGGAAAAACCATTTCCTTAATTGCTTTTGGTTTGTTTGTATTGCTTTCTTTGGTAGGGATATTTTTATTAAACCGCAAAAGCGACAAAAGAAATAATTGAAAATATAGCCATTAAAAAGTAAAAAAAGAGTTAATGATTACGCAACAATATCTTACCGATTTAACATATAAAATTAATGGAGCTTGTATTGAGGTTCATAAAATTTTAGGTGCAGGTTTAGCAGAAGTTGTTTATCACAAAGCTTTAGAAGAAGAATTCAAATTAAGAAATTTAAATTTCAAGTCAGAATTTCAAATTCCTGTTTTTTATAAAGAAAAGAAATTAGATTGTGATTTTAAATGTGATTTTCTGATTGAAGATTTAATCGTTTTAGAGTTAAAATCTGTCTCTAACATTTTAGATGTTCATAAATTTCAAGTTTTGAATTACATGAATTTACTTAAAGTACCGAAAGGAATTTTAGTAAATTTTAATGTTAAAAATCTTTATCATCATGGACAAGAAACATATATTAATAAATATTACGATGAATTAATGTAAAATCTTTTTTTACTTTTGAAAAACTTATAATACATAGAAAATCTTTTGTCGCTTTTGCGGTTTAAAAAATATAAACTTGAAACAAAAAAAAATACTCATCATCTCTTATTACTGGCCTCCAGCTGGAGGACCGGGAGTTCAGCGTTGGTTAAAATTTGTAAAATATTTGCCTGAATTCGGTTGGGAACCTACGGTTTTTATTCCAGAAAACCCGAGTTATCCTATTGTAGATGAAACGTTGCAAAAAGATGTTCCCGTAAATCTTAAAATGATAAAAACCAAAATCTGGGAACCTTATCAATTGGCAGAAAAATTCGGGAAGGATAATAAAAAATTCAAAGCTGGACAATTCGATGTTGGAGAAAATCAATCTTGGAAAGCCAAACTTTCTATTTTTGTAAGAGGAAATTTCTTTATTCCCGATGCGCGAGTTTTTTGGGTAAAACCTTCCGTAGAATTTTTAGAAAAATACCTGAAAGCCAATCATTACGATGTTTTGGTAACAACTGGGCCTCCTCATTCTTTGCATTTAATTGGTTTAGGATTAAAGAAGAAAATGCCCAACTTAAAATGGATTGCAGATTTTCGTGATCCTTGGACGGAAATTTCTTATTACAAACATCTGAAACTGACAAAATTTGCCGATAAAAAACATAGAAATTTAGAAGAACAAGTTTTCCGAAACGCAGATATTACTTTGGCAACAAGCTATACCGATGCCGAAAATTTCAGAAAAAAAGGAGCGAATGCTTTCTGCATTACGAATGGATTTGACGTGGAGTTGGAGAATGGGAGAGTTGGAGAATGGGAGGATAAAAACTCTACTACTCTACCACTTTACAATTCTACCACTAAATTTACTTTAAGTTACATCGGAGTTTTGGAGCAACTGCGAAATCCTGAAATTTTGTGGGAAACTTTGAATGATTTAGTTTCTGAAAACGAAGAATTTGCTAAAGATTTTGAGCTAAAATTCGTAGGAAGATTAGATGATAAAATTTTGAAAAAAATAGAAACTTCATCTTTGAAAAATCATTTAACGAATTTAGGCTATCAAACGCACGATGTAGCTTTACAAGAAATGCAAAATTCATCGGTTTTATTGATGACCAATTTTCCGCAAGAATCTTCAAAAGGTATTATCCCAGGGAAAATTTTTGAATATCTTGCCACAGGAAAAACCATTCTTTCCTTCGGGCCAAAAGATGCCGATGTAGAAAAAATTCTGAATGAAACTAAAGCCGGAAAACATTTTGATTACGAAGCAAAAGAGAGTTTGAAACAATTTATTTTAGATTCTTACCAAAGTTGGAAATCTGGAAACCTAGAAAACAATGCCGAAAACATAGAACAATTTTCTAGAAAAAATTTGACCAAAAATTTAGTAGATTTGCTAAACCAATTATAATTTAATGAAATTTCTAACCGCCTTTTTATTTTCACTATTATTAATTTCTTGCGCTTTGATGCAACCAAAATCTGTGAGAAATTCTAACCTTCTGAGTGAGAAAGAAATTACCGCAATCACTCAACTTATTGGAAAAGAGAAAATTGCAAAAGAGGTGTATGAAAATTTTTATCAGCAATATCAAAACAATCTTTTCGGGAATATTGCTAAAAGAAAACAAAAACACATTGATATTTGGAAAGGAATTTTATCTAAACAAAATATTTATGTAAACGAAAACGATGCGGTAACCGAAACAGAAAACCTTAAAAATCAACTCATTTCTGAAGGAACAGACGAAATTTCTGCACTAAAAACTGCTTTGAAAATTGAAGAGCTCAACATTAATGATATTTATTTGGTAAGAAGAAACAGCGGGAAATCTGCCATCAGAGAAGCTGCCAATGGTATAGAATGTGGCACTAAAAATCATCTTTTTGTCTATTACAGAGCCTTAAAAGAAAAAAATAGCGATTACAAAAATCAATTTCTAACAGGTAAACAATTTAAAAATATTGTAAACGGAGCCGTAAATTCTTGTGGTTTAAAATACGATTAATCATATTTAATTACCTTAACAGGAGAAATTTTAGAAATCAGATAGCTTGGTAAAATTAAAGCAATAGCCGAAATAATTAAAATCCCAACAGAAATTGCCAGTATATAAATAGGATTCAGATCTACAGGAACTGTGCTTACATAGTAATTTTCTGGATTAAGTTTTATAATGCCAAAAAACTTTTGCAAAAGTAGCAAGCCTAATCCTATTACGTTTCCTATAATTAAACCTGGAATCATAATCAATAGTGTATAATTGATAAAAACAGCTCGTATTTGTCCGTTTGTAGCACCCAAAGTCTTTAAAACTCCAATAGAATTGGTTCTTTCGATGATTAAAATCAAAAGCACCATAATGATATTGATGATGACAACTACCAACAAAATAGAGATTATAATTCCGATATTGGTATTAAAAAGTCCTATCCAATCTACAATTTGAGGATATTTATCTGTTGCCTTTTCAGCAAAATTCTTAAACCCTATCAATCTTTCAATTTTAGGAAAAGCAGTATCTATTTCATCTGTTTTTTTTAGAAAAATATCAATTCCGCCTACCTCATCATTTGCCATATTTTGTATTTTCCTAACATGATTGATGTCTCCTATGATAAACAAGTCATCAATCATTTTAATGTCTGTCTTATAAATTCCAGAAATTTCAAATTTTCTATAAATTAATTTTTGATCTTCCTTAGAAAAGACAGCAACTATACTATCTTTGGTTTTCAAATGCAAATCATTGGCAATTTTTTCGGACAAAATCACCTGATTGTTATAGCCTTTTTCGGTGAATTTTGGGACTTCCCCAGAAATCATAAAATCTTTAAATCTCTCTGCATCAAAATCTTTAGAAACCCCTTTCAGAATCACTCCATCAAAATTATCTTCTGTTCTTAGAATTCCCGAAACTGTGGCATAAGATTGTGCACCTGCTACCTCTTCTAAGTTTTTAATTTCATTCAACTTAAGCCCTTCTTTATTAAGCACAGAAGTATTGTAAGAAGAATTACTTCGGGTAGATTTTACAGAAATATGACCAGAAAAATTAGCCAATCTGCTTTCGATGGCTTTTTTAGAACCCAATCCTGTAGAAACAGTGATTAGAGAAACTATAATTCCTAGGGCAACAGATAATCTACCGATGAAAACAATCACCTTAGAAAGATTATTTTTGTTATCTTTGGAAAAAGCTATTTTTTTAGAAAAATATATAGGAAATTTCAATGCAATGAATTTAAGTCTCAAAATTAAAAATTTAGTTCTTATTAAACTAATTATTTTTGGAATTGTGTGTCTCACTTCTACAAAAATTTCGGCACAAACCAATAATCAACAAGAAAATTGTTACAAACCTGCTGCTGATAGACCAGAACTTTATCTAAAATTATTAAAAAATAAAAATATTGCCGTAGTTGCCAACCAAACCAGTTTATTGGCAGATAAAACGCATTTGGTAGATTTTTTGGTTAAAAATAACATTAAAATTAAAGAAATTTTCGCACCCGAACACGGTTTCCGAGGAAATGCCGATGCTGGCGAACACGTAAAAAACGGCATTGATACCAAAACTGGATTGCCCATTGTTTCCTTATACGGAGACAATAAAAAGCCAAAAGCTGAGCAATTACAAGGGGTAGATTTAATTTTATTTGATATTCAAGATGTTGGCGTAAGGTTTTACACCTACATTTCTACTCTCTCTTATGTAATGGAAGCTGCTGCAGAAAATAATATCGAAGTTATCGTTCTAGACCGTCCAAATCCGCACGACGGATATACTGACGGACCTGTTTTGAAAGAAAAATGGACAAGTTTTGTAGGATTACACAAAGTTCCTGTAGTGTATGGATTAACCATTGGTGAATACGGAAAAATGGTAAACGGTGAAAAGTGGCTTAAAAATGGTGTGCAAGCCAAATATACTATCATCCCAATGCTGAATTATCATAAAAAACAAAGATATCCTATCTCCGAAAAACCATCGCCTAATCTACCAAATGACCAATCTATTAACCTCTATCCTAGCCTTTGCTTTTTTGAAGGAACACAAGTTTCTATAGGGCGTGGAACAGATTTTCCGTTTCAGGTTTTTGGTAGTCCTTGGTTAAAAAATCATCCATTCAAATTCACTCCAAAACCTAATTTTGGGGCGAAAGATCCTTTTTTAAATGGCAAGATTTGTAATGGTGAAGATTTAAGAAACTATCCTGAAATAAAGGAAAAACTAGATCTTAGCTTCGTGATTAATGCCTATAAAAATTTCGACAAAAAATCTCAGGAATTCTTTCTGAAAAACTTATGGTTCGATACTTTGGCAGGAACAGATGAATTGAGAAAACAAATAATCTCTGGAAAATCCGAGGAAGAAATTAGAAATTCTTGGAAACAAGATCTACAAAACTTTGAGAAAATTAGAACGAAGTATAGAATATATCAGGATTGATGGTGTGATGGTTTTAAAATTTGTTTCAACTAAATATTGTACGTATATTTGTACAACATTAAATACAAAATTATGATTATTGCAAGTGTTTCTGATTTCAGAAAAGATATAAAAACCTATTTAGACAAAGTGGCAAAAAATTTTGAAACGCTCATTATTAATCGTGGTAAAGATTCTGGAATTGTGGTAATGTCTCTAGAAGAATATAATTCTCTTATGGCAACCAATCACGAATTATCTTCACGTAAAAATGAAATTCGCCTAGATTCTGCAATTGAAAAACTGAAAAACAACAATTCTTTTGAAAAACAATTACTAGAGGAATAATATGAAATATATTTTCGTAGATGAATCTTGGGAAGATTATCTGTATTGGCAGAAAACAGATAAAAAAAAGCTGAAAAGAATTAATGATTTACTTAAAGATATTTCTAGAAATCCGTTTGATGGAATTGGTAAACCAGAACCTCTGAAACATAAATATTCAGGATTTTGGTCTCGCAGAATAGATGATGAACATCGCTTAATCTACCAATATGAAGAAAATCAAATCTTGATTGCTAAATGTAGATTTCATTATGACTAAATTTTAGAAAATATAAAAAAGCAACCGGAAAAATGGTTGCTTTTTGTTTTTTTAATCAAAATGTTGTGGCGGATTTTTATCATTTTTACCTCGGTTGTAGAAAAACATCCCAATAGTCATTCCTACCATACCAGCTGCTCCGTTCATGATTGCAGTTTGTAACTTATCTGGTCTAGAATTCCCGATATAATTCATTAAAAATAAAATCACAAATGTGATAATAAGCACCAACAAAAATTTAAAACTTTTTATTTCCATTTTAGTTTATTTTATAAGATAATGCAACTCCTATTTTATAAGGAATTAGTTCGCCACTTCTGTTCCAAGGGTTTTTAGGCTCATATCTTTGTCCATCTATAATATCATAACCGTGATAAAAACCTTGTGAAGTAGCACCACCTAAGTACATATCTAAGTTTAATTTTTCTGAAATTGGATACTGATAACCTACGGTAATGCCAAAAAGCCAAGAATACCCTCTCTGATATTTATTAGAATTTAGATAATTCCATTTTTGTAAATCAAATATTGCAATACCCGCATTTGCTCCTACATAAAAGTGTCTAAAACTTTCTTTAAAATAGTACCTTCCTTCTAAATTTAAATTATAAATCTGTAATTTATTGCCCAAAAAAGACCGCCAAGGCGAAATAAAAAACTCTGGTTGTAATGTCATTTTATCAGAAATTTTAGCTTCTAAACCTCCATTAAACATCCCTACAGGTAAGCCCAGCAGATTTACTTTAGCATAGGTTTGCGCTACTAACTTATTAGAAAATCCTAAAAAAACACTAAGCAATATGATTCCACAAAATTTTCTCATTCAATTATTTTAAATTTTTCAATAAATCTTCTGTAGAAGTATATTCCGCATTATTCTTTTTAGCCCAATCTATAGATTTTTCTGCCCATATTTTAGCATTTTTTTTATCATTTAATTTATAATAAAGCCTTGCTAAAGTATCTGTATTAATATTATCTTCGTACTTTTTAGTTGATTCTAAAGACCATTCTACCGCTTTTTTTAGAGAATCAGGATTGCTCACATACAAATAGAAATCCCAAGAAATTTGGTTGAGTTCTTCTGCACTAAAATCTGCTGGATTTTGGTAATAATCTATACTGGCTTTTTCGTATTCAGGGAAATTCTTATTATTGAAATAAAAATCTTTTCTCAATCTGCTAGAAAGAATTTTGGCATCTTTATCACCAATAACTTTAGTAGCTTCGGTTACCAAATAATCGTCATTAATCTTCGCATTGGTATAATCTACAGACTTTTGAATAATGGTAGTAAGTCTCAATTGTTTCTCAAAATCATTCAGTGTATTTTCTGGGATAAATTTCAGTAAATCTGCCTTTCTCTTTACGAAGGTCTTAAAATTTTCATCATCAGAACTTTTTGTAAAATAAAGAAGAATACCAGCATCGTCTTTGGTAAATTCTGAGTTTTCTTTTACCTGAAAATATCTTTCTGAAACTTTTTGCCCAAATGCAAAATCATTTTTAGCAACATCTTTCATCAGTTTTAATAGAAACTCAAGGTCTTTTTCGCCAGCGTGGAATTTTTCAATTCTCTTTTCAATTTTATTATCTGGATTTAATACATCTTTTCCCATTCCTAGAAAATCTGATACATCCATATACCCCATTCCTTTGAAAACCACTTCGCCATTTCCATTGATAAATAATAAAGAAGGATAAGAATTAATTCCATATTTTCTGGCGATATCTCTACCTTCTCCTTTTTCCATATCAAACCTAGAATTAATAAAGTTTTTATTATAAAACTCTCCTACTTCTTTCTGAGGAAAAACATTTCTTTCTAAGAGTTTACAAGGACCACACCACGAAGCAAATGCATCTAGAAAAACCAATTTGTTATCTTTTTTTGCTTTGTTTAAAATATTTTGAAAAGTATCATTCTCGAACTTAATTCCGTCTTGTGCAAAAAATCCTAAAGAGAGAAAAAGGAAAAATACTTTTAAGAATTTACTCATATTTTGATTATTAAACAGCGAAGATATAAATAATAATTGTGTCAAAAAAGAAAAACGATAAAACAAAAACTGCCCTTAACTGTCAGATTATATCGTGACTAATACAATTTAGTGTTCTGGGCATTATTTCTGGAATCATTGCTTATCATTTTTTGGGAGAAAATAAATTTTTCACCACTTTATTGTTTTCTTTATTGTGCTTGATTCTAATGTCTTATGGTTATTTTTTAATTACAACGAAAATAAAAGAAACCGAGAAAATCATTACTTCTGTCTTACAAAAAGACTTTTCTCTTTTCCCTAAAGAAGAGCCATTGGATGATCTCAAAAATACTGCTATAAAATTATATTACCAGAGCAAAGAAGAACAATACCAGCTTTATTCTTACAAAAATCTGTACGATACGATTCTGAATAAACTAGAAATTGGCTTGATTATTCTCAACAAAAATAACCAAGAAAAACAATGGAATATCTTCTATTTCAACCCCACTTTTATGAACATTCTAAAAGTGCCTAAATACAATGAATGGAGCTTTTATGAAGAAAAAATTCCAGAATTTTATCAGTTGATAGAGAAAACAGAATATCAGGATTCTCAGGATTTTATCGATGTTTCCATTCAAGAAAGCAGCAAACAGTCATACTCTATCCGTACTTCTAGAATTACGACTAGAAATGAAATGAGTATTTGTTAAGGCTATCTGTAAAGCTTTTAAGATTGTAGTCTTTCCAGAATTGTTTGTCCCTACTAATACAGTAGTATTTTCAAAATCAATTTCTATATTTCTAAATCCTCTGAATCCCTTTATCCTTAAAGATTGTAAGCGTATTGCCATTTTAAATAATTTAAGTGCTTTTTTATTTAGTTTTTAGTTTTTCATTCAATTTTTTAATCCGCTTCATCAACTCTTCAAAATCCAAAGATTCTCCGTAAAACATATTTTCCTGCATTGTTTTGTAGTCTTGTTCCCAAAGTGAAATAACTTCATCTGGCGGAATAATATTTAATGTTTTGGGAGTATGTAAATTATAGGAAATTCCTCGTAATGGCGTATATTTCTTTCGATGCTCTACAATGGTTTCAAATAACTCTTTATTTTCTAAAGCTTCTTTGCCATAAGAATGGTTCATTAGTCTTTCCAAATCATATAAATGTCTGGTCATTCTCAAATGACGAATCTTATCTTTGGGTTTCAAAAACTCTTCGTGCAAAAGAAATATTTTTTCCAAAAATGTTCTTGTAGGTATGACTACAGAAACATCAAATGGTTTTATTGCAAATTTCTGTTCCGGAAACACACCCCCTATAATAGATTCAATTGGTCTGGATTCAGCCGGTTCCATTAAGGAACGAGAGCCAATTTCTATCAAAACTCTCTGTGGCAAATAATCTCCTTGCTCTACAATAGATTGGTATTGCAATTCTATGGTGTGCGGATCACTGGTATCATCAATTTCATTATTGGTTACCAATTCATATTCTTCATCCGGAATTCCAAGTTTTTTTAATTGAGTTTTTAATTCATTAAAAAAATCTGTTACGATAAATATCCCAGATGCCTTTCTTAATTTTTTGATTTGTGTCTTTGATAATTCTCCATCGAATCCTAAAAATTTTCGATCAATCGCTAAATCAATATCTTCAGAAAATCTGTCAATTAAATGATATGCTTTACTCAAAGATGTTCCGCCTTTGAATACGAAATGTTCTGCAAAACTTGATGAGAAAACCGCTTTGAGTACCATTGTTACCCACCAATCTTTTTCCACAGCCTGAATTGGCAAGCCTAAACGATTGTTAACCTGCTCTAAAATTTCTACCCTTCTCTTTTTCGATAGTTTTAGCCACTCATTCATTTGCTTTAATTATTTAAAAGATAAAACTTCATTTCGTACCCAAACCGGAGCATTTAAAATTTCTTCTTTTAAAATTTCCACCGGAACTTTCTGCAACGCCTGGTTTATTTTTTGTCTGATTTCATCTGTAATATTCTCTTTTCCTAATTCCTTCAAACCCTGTACAATATTGGACAGAACTTTATTTTTTATTGCCAAATTCTTAGGAGCCGTTTTCTTGAAAGTAATTGTTCTTTTCCCCACTTTGATTTTGCGGGGAGCTCCGTCTGTAAGATAAATTACATTCATAGGGATTTGAGTAGATATTCCCAATTGCTGTAAAGCATAAATGCCTGTAGGAATAATCCGTATTTTATCTCTTTTCGCAATTGCTTCGGCTATACTTTCTGTAGATGGATACAATATCCCTAATTCTTTATCAATTTTGGGATAGAGGTATATGCCGTGTGCTAATCTTACTAGAAGTTGTTTTTTTTCTAAACGCAGCAATACCTTTTTCACGTTTTCGGCAGTACCAAATTCCGCAAAATCTGAAACAAAAACTATCGCTCCTTTTTTTAAACTTAATATCTTATCTTCTAGCTGGCTATGAATAGATTGCATTGTTAAAAACACTTATAATTTGTCCCAAATTTAGTAAAAATTTGGGACATTATTTTATTATTTAATGAAAATAATATTTTCTTGATAAACTTAAATTTCAATAATAAACCTCATCGGTTTATTGACCGAATTTAAGTTTATTATGTCCCAAATTTTATCAATTTTTAGGACAAAAAAGACGATGTTTCATTTGCTATACACTACACATTTCGTAGTACATCGCAAATGAAATATAGTCGTATAAATTCCGTTGTAACTCCGAAGAAGCTCCGCTCATTTTCGTTTATCCCCCGAACTTTCTTCATATCCAAACAAATTAAACATTTCTCTCATTCTAGAACGAAGGCGATTGCCGTATTGGGATTCGATTTCTGTGGCGGAGAGATTGGTTGTTATATGGCTGATGATTCCTTTTTCTACAAAAAGATCATAGCGTGTCAAAAGGATTTCTGCCATAACATTGCAGTCGTTACTAAAGTATTTGGAAGTGGTTTCAGTGCCAAGATCATCAAAACAATAGGCTTTTGGGGTTCTTATATCGTGACTAAGGTTTCCATTGGAATATTTTTCTAAAATTTCATAACCAGACTGCATAAACTCTGACACAATATGGCAGGTTGAAACAATACCGTATTATATACTTATCTCTCTTTTCTTACAAACAACCTTCAACTCCCCAGCAAAAACCTGACTTCCCTGAAACGGATTATAAGATGGCTGATAATCAATATAGCCCGAAGAATGTAGATTCTTCAGGCATTTGTGGTAGGTGGCTTTTGAACGGATTTTGCTAATGCGCATCACTTCATCACGTGAAATACTGACCGGATTTCGGAAACGGCTGAAGTTCCAGAACTGGAATAATGCTAAATAGAGACTGATATGTGATGGATTAAGTGTATTATCCTGAGCTACCTTTTCATAGAAAGCTGTGAGGTGCTTGATGTAATTCATAATTTGGTTTCGGCTTTTTGAAACATTATTTATTCTTCAACATTTTTTCAATGTCTTTGTAATTGTAATATAATGTTCCGCCGACACGGGTATAAGATAATGTTCCTTTTATACGAAGGTTTTGCAATGTTCCGGAAGAGATTTTCAAAAGTTCTTTGACCTCTGATGAACGTAGCCATAATTTCTGCTCAGAAAC
>ERZ650307.1452-NODE-1452-length-13325-cov-7.559307_pt1 | contig 13325 bp, 8 predicted proteins | sample MGYA00376243_ERZ650307 | MGnify/ENA primary metagenome ERZ650307 (study PRJEB26733, sample SAMN07839242) | wastewater metagenome | biome: urban; feature: artificial channel; material: waste water | place: USA: North Carolina | collected 2016-03-31 ... | reverse complement strand
TGTCAATCAAAGCATGAATATCAATATAATCTTCAAGCTCGCCCCCACGACGTTTTACTGAAATATTGGCATGTTGGACTGGATTCATGGCATTATTATTCTGCTGTTATATTGCTTGCAGATTAACAAAGAATTTTTACAATAGAAATACCATGATTGGGTGGAACGTTAAGTTATGTCGTCTCATATCTTACTTATTTTAAAGCCATTTCCCAAACCATTTCAGTCAGCTCATCCACTTTGACTTTACCTTCAGGTCTGTACCAAGTCACTGACCAAGAAATTGAACCACCAATCAATCGACGCCAAATAAATGCATCATGTTTAACTTTGCCTTGATCACGTAATTTTTCAATCACATTCAGCCAAACTTGCTCATATTCATTACGCATCTTTAGAAGATAGTCTTGTTTCTCTTTGGAGAGGGCAAACCATTCATGAACGAGTACGGCCATTGCTGCACCTGTATCCCCAGTAATCGAAATCAGTTCAGCTTTGATTAAATCACGTAATTGTTGTTCTGGCTCATTTGAACGTTCAGCCGCTTCTTTAAGCCGTGCAAAGTTATAAATAATGGTTTGTTCCATGACAGTCGCTAAAATTTCATCTTTACTTTTGAAATGATGGAAAAGACTACCTGACTGGATACCAATAAATTCACCCAATTGTCGAACCGTGGTTTTGTCATAACCTTGTTTATAAAATAAATAAGCAGCACCAAGCAGCAAACGCCCACGTGGGCTATCGTCAAAACATACAATTTTAGGTATTTGCTCAATTGAAGTTGCGATCATGCCAGTCCGTCTATCCTATTAAATCTAGTGAGCATTGTAACAAAATTCATTTCATGAATTGTCTTATCTTTTTATAACAAGCATTTGCTTGAGTTTGTCTATTTTTGCCAATACAGCATATCATTATGTACTTTACAAACCAAGCACTTGCTTGGTAATGTTGGAGCAATTTAGAAATAACAATGAGAAAGCTCATGACAAGCATCAAGCAGGATGATCAGAAGGTAATCAAAATTGGGTGTGCATCAGGCTTTTGGGGGGATACCAACACAGCCGCTTTTCAGTTGGTACATTTAAGTGATATTGATTATTTAGTGTTTGATTATTTGTCAGAAATTACCATGTCGATCATGGCAAAGGCAATGATGACCGATCCAAATCATGGTTATGCTTTAGATTTTGTTAGCCGAGTCATGTCGCCACTGATTAATAAAATTGCTGAGAAAAAAATCAAAGTCATTAGTAATGCTGGCGGTGTTAATCCTTTAGCGTGTCGTGATGCCTTACAAAAAATAATTGATGAAAAAGACTTGGATTTAAAAGTTGCTGTGGTACTTGGGGATGATGTATTACCCAAACATGCTGAGTTACTGAAACAAAATGTTCAGGAAATGTTTAATGGTGATGCTTTACCACATCATGTAGCCAGCAGTAATGCCTATTTAGGGGCGATTGCGATCCGTGATGCCTTGGATTTAGGTGCGGATATTGTGATTACGGGGCGGGTGGTTGATTCGGCTGTGGTACTTGCACCATTACTGCATGAATATAAATGGTCACTGGATGATTATGATAAGTTGGCTCAAGGCTCATTGGCAGGGCATGTGATTGAATGTGGTGCTCAATGTACAGGTGGTAATTTTACCGATTGGCGCTTGGTGCAAGGCTTTGACAATATGGGCTTTCCAATTGTAGAAGTCAGTGCCGATGCTTCCTTTATTGTGACTAAACCACAAGGAACAGGTGGCTTGGTTTCAACAGCAACAGTCGCAGAACAAATTGTTTATGAGATTGGTAATCCTCAAGCTTATTTACTTCCTGATGTGACGGCTGATTTTAGCCAAGTTCATTTAGAGCAAATCGGTGAGGATCGAGTAAAAGTTACAGGTGCAACTGGTCGTGCACCAACGCAGCAATATAAAGTCAGTGCTACCTATGCGGATGGTTATCGTGTTTTAGTGAGCTTCTTAATTGCAGGTCGTGAAGCACCTGAAAAAGCGCAAACTATTGCCGATGCGATTCTAAATAAATGCGAACGTGTATTGGCTTTACGTTCAGTTCCGCCATTTAGTGAAAAATCGGTGGAGATTCTGGGTATCGAAAGTACCTATGGTTCGCATGCCAGAGTGAAAGATAGCCGTGAAGTGGTGGTCAAGATTGCTGTGAAACACATGTTTAAAGAAGCCTGTATGTTCTTTGCTTCGGAAATTGCACAGGCATCTACAGGTATGGCACCTGCATTAGCGGGGATTGTTGGTGGTCGTCCTAAAGCTTCGGCAGTGGTGAAGCTTTTCTCTTTCTTAATTGATAAAGATCAAATCAAGGTTGAGGTCGATTTTGCAGGGCAACGTTATCCAGTTCAGATTTCAACAGGGCAAAAAGCACAGGAAATTACGCTACATCCAATTGGTGAAGTTGCAATCTATCAAGGTGATGAAATTGAAGTGCCGTTAATTGAAGTGGCACATGCGCGCAGTGGCGACAAGGGTAATCATAGCAATATTGGGGTGATTGCCCGTAAAGCAGAATATCTACCTTGGATTCGGGCAGCACTGACAGAAGCCAATGTTGCAGACTATATGCAGCATGTACTTGATCCTGAAAAATCAAAAGTGATTCGTTATGAATTGCCAGCCATGAATGCACTGAATTTTATGTTGGAAAATGCATTGGGTGGTGGTGGGATTGCCAGTCTGCGTATTGATCCGCAAGGTAAGGCATTTGCACAGCAATTGTTAGATATGCCAGTCAAAGTACCAGCACAACTGTTAGAAAAATAAGTAAGGATGTAAATCAAATGAGTTATCAATCAATTTTCAGGGCAGATGCATTTGCTGACAAAGTGATTGTCGTGACAGGCGGAGGTTCTGGTATTGGCCGTTGTACCGCACACGAATTGGCTTCTTTGGGCGCTCAGGTGGTGATCACAGGGCGCAAAATTGAAAAGTTAGAAAAAGTCAGCCAAGAAATTTTAGAAGATGGTGGCAAAGTCCATTTCATCGTCTGTGATAACCGTGATGAAGAACAAGTCAAAAACATGATTGCTGAAGTAATTGAAAAATTTGGCAAGCTCGATGGTTTAGTCAATAACGCAGGTGGGCAATTTCCATCTGCACTTGAAAGTATTTCTGCCAATGGCTTTGATGCGGTGGTGCGTAATAACTTGCATGCAACTTTTTACCTGATGCGTGAAGCCTATAACCAATGGATGGCAAAACACGGCGGTAGCATTGTCAATATGGCTGCTGATATGTGGGGCGGTATGCCAGGAATGGGACATTCAGGTGCAGCACGTTCAGGTGTGGATAACCTAACCAAAACCGCTTCAGTTGAATGGGGACGTTCAGGCGTTCGGGTTAATTGTGTCGCGCCGGGTTGGATTATTTCTTCTGGTATGGATAACTACAGTGGTGACTTTGCCAAATTTATTATTCCAAGTTTGGCAGGTAATGTGCCCTTAAAACGAATGGGTACTGAGTCGGAAATTTCTTCAGCGATTTGTTATTTACTCTCTGATGCTGCTGCATTTGTTTCAGGTGTGACCTTAAGAGTTGATGGTGCTGCTTCACAAGGAACACGGATGTATCCGTTAGCAGATGCAACCAATAGCCAGTCTTTTAATGGCTTCCATCGTGCATTTATTCCTGATGTACTCAAAGATCAGATTGAAAAAGCAGAACAACAATCTGCCCAAGCGCAAGATGCAAACAAGGATTAAACCATGACGATTCTTCAATCTGAAATTGCAGTCGGTAGTGAACAATATCAACAAAATAGAGATGCTTTATTAAGCCAAATTGCAGAAGTGCGTGCCGTACAGCAAAAAGGTATTGATAAGTCTTATGCAGCAAAACCGAAGTTTGATAAGAAAGGCAAAATTCTTCCACACGAACGGGTACGTTTACTTCTCGATGCTGATTCACCTTTTGTGGAGTTATGCGGTCTCGTTGGCTATAACATGCATGATGATAAAGATGGCTCTGAAGCGGGTGGGGGTATTATCGCGGGAATTGGTTTTGTCAGTGGCGTTCGTGCTTTGGTCACTGCCAGTAATAGCGCAATCAAAGGCGGCACCATGTCACCGATGGGTGTACAAAAAACCTTACGTTTGCAAAAGATTGCGCTTGAACAAAAATTACCAATTGTGACATTGACCGAAAGTGGCGGCGCAAATTTAAATTATGCAGCCGAAGTATTTACTTATGGCGGTATGACTTTTGCCAATCAGGCACGAATGTCTGCGGCAGGGATTCCACAAGTATCAGTTGTGCATGGTAATGCCACCGCAGGTGGTGCATATCAACCAGGTCTATCTGACTATGTGATTGCCGTGCGTAAGCAAACGGAAATGTTATTGGCTGGTCCTCCATTATTGTTAGCAGCAACAGGTGAAGTGGCAACGGCTGAGGAACTCGGTGGTGCTGAAATGCATACCCAATTGTCAGGTGTAGCTGAATATTTAGCTGAAAATGATGCTGATGGCATTCGTATTGCTCGTGAAATTTTTGAGCATTTGAACTGGAAAGAACAAACCAAAAGTCTCGATCAGGATTATAAAGAACCTCGTTACTCAGCCGAGGAATTGTTAGGCATTATTCCGCAAGATCCGAAGCAACCTTTGGATATGAAAGAAATTGTGGCGCGGATTATTGATGATTCAGACTTTTTAGAATTTAAACAAGAATATGATGCGCTTACTGTTTGCGGTTGGGCAAAAATGGGTGGGGTACATATTGGAATTATCACCAATAATGGCCCCATCACACCACAAGGTGCAGTGAAAGCCGCACAGTTTATTCATCTTTGTGAACAAACCCAACGACCACTTTTATTCTTGCATAACACCACGGGTTTTATGGTCGGAACGGATGCTGAACAAAACGGCATTATCAAACATGGTTCTAAGCTGATCCAAGCGGTTGCCAACGCGACTGTACCCAAAATCTCGATCATTGTTGCTGGTTCTTATGGAGCAGGTAACTATGCCATGTGTGGACGTAGTTTATCGCCAAACTTTATTTTTGCTTGGCCAAATTCACATGTGGCGGTGATGGGTTCAGCTCAAGCTGGAAAAGTGTTGCGTATCGTGGCTGAAGGGAAGCAAAAAGCTTCAGGTATGGAGCCGAATCCACAAATGTTGGATTTTCTAGAACAAAGTACGTCGATGAAATTGGAACAGCAATCGACCGCTTTATTTAATACAGCGATGTTACATGATGACGGCATTATCGATCCTAGAGATACACGTAAAGTATTGATCTTCTTGCTACAGACCATTTATGAAGCACAGCAACGCGAGTTAAATCCAACGCGTTTTGGTGTGTCTAGATTTTAATTTTTAATACCCGCATCCTAGCCTTCTCCCTGAGGGAGAGGGGAAAAACAATTTTTAAGGAAAAAAATAATGAAATTTACCGCAGAGCATGAAGCATTACGCCGTACCGCACGTCAGTTTGTAGAAAACGAACTTAATCCGTTTATTCCAGAATGGGAAGCAGCGGGACGTTTTCCGATCCATGACGTCTTTAAGAAAATGGCAGATTTAGGCTTGCTAGGTATTTGTAAGCCCGAAGAAAACGGCGGCTTGGGTTTAGATTATTCGTATAACCTTGTGGTGGCAGAAGAATTAGGACGTGCAGCATGTGGTGGTGTGCCTCTAGCGATTGGTGTACAAACCGATATGGCAACACCTGCACTTGCTCGTTTTGGTAGTAAAGAACTGAGAGAAGAGTTTCTGAATCCTGCGATTCGTGGTGAATATGTGGCTTCGATTGCAGTTTCAGAAGTGCATGCAGGTTCAGATGTTGCAGCGGTTAAAACCACCGCAAAAAAAGATGGTGATGATTATGTGATTAATGGCAGCAAAATGTGGATTACTAATTCACTGCAAGCGGACTTCTTCTGCTTACTTGCCAATACCTCTGACGACAAACCACACGTCAATAAATCAATGATTATTGTTCCTGCGAAGACTGCAGGCATTAGTTTCTCAGAACCACTGAATAAGCTAGGAATGCGCTCCACCACAACGGCTCAAGTTTATTTCGATAACGTTCGTGTACCACAGCGCAATCTGGTGGGTGCTGAGGGTATGGGCTTCATGATGCAGATGATGCAGTTTCAGGAAGAACGTATGTGGGCATGTGCAAATGCTGTGGGTGGTTTGGAAAATGTGATTCAACAAACCATTGATTATACGAAAGAACGGACGACATTTGGTCAGCCACTCATCAATAACCAATATGTGCATTTCCGTTTTGCTGAATTGATGACTGAAGTTGAAGCACTAAAAGCACTTACTTATCAAGCTTGTGAACAACACATTGCTGGTGAAAATGTCACCATGATGGCTTCGATGGCAAAGCTCAAAGCAGGGCGCTTAACTCGAGAAGTGGCGGATAGCTGCCTACAATATTGGGGTGGAAATGGCTTTATGTGGGAGAACCCTGCATCACAGTTGTATCGTGATGGACGTTTAGGTTCGATTGGTGGTGGTGCAGATGAAATCATGCTCGGAATTATCTGTAAATTGATGGATATCTTGCCGAAGAAGCAGAAAGGGTGATCTAAAGTTAATTTATATTTTAGCTATGTCTAAATCTTCCCTGAGATGCGGCTTAAGCATCGTGGTAGGGAGGATTTAGAAAGGTAAAATTAAAAATGCTGAAAGATTGGTATACCTCAAGGGGCTAAAGTGTGGTTTTGCATTATCCCGATAATAAAACGAAATATTTTACCTATAACAATAGTTGTAAAATCTTTATAAAAACATCAATATTTATTTGATATCAATTATTTAATTTTTTCAATTCATCGCAATTTTTTCCCTCTGGATTGTCATGTTCAGGGTATTGACTTATGATGTTTGTGATGAATTACCAAAATAGAATGTTATACAAATACCCAGAATATTTAAAAAAATATTGGCCTTTTGTCGTGTGCAAGATGCAAAACATGGAACAAAGATATGCAAAGCATAATGCAGCGGCTCCAACATAAATGGCGTATTCGCATGGTGATGACCATGATGATGATCATTGCCATCACATTGACATCCGTCACTTTTACAACAGTTAACTGGTTTGAGGCAAAGACTTTGCTTCTGGATGCCGCAACTAGCAAGGCGGAAATGACCAGTCAAATCACGGAACAAAAAGTACAACAAATTATTGATCCTGCTGAAGCAATGCTGCGCGTTTTAGCCTTTGATCCTGTGGTTGAAGCCAGCACATTGCCCCAGCGGTTGCGACGCCTGGAGGCCTTTACTACCAATTTGTATGCCAATCCATTATTAACGGCTGTATATATTGGCTATGATAATGGTGATTATTTTCTGGTGAGTCCATTAACCAAAGCGACATTACGTCAGAGCTATCACGCACCAGAACAGGCAAAATACGTGGTTCGTACATTGTTGGGGCAGGCAGGAGAAAAGCGTACACACCAACTTTTATTCTATGATCAGCAGCTCAACCTGATTGAGCAACGTATAGATCCAGACTATGTGTATGATCCTCGGCAACGTCCCTGGTATAACAATGCGCTTGCCACCACAGATGTTGCCATTTCAAAACCCTATATCTATGCAGATGCACCTTTGATGGGTGTAACACTTTCCATGCGCAGTAGTAATTCCCATGCGATTGTTGCGATGGATTTACCCTTAAATGGAATTAAGGATGCACTGCAACAATTGAGTATTACCCCCCATAGTCAAATTGCATTGGTGGATAGTCAGGGCGAAGTGATTGGGGTCAATATGGGTTCAGCTATTGATCAAGCCACATCCAACACACAAGCCCCTGCACTGCAACATTTGGAAAACACAGCCTTATTACAGTTGTGGCAGTTACCATCACAAACTCAGGTGATGACCTATCAGGCTGATGATCAACAATGGTTTGGGCGAAAGATTGAACTTGCCCAATATCGTGAACTGGGGCTACAGCTATTGGTTGCCATTCCAAGTCAAGAGCTACTCAAGGATTTGCCTGTTTATCGCCGCCAGATGATTGGGATTGCGATTGTCTTGGGGATGCTGCTTCTTGCTTTGGGAGCATGGCTTGGTCATCGTATTGGCCAGATTATTGAACAGCATATTCGTCGTGTTCGGCAGATGTCACATTTTGATTTTAGTCGTCCTAGCCCTGAGTTTAGTTTGTTGTATGAAGCCTATCAACTGACGGATGTTACGGATGATGTGAGCCGTACCATGGAAGCATTGTTAAAAATCAGTCAGGTGCTGCAAGCTGAACCGCAGATCGATACCATGCTGAATAAAGTACTTCGGTTGTTTGTGGAAGCTGCTCGTTGTGAGAGTGGTGCAGTGTATCTGCATCAGTCAAAAGATAACAGTTGGCAAAAAAATGCCGCCTATGGACGACAAGATCAGGTGGATGCCGTTGCGGCACAATTGGGTAACATTGAGAATCAGCAGCCCAACCGCCATGCCCTGTGTCAGGCCTTTGCCATACGCGGGCGTGATGGACACATTTTGGGTTATGTGATTTTAGAGCATAAAGGTGATCATGAACATACGTCACAAAACTTCCTGATTTTTAGTGAACGGTTAACTGGAATGTTGGCAATTCCAATTGAAACCAGGCAATTGATTGAATCACAGAAAGCGCTTCTGGAGGCTTTCATTCTGGTTCTTGCCGATGCGATTGATACTAAGAGTGCCCATACAGGAGGCCATTGTCGTCGTGTGCCCAAACTGGCAATGATGATTGTGGATCACTTGTCAGCAGAAACACAAGGGCAATATGCTGATTTCCATTGCAATGCGGATGATCGTGAGGCTTTCCGTCTGGCAGCATGGCTACATGACTGTGGTAAGATTACCACGCCTGAACATATTATTGACAAAGCCACCAAACTGGAAACCTTGTACAACCGTATCCATGAAATCCGTACCCGTTTTGAAGTGTTATATCGGGATGCCGAGATAGCGTGTCTAAAGGCTCAACTGACAGGAACAGAACAGGCATGTGCGGAAGCCCAGCGTGATGCACAGTATGCGCAACTACAGGATGATTTTGCCTTTATTGCCAAATGCAATATTGGAGGGGAGTTTTTAAGTGATGAGACGATTTTACGTTTAGAACAGATCGGGCAGCGAACATGGTTACGTCATTTTGATAACCGTCTTGGGCTATCGCTACTGGAACAGTCACTTTATCATCATCCTGCGCCGCCACTCCCCGTACAGGAGCGACTATTGGCAGATAAACCTGAGCATATCGTTGCATGGGATGAAAATTATAAACCCCATGTAGAGCGGGATGATCCATTAAACATGCATGGTTTTGACATGCAACTTCCACATTACCAAAGAAATACTGGGGAAATTTATAATCTTAGTATTCGCCGAGGGACACTGACCAGCGAAGATCGTTTTGCGATTAACAATCATATCGTCCAGACCCTGATTATGCTGACCAAATTACCTTGGCCCAAGCATTTGCAGCGTATTCCCGACCTTGCCACTAACCATCATGAACGTATGGATGGACAGGGTTATCCAAGACGCTTACAAGCGGCACAAATGTCTGTTGAGGAGCGTGTTCTGGCATTGGCCGATGTTTTTGAGGCGCTCACTGCCGCGGATCGTCCTTACAAATCTGCCAAAACCATTTCTGAGTCGCTGATGATCATGGCAAAAATGTGTCAGGAAAATCATCTTGACCGTACACTGTTTATCTATTTTGTCCAAAGTCGTTTATGGCTGGATTATGCCCAACAGTTTATTCCACCTCATCAAATTGATGAGGTAGATATAGACGCTGTGGTGCGTACCGCCAAAGCTAATCACGCATGATAATGCTTATTTTACAAACCAAGCACTTGCTTGGTTTGTAAAGTGGGGATATATTGTGAAGCATGGCTGGGTTGTGTGAGGGGCTGAGGTCATGGTCATCTGGGTTATAACAATGTCATATGTTGGGCAAGGATCTTTGATCCAGGTAATGCTGCCCCTGTGATCATGTGGTTGCGTATGACGTTGATCCTGTATAGCTAACCTGTGATTAAGAATGAAAAATTAGGAATAAAATGAGTAATCTGGATACTTTACAAGTGGATGACAGCATCCAGCTTGAACAACAAGGCGGTATTTTAACGCTATGGCTGAACCGACCTGAAAGCCGTAATGCCATGAGTCTAAACATGGTCAATGCCATTCAGCAGATCTTTGCTCATATTGCCCAAGATACCTCGATTCGTGCCGTGATCCTGCGTGGAAAAGGCGGGCATTTCTGTGCAGGTGGTGATATTAAAGATATGGCAGCTTTGCGTGTTGAAGCGGCGAATGTGGGCAGTTTACAGCCTTATGTTGATTTTAACCGCCGTTTTGGTGCCATGATTGAACAAGTTGATCAAGCTCCGCAAACGGTTGTTGCAATTTTAGAAGGGGCAGTGCTCGGCGGTGGCTTTGGTTTAGCATGTGTCTCTGATATAGCGATTAGTCGTGATAATGCTCAGTTTGGCTTACCTGAAACAGGGCTTGGGGTATTACCTGCACAAATTGCACCGTTCGTAGTGAAACGGATTGGGTTGACCCAAGCGCGTCGTTTGGCATTGTTAGGTTCACGTTTTAATGGTGAGACTGCGCAGAAGTTAGGTGTGATACATGAAGTTGTACGTGATGATATTGAGCTTGAGCAATTGCTTGCTGATACCATTCAACAGATCAAACGTGCTGCGCCGTTGGCATCTCGAAACACCAAAGCATTGCTACATCGAACTTTAAATGAGCCTCTAGATTCTTTACTGGATGCTGCTGCACAGCAGTTTGCTCAAGCCGTTGGTGGGGCAGAGGGGCAGGAAGGCACGATGGCCTTTATTCAAAAACGTTTGCCAACTTGGGCAATGGATGAGCAGTGATCAGCAAAGCACTGCTTTGCCACTGCGCAAGAGTGATCAGCAAGGCGAAACGATGCTTTGAGAGAGAATAAAAATGGCTTTTACAAAAGTTTTAGTGGCAAACCGTGGTGAGATTGCCGTTCGGGTGATGCAAACAGCGAAAGCAATGGGCTATCAGACCGTTGCCGTATATTCAGATGCCGATGCCAATGCACGCCATGTTCAAGTTGCCGATGAGGCGGTTTATATCGGGCCATCTAAAGTTTCAGAATCTTATTTGTCGATCACCAATATCATTGAAGCCTGCAAAAAGACAGGCGCAGATGCGGTCCATCCTGGTTATGGTTTCTTGTCTGAAAATACCGATTTTGCCCAAGCTTGTAGCGACAACGGTATCACCTTTATTGGGCCAAACGCCGCTGCGATTCATTTAATGGGCAGCAAGCGCTTATCCAAGATTGCCATGATTGATGCAGGTGTACCGTGTGTACCTGGTTATGAGGGTGATCAGCAAGAGATTGAATACTTGGCTGAGCAAGCGGAAAAAATTGGTTTTCCATTGATGGTCAAAGCATCTGCTGGTGGTGGTGGACGTGGTATGCGTTTGGTACACCAGTCGGCTGATTTGTTGGAAGCCTTAAAAACCGCACGTTCAGAAGCAGAAAATGCCTTTGGTTCAGGTGAATTAATTATTGAAAAAGCGGTGATCGCACCTCGTCATGTAGAGATCCAAGTGTTTGGTGACACACATGGCAATTATGTTTATTTGTTTGAAAGAGATTGCTCAATTCAACGCCGTCATCAAAAAGTGGTGGAAGAAGCACCATGCCCAGTAATGACATCTGAGTTACGCCAAAAAATGGGAGAAGCTGCGGTGGCGGCAGCAAAATCCTGTGATTATATCGGCGCAGGTACGGTTGAATTTTTACTGGATCAGTCTGGCGAATTTTATTTCCTTGAAATGAATACTCGTTTACAAGTTGAGCATCCTGTGACAGAAATGATTACGGGACTAGATTTGGTCGAGTGGCAACTGCGTATCGCCAATGGTGAAACTTTACCCTTGCAGCAGCATGAACTTAGTTTAAGTGGACATGCGATCGAAGTACGCTTATATGCCGAAGACCCACGTCAGGACTTCTTGCCACAAACGGGAAAAGTATTACGTTGGCAGCCTGCGGGCTTTGATGCAATGCTGCCGAATGTCCGTATTGATCATGGCATGTTAGAGGCGGGTGAAATTAGCCCATTCTATGATCCGATGGTGGCGAAGGTGATTGCCTATGGTAAAACCCGTGAAGATGCTATTCGCTTATTAGCGCGTGCAGTAGATGATTGTGTATTGCTTGGTGTAAATAGCAATAAACAATTTTTGGTAAATTTATTGCGTCATCCGATTATTGTGGCGGGTGATACCAATACTGCATTTATCCAGCAGCATTTTCAGGATGACGTCAGCCTACATCAACAAGTTCCAACCCTTGAAAGTCTAGCGATTGCAGCAACACTATTTGCGCAACACAAGGCTTCAAAAACGGCATGGCAAACAGGTATTGCAACGCCGCTACCATTAAAGTTGAAATGTGCAGATCAACAACTGTCCCTACAAGTTGAGATAGATCAACAGCAAGTTACCGTGCGATTATGTGATCAGCAAAGTACGGTGGATGTGGTTGAGATAAGTGATACTCAGATCATCTATAAGGTTGATGGCGTGCGTCGAAAGTTGAGTTATGTACTTGATCAAAATCAACTCTATTTAGATACAGCAAATGGTAATTTAGTGATTGAAAATATCACCTATGCCGCACCTGAAGCTGCTGAAGTGGTAGGGGATGGTAAAATCCGTGCGCCGATGGATGGGGCGATTGTGAATCTATTGGTTAATGCTGGAGACACGGTTGTTAAGGGACAAACCTTATTGATTCTGGAGGCCATGAAAATCCAGCAACAAATCAAGTCGGATGTTGACGGCGTGGTAGATGAGTTGATTGGTCAAATTGGGCAACAAGTGAAAAAACGACAATTATTATTAAATGTCGCAATTGCATAAAATGTGTAAATTAAAAAGCTAGGTTCCACGCCTAGCTTTTTAATAGTCTTTCAACCGCGATCAGTGAGTGTGTAGAATTGCCTTTCGGATTAATCAATGAGTTAAGGATTATGTTTGATCAGCGGCTACAATCGCTGCACTAGCCTGTTTTAAGCTATAAAGTAATTGTCCTAAAAGAACGTCTTTATTACTTAATGTCACCATAACCATCGGATGGTGTGGTGCAGGAATCGAAGTTAGGATTGCTTTACCATTTTCAGCATCAAGCGTGATACTCTGACATCCAGTTAAATGAATTTCATTTAAAAATGCACTAACCATTGCTAAAATTGAACTACTTACAGCAGCAAGCTTGGTACTGTTATAAGGATTCTTCTTATAAACGGAAGCCAGTT
>ERZ650307.1447-NODE-1447-length-13350-cov-5.716961_pt1 | contig 13350 bp, 12 predicted proteins | sample MGYA00376243_ERZ650307 | MGnify/ENA primary metagenome ERZ650307 (study PRJEB26733, sample SAMN07839242) | wastewater metagenome | biome: urban; feature: artificial channel; material: waste water | place: USA: North Carolina | collected 2016-03-31 ... | reverse complement strand
CCAAATTTCTCCTAGGATAAACAAATCGGGTTTGACAGATAGAACTGTCTTACGGAATTCTTTCCAAAATTGATGATCAATCTCATTAGCTACATCCAAGCGCCAGGCATCGATGTCACATTCCTCAATCCAATACCGGGCAACACCCAAAAGATAATTCCTCACTTCGGAGTTTGATGTATTGAGTTTGGGCATTTCTCCATGAAAGGCAAAGGTCTCATAATGCAGATTTTCTTTACCATCATGAACTTCAACCAATGGAAACCGATCAATGTGAAACCAATCTCGATAAACTGATTGCTCTCCATTTTTAAGGACATCCTGCCACTGCTTAGATTGATAACCAATATGATTAAACACAGCATCTAACATGACCTTAATGCCACGCTTATGAGCTTCCTTAATCAGCTCCTTCAAGTCGTCTGTAGTACCAAATTGAGGATCAATTTGATAGTAGTCACTCGTATCGTACTTATGATTGCTCGGCGCTATAAAAATAGGACAAAGATACAAACCTGTGATGCCCAAGTCTTGTAGATAGTCTAAATGCTCAGTAATTCCTGCTAAATCACCACCAAAAAAATCACTTGTAGTTGGAGCCAAGTCTGGATTCCAATCTCTATACTCCTGTTTATTAGTATTTTTCTTTCCTCTAGCGAACCGTTCAGGAAAAATCTGATACCAAATTGTTTCCGAAACCCAACTTGGTACTTGACATCGATCAGCTTCATGCAAGTAAGGCAACTTGAAACCGTTCATAAATTGACTAATGTTATTACTTGTAGCATCCAGTGGACCAACATCTCCAAATAGAATCTGTTTCCCATCATACCCCGTCAATTCAAACAAGTACTGCAATCTGGCAAAATCAGCTCCGACTTCCACTTGCCAATAATCAAATAGCTGATCACTAGCTACAATTTCCATTTCTGTTTGGTATTGATAGCCTTGTTGGTAAAAAATAAAGGGGTCTCCATGGTGTACACGTATTGACTGTACATTATTCCTTTTGGTTCTGAAACGAAGATGAACCACATTTTTCTTATATAAATATGCATACTCTGAATCAGGACGATGAAAAAGAGCTGTCAATTCTATCATGATTGCTACCTCCTAGCCTACCCATTTTAACATTCTTCCAATATTAATGCAAACGTTTTCTTTGTCTGGTGGTAACTATCGCATCAAAAAATATTCCCACGAAATGAAAAAAGGCATCCGTATAATTTCCTTACGGACGCCGATTCTATGTCTTTTTTGGAAGGTATGCAATTTCATACTTGAAGAAAGCTTTCCTTACTTTCGATACATTCAAATTCCTATCAACTAATACTCAATAGTCAAGTTGATAATAGGGTTGCATGGGTATAGAGGCCCCAATACTCGAAGCATATACCCACTGTTTCCCTTCAAATTGTCCGAAATCTTCTGCTTTACCTGTAAGGATAATTCCAGCAAATTCAAGTTTATTGATATCTTCTTGCTTAGTAAAATCAATTTCTCCGAATTTGTCTACATAGCTCTCTAAGATTCCTCTTGCTGAAGGAGACAGGCTATAGTTACCATTATATTCCAGCAAGATTTTCATAGCATTAATTGGACTTTTATATGGAAATTGCATATCTGAATATTCCTCTTGCGTTACTGCAACTACATCATCAGAATCCATTCCAAATCTGCTGACCAAAGGCAGGTCTTCTACTCTTGTTTGACTGCTATTTGTTCCTATCCAATACCAATTTTTTTTGAGATTGCTAGGAATCATATCTTTTATTTCCCTAAATATGTATTTCCTATCAAATGTAATAGCTATCTCGACCAATTGGCCCTGCATGTCTTTAACAAATGATAATTCATTTCCTGCAGGATTGTCAAGGCATTCGGTATTATAGAAAACTGGAATTTTGGAATTACTATCTTGATGATACTGATAGTCACCAGAGGTTAGCGGAAGGTATTGTCCAAAATTTGAAAAGATTCCATAAATACTATATTCTACCTCCAAATGCCCAAATGCAATTGGGACACCTGCAAGATTTTTCAATAATGAATAATCGATGTAACCTCAGACAATACCTGTCTGGTTCACGAAGGTCATATTTGGTTCTACATTGGGATAAGCCACTTGAAAAGTTGCATCAAATAGTTCCTCTGCTTGCTTACTACGATAATCAGAAAAAATTCGTAATGCAAATATTCCACTTACCAGTAAAGTAAATACTAAGCAACTAGCGAGGAGAACTGTTTTCCAAAGTTGTTTTCGTTTATTTTTCTTCGTTGCTATTTCAAAAGATTTCATCTTCATACCCTCTCTCTTTTAATAATTTCGCCACTTGTTTTCTAGCTCTAAACAGATGAATTTTTATCCAACTCTGACTGTAACCTAAAATATGCCCTATCTCCTTGACACTCATATTTTGAAAATAGTAAAGGTCAATCACAACCTTGTCTTGACTAGGCAACTCATTCACTGCTTGATAGAGCTCCTCATAGTTTTCTTGATCATATAGAACAAGCATATCTTGTCTGAAAAAATCTCTCTGAAGAATTTCATGATAGCGTTTGTCACGTCTGTACTTGTCAATATATGTACGGACTGCTGAACGATACAGCCAAGCTCGCATCTTTTCAAAAGGAAGGACAATATCTGATTCTAGAATTTTTACAAGCACATCTTGGGCAATATCCTGGCTATCCGCACGTGTTGCCCCTGATTTTTGCAGATAAAAGGAAATCTCCTCTGCAATGGCAAGAACTTCTTTTTCATATTCATCTAGTTTGATGATCATCTCCTCCTTTCACTTATATAACGAATATCATCCGAAATGGTTACACACTTCCAAATTTTATTATACATTTTTAGAACAGTAAAAAACAACCTCCGAAGAAGTTGTTTTCAATCAGTTAACATTAACCTGAATTACGAAGTCCTGTTGCGACACCGTTAATCGTAATATGGATGAGACTCTCTTGCTCCTTACTAAGCTCTCCACGACGGAGACGGTGAATCAATTCAATCTGAATATAATTCAACACATTGAAGTATGGCATACGATAGTCAAGACTGGCTTTAAGGAAAGGCAACTCTGCCAATAGTTCCTCATTTTGTTCAATAGATAGAATCATATTCTTGGTCAATTGCCATTCATCTAAAATGGTGTGGAAAATACTTCGCACTTCATCGCTTTCACACATTTTGGCATATTCAAAAGCAATATTCATATTAGATTTTGACAGTACCATATCAACATTCGATAAGAGCGAACGGAAGAAAGGCCATGATTCATACATTTTTTGTAATTTTGCCAAATTATTTGGGTCTTTATCCACAAAGCGTTTGAAACTAGAACCAACTCCATACCATCCTGGCAACATTACACGGTTTTGAGACCATGAGAATACCCAAGGAATCGCACGGAGACCACCTATTTCAGTAATTGTCTTACGCGCCGCTGGACGAGAACCAATATTTAAACTAGAGACTTCTCGAATCGGACTGGCCGCAAAGAAATAATCATAAAAATGCGGATTATTGAAAACAAGGTCACGATAGATTGTGTAACTTTCAGAAACAATTTCATCCATTGTTTCACGATAGTTACCAATCTCATTAGGATCAGTAATCATTTGTGTTACCATACGATCCAAGGTTGCTGATACCAACATTTCTAGGTTATAGTAAGCTGCATCCTTATTTCCGTATTTATTACCAATGACTTCCCCTTGTTCAGTCAAACGAATCCGATCTTTAATGGAACCGAATGGTTGAGAAGTAATCGCATCATATGATGGACCACCACCACGTCCAACTGTACCACCACGTCCATGGAAAAACGTAATCTTGATTCCATTTTCTTGACCAATTTTTGTCAGTTCATTTTGAGCCTTGTATAATGTCCAACCAGAAGAAAGGTAACCACCATCCTTATTTGAATCAGAATAACCCAACATAATTTCTTGATAGTGTTTATTGCCTGCAATCCAGCGTTTTGCCAAGTCCAATTGCAAGTACTGGCGCATGGTATCTGACGCATTATCTAAGTCTTCAATTGTTTCAAAAAGTGGAACAATCTGAACACGTGCCTTATCTGAATCAACCAATCCAACTTCTTTCAATAATACAGCTAATTCCAATAAATCAGATACACTTTCTGAGTGTGAAATAATATGTTGTTTGATAACTTCCTCACCCAGCTTATCCTTTAACTCCCTAGCTGCAGAGAAAATAGCTAATTCCTTCTCTAATTGCTCGGATTTTGGAACATAGGTTGCCGAGAGAATACGTGGATCTGTTTCTAGTTGTTTTAATAGGACATGACATTTTGCCTCTTCAGATAGACTAGAATAATCTTCAACGATGCGTGCAGATGCAAGTAATTCAGCAACACAAGCTTCAAGGATAGAAGAATCTTGGCGCATATCAATTGTAGCTAAATAGAAACCAAACGCCTCTATCGCCTCCAATAACTCAGCCAAGTCACCTTTGATTAATGCTGCAGACTTGTTGTCAATTAATGATTGTTTAATCGCTAGAACATCTGCTTTAAACTCACCAACATTTGCGTAGCGCACATCTGAAGCCTTATTGTAAACAAAGTAATCTTTTGTATTTGCCAGTTTCATCTGAATGTAGTGGAAGGCCCGACGATAAGGTTCATTTTCACGATAGACCGAAGCATCCTCAGACAAATCAGCAAGATATTGCACAGCAGGACTAACCTTAGTGATGGTTGTAGAAAGTGAAAAATCACGATACAACTTTTCCAATTGCTGGTCATAGTAATTCATGATCACTTCGCACTGTGTTAAGGCTGATAGTCTCAAGGTTTCAGCCGTAACAAATGGATTTCCATCACGGTCACCACCAATCCACATTCCCATTGTAATGGGGCGAGGATTCATCAACTGAATTCCTTTTTCAGCGGCCAGACGTTTATATTCTCGTTGTAGTTTTGTAACTGCTTTGATGAATGAGGAATTGTAATACTCCATTACATTGGTAATTTCATTGGTTACCTTTAGTTTTTTCTCACGCGTCATTTCTGTCTGCATGATAATTTCAACATAGCAACGCAATTCATCTTCCCATTTTGTACGATTCAATAATCCCATCTTAACATCGCGGTAGCGACGCAAGAGTTCATGAATGTGTTTTGTTAAATTTAACATAGATTGACGTTGAACTTGTGTCGGATGGGCAGTTAATACAGGAACAACATTTAGTTTTTCTAAAATCTCCGCAGCATCTTCATGTTGAGATACCATATCAATGGTGGCTGAAATTTTCCCTAGATAATCTTGTCCAAGATTGTTTTGGTGATTGATTTCAAAAGCTAAATCGACATCTTCGGAAATATTGATTAATAAAGGTAGAACAGCAAAATACCTTGAAATATCTGCCAACTCATCATTTGTCAATTGTCCAATAATCTGAATCAACTTAGAGTAATCATCTTTGACAGATAATTCTTCTAGCTGGCAAATAGCTGCAAATGTATCCTCAGACATCATTTCACGAGCCACATCTTGTAAGATATTCGTCAAAATCGTCACTTCTTCACGGATAGCTTCTTTATTGTTATAATTTTCTAGCTTTTGGATAGACATCTTTTCACCTCATATTTTTCATAAATTAGACTAAGGTTCTTTCAACTTCTTCTTCAATCAAACGACGTTTTTCTGTCGCATCAATATTTAAAACAAACCCAATTCCGATGGAAATAATCAAGAGACTAGAACCACCCTGCGACAAGAATGGGAAAGTTACACCCGTAGCGGGAATCAATCCAGAAATTCCTCCTATGTTGATAAATGTCTGAATTAAAAGCATTCCTGCTATACCAAGCGCCATCATCGAATTGAATGGACTGCGAGCACGAACACCAACTACAATGATGCGGACAATCAAAAAGAATAGTATAGCCAAAATGAGACTTGCTCCTACAAAACCAAGTTCTTCTATGACAATAGAAAAGGCAAAGTCTGTATGAGCCTCAGGCAGATAGCCTTTTTTCTCAATTGAGTTTCCTAAGCCAAGCCCAAGCCAACCACCATTACTCATCGCATAGTATGAATGAGTTAATTGCAAGCCTGAACTGGTAGCATTACCAAAGGGATCGAAATAAGCTGCAAACCGTCGAGCTATATAACCAAAAAGTGGAATTTTCTCAACAGTTTCTAATCCAAGAATACGAATGGTACCAAGTACAAGTCCGGAAGCAGCAACAATTCCTATCAAAGCGGTTGAGAACCATCGATAAGCGATGCCACTTACACTAATCATAACAACAATAATCAGGGTGATAATTGTAGCATTTCCCAAATCCGGCAGAGTGGCAACCAATCCAAGAAGTAGAAGGCTAATAACTCTCCAATCTGTAAACTCTCTTGGAATCCATCTTCCCTTAATCAAAGACAGGTAATCATATGTCCGAATATCAGATTGTTTCTTAGCAAATTCATGTGCCAAATACCAAATGATAATCAACTTCAAATATTCAGCTGGTTGGAGACTACCTATACCAGGAACTGGTATCCAACCATGCGCCCCATTTATGGGAGTAAACAAACGAGAAATAGCAAGTAGAACAATTTCAATAAAGATAACGGAATAGATAACTGCTTTTTTCCGCAAAAAACTAAGTTTCATACGATAAATCGTATAAATCGCAATCAAGCTAACAACCCAAAAGGCCGCTTGGTTAATCACCGTTCTAAATGGATTTCCCCCATTAATAATCTGTGTGGCACTAGTTGTTGAGTAGACCATAACCAACCCTATTATCGATAAAATAAAGTAGGGAATGAGTATAGAATAATTCAACAAGTGCCGCTTATCAATTTTCATTTATATTCCAACCTTTTCTGGAGTATGCCTATAATTATAGCATACTTTGTATAAAAATACTTATCACTTTCTATAAGATAAACAGTAAACATTCGGAACCAGACTATTGAATAATAAAATGGCCGAAGCCATTATGAATTATTCAAACGTTTCAAGATAGAACTCAATCTCATCTCCGTCAGACACCTTTAGGTCATTTGCACCTTTTTCAGCTAACTTTCCATTAACCTTATACATCCAATAGGTATTGGTACTGGTATCTTGACTGATACCGTCAATCTTGGTTATTAAACCATTGTCTTCTTCAATGTCATGGTGAGCTTTTAAAATATTCATCACGCTATCACCTTGATTTGCCGTTACTTCTTGACGATTCACCTGATCTTTATTTGTAATTTGTAATGTGATATCAATTGTAGACCCGGATGTCTGGGACGATGTATTTGCACAAGCCCCCAACAAAAAGGTCAAGAAAAGAGTGAGTAAAATACTAATTTTTTTCATTTGTAAAATCTCCTAAAAACATGATAGATAATGGGATAAAATAGTACGGTAGAGATCATGTGTAGACAATCAAAAACTATTCCATTTAACCAATAGATTATCGGATGAATTCCGAATTGAATTGCAGTGAGCAAACTAATGGACATGCCATAAACAAAAACAAAGCAACCAGCTACTAGGCTCTGCAGCCATAACGGAATTCTCTCTTTTAAGATTTGAGGGCGAATCAAAATCCACCAAATCAACTGAACGAGACCAAAACTGAGAACCTGCCATAGAACAACGACACCGAAACCAAACAATAAACCACTACCAATCATTGTCAGCCCCATCAAAATCCATCCTTCAAATAAGGTAAAATGGGAAAGACTCACTAAAAAAATAGCTGTTAAAGGTTTTATGTTGGGAAATGCTCCAAATACTATTCTAAAAACAATTGCTAGCGCTGATAAAACAACCAATCGGGTTAATTTTTTTGTTGAGTACACCTCTTCCACCTATCTCATTTTGTTCTAAATATTAGCCTATCGTTTTCCTGTCTATAAGTCAAGAAAATCCTTTGAATACAATCTATCTTCAAACTAATTTTTTTGATTTTTCCAATGATTTAGGGTAAAATTGGTTTGATGAGAAAGAAATTAAAACCAATCGTTGTTATCGGTTTCTTCCTGACCTTTTTTGCCATCATTTTTATTTCTGGTGTGTATGGTAACAGAGCGACCGCCGGTAAAGAAACTACTATTACACAGTCAAATACTAATCCAACATCAATTGAGACAATTCCTAGTTCAAGCTACTATATTACCAATGCTCTTGAAATGAAACCTATTATCGACGTCTCAGCATGGCAACGTCCATCTGAGATTGATTATGATACACTTAGTCAAAATATTTCGGGAGCAATCGTTCGGATTCAAAGTGGCTCCCATACGAAGAATGAAAACACCGCTACTGATGAAAATGGTTTAGATAAAGCATTTGATACCCACATTAAAGAATTTCAGGCTAGAAATATCCCTGTTGCTGTTTACGCCTACGTTACTGGGAATAGTATTGATAGTATGAAAGAGGAAGCTCGTAGTTTTTACGAAGCAGCCAATAAATACAACCCCACCTTTTATTGGTTGGATGTTGAAGAACATACCATGGATGATATGAATGGTGGTGTCGAGGCTTTCAGACAAGAATTAGAATCTCTCGGTGCTAAAAACATTGGTATTTATGTCGGCACCTATTTTATGGAAGATCACAGTATCAATGTTGATAAATTTGATGCTATATGGATTCCCACCTATGGCGTTGATTCTGGCTACTACAATGCTGCACCAAGTACTGATTTGGACTATGACCTCCATCAATATACCTCTCGAGGCTATGTGAATGGATTCGAGAATTATCTCGATTTAAATATTATTACTACTTTGAAAGATCCAAATGAAGTTTATCGAAAACTATTTACAACACCAGAATAAAATGATACAATTTTACTAATTACATATACACAAAGGAGTGCTTCGGCTGAGATCGCAATATGCGAAATCCTCGAACCTGATCTAGTTAACACTAGCGTAGGAATTGTGTGATTTATAGAACGATATTCTACTTCGCTATAAACACTCCTTTGCCTACTATCTACAAAGGAGTCTTTTTATGTCACAATCCAAATTACATGTTCTCACTGAGATAGCTATCTTTTCTGCCATTGCTCTTGTCTTTGATAAACTCCCACTTTTTACTATGCCACAGGGTGGATCGGTATCCTTAGTCATGCTTCCTATTCTACTTCTTTCTCTCCGCCACGGTTGGTTAGTAGGCATCTTATCTGGCTTAATAGTCGGGACAATACAATTATTTTATGGCGGTTACTTTTTAAATGTTTTTCAAGTTTTTCTTGATTATGTACTATCTTACGCAGGAATTGGTATTGCAGGATTATTTGCACCAACTCTACATAGGAACACGACATTATCCAAGGCATCAATTACGATAATGTCAGCTAGTTTTTTAGGTGCTAGCTTAAGGTTTTTTGCCAATTTTTTAGCAGGAATTATCTTCTATGCTGACTACGCTCCTGCTGACACACCCGTTTGGATTTATTCCTTTACCTACAATATCAGCTATATACTTCCTTCAACAGCAATTGCTTGCATTTTACTAATTCTCCTTTATAAAGCAAGACCAAATTTCTTTCGTGGTTAAATAGATAACGCCTGTTAGAGTGCTCTAACAGGCGTTCTTTTTAATGATTTTTATCGGTTTTATGCTATAATGAGAACATTATAAATACATTTTGGAGGACAACATGGCTTCTTGGATATCAAGAATAATTAAAGGTATGATTATTGCCCTTGGCTTTATCTTACCAGGTGTTTCTGGGGGCGTACTAGCTGCGATCCTCGGGATTTACGAACGATTAATAGGCTTTTTAGCAAATATTCGAAAAGATTTCAAAGAAAACTTTCTCTACTTTGTTCCTGTAGGGATCGGTGGAATCTTGGGAATTGCCCTCTTCTCTTTCCCTGTTGAATACCTCTTACAACATTTCCAAGTTCCTGTTTTATGGGCATTTGCAGGTGCAATTGTTGGTACGATTCCTAGCTTACTAAAAGAATCGACTCAGAAAAGCAAACGGGACCGCATTGATTTGGCTTGGTTGTTTGGTGCCTTCATCATTTCTGGACTCTTACTCTACAACTTGAGTGATCTTGTCGGAACACTTCCAGCAAACTTCGCAAGTTTTGTATTGGCAGGTGCCTTGATTGCATTAGGCGTACTTGTTCCCGGACTCAGCCCTTCAAACTTGCTATTGATTTTAGGAATTTACACACCAATGCTCAATGGTTTCAAATCACTTGATCTATTTGGAACTTTCCTACCTATCGCAATTGGTGGAGTCCTTGCAATGGTTGCCTTCTCAAAAGCAATGGATCATGCTCTTAAAGTCTACCACTCACGAGTTTATCACTTTATAATTGGTATCGTCTCATCATCTACTCTCTTAATTTTGATTCCACAGGCTAGCAACAAAGAATCCATCTCCTATGCTGGAGCAAACTTTATTACATGGATTGCTGCACTTGTTCTGTTTGTCCTGGGAGTATGGTTGGGACTTTGGATGAGCAAATTAGAGGAAAAATATAAATAATGGCAAAAAAGGTCAAAATAAAGAAAACCTTGGTTGACCAAATTTTAGACAAGGCTAAGATCGATCATGATAGCCTTGTTTTAAATGCTCTTGAAGGTCAACTTCCACAAGGTATTGAAGAAAACGATATTTATAAAACCCTAGCACTGACTGGAGATAAAACAGGGCCGGTTATTGGGATTGTCCCAATCACTGAGCACCTATCTGAAAAGAAACTGGCTAAGATTTCTGGCAATAAAAAAGTCAGTATGATCTCTCAAAAAGATTTGGAAAAAACAACAGGCTACATACATGGTGCAAACAACCCCGTGGGCATTCGTCAAAAACACAATTTTCCAATCTATATCGATCAATCTGCACTTGAAAAAGGCAAGATGATTGTTTCAGCTGGTGAAATTGGTCGGTCGATTCGAATTGACAGTCAGGTATTAGCTGATTTCGTGAAAGCTAATTTTGCAGATATTATTGAAGGGAGAAACGAGTGAAAGTCTATTTTGTCCGTCACGGTAAAACCGAGTGGAATCTTGAGGGACGCTTTCAAGGCTACTCTGGAGATTCTAAGCTTTTGGAGGAATCTTTCCTTGATTTAGAATCACTTGGGGAATATTTAGCTACCGTTCCTTTTGACAAGATTTACTCTAGCGATTTACAAAGAGCCCATATCACAGCCGAGCGAATTGCTGACCTGAACCATTACTGTAAATCAGTAGAAACAAAAGCTGGTTTTCGAGAATGGAATTTCGGTCGATTGGAAGGAACAAAAATTGGACTTTTCCACGATATCTATCCCAAGCAGTACCATGCATTTAAACAGAATGTGGCCATCTTCCGAGCAGATATGTTCGAAGGGGAGACTGTTTCACAAGCTACTTCACGCTTCATCACTACTTTGAAAGAATCTATTCACGAGACAGATCAAACGATACTTGTCGTAAGCCACGGAGCTATTCTAACAGCTTCAATCCGAACCCTGTTAGGCTATCCACCAGCGCTCTTACGCCATCGAGGTGGTTTAGACAATGCATCTGTAACCATTTTAGAGACAGATGATTTTGAAAACTTTACCGAACTGGTTTGGAATGACACTAGTTATCAAGAAAAACAGTAGATTTTTCTGCTGTTTTTCCCATTCTACTCGTAATTTATGCTGATTTTTTACCTCTTCTATGATAAAATAGAAGGAACAGACTTTGGAGGAATGAATTTTTTATGTCAACTGAACATTTTGAAGAACTAAATGACCAACAGATTGTCCGTCGTGAAAAAATGACGGCATTGGCTGAACAGGGTATTGACCCATTCGGTAAACGTTTTGACCGTTCTACTAACTCTGCTGAATTGAAAGCACAATATGAAGATAAAGAAAAAGAAGAGTTGGAAGAATTGGCACAAACTGCAACCATTGCAGGTCGTATTATGACCAAACGCGGTAAGGGTAAAGCAGGTTTTGCTCATATCCAAGACCGCGAAGGACAAATTCAGATTTACGTTCGTAAGGATGACGTTGGCGAAGAAAACTATGAAATCTTCAAAAAAGCAGACCTTGGAGACTTTGTTGGTGTCGAAGGTGATGTCATGAAGACCAATGTTGGTGAATTGACCATTCATGCTCGTAAATTAACTCACTTGTCTAAAGCGCTCCGCCCGTTGCCAGAAAAATTCCATGGTTTGACTGACGTTGAAACTCGCTACCGAAAACGATATTTAGACTTAATTACCAATCGCGAAAGTTTTGAACGCTTTGTAACACGTTCAAAAATCATTTCAGAAATCCGTCGTTACCTTGATGGACTTGGTTTCTTAGAAGTTGAAACACCTGTCCTTCATAATGAAGCTGGTGGTGCCGCGGCTCGTCCATTCATCACCCACCACAATGCCCAAAACATTGATATGGTACTTCGTATCGCAACGGAACTTCACCTCAAGCGGTTGATTGTCGGTGGTATGGAACGCGTTTATGAAATTGGCCGTATCTTCCGTAATGAAGGAATGGATGCGACCCACAACCCAGAATTCACTTCTATCGAGGTTTACCAAGCCTACGCTGACTACCAAGACATTATGGACTTGACCGAGGGTATTATCCAACATACCGCTAAGGCAGTTGTTGGCGACGGTCCTGTAACCTATCAAGGAACTGAAATTGCTATCCACGAGCCATTCAAGCGTATCCACATTGTCGATGCTATTAAGGAACAAACTGGTGTGGACTTCTGGCAGGAAATGAGCTTAGAAGAAGCTATCGCCCTGGCAAATGAACACAACGTTACTGTAGAAAAACACCACACAGAGGTAGGACAAATTATCAACAGCTTCTTTGAAGAATTCGTAGAGGAAACATTAATCCAACCAACCTTTGTCTACGGACATCCAGTAGCTGTTTCCCCATTGGCTAAGAAAAACGATGAAGATCCACGCTTTACGGATCGCTTTGAGCTCTTCATCATGACCAAAGAATACGGAAATGCCTTTACCGAATTGAACGACCCAATCGACCAATTGGAACGCTTTGAAACCCAAGCCAAAGCCAAAGAATTGGGTGACGACGAAGCGACAGGCGTTGACTACGACTACATCGAAGCCCTAGAGTACGGTATGCCACCAACAGGTGGCCTCGGAATCGGTATCGACCGACTCTGCATGCTCTTGACAGATACTACTACTATTCGAGATGTGTTGTTGTTCCCTACAATGAAGTAAGCAACAGTATCCTTCTTGTATTGTTGCCACTAGGAAATACCAATCGCTTTCCAGTTTCTTGGCGATTGGCTGAGAAGGTCTACCAGACCTTCTCACTCTCTACAATGAAGTAAGCAACAGTATCCTTCTTGTATTGTTGCCACTAGGAAATACC
>ERZ650307.1440-NODE-1440-length-13431-cov-4.793212_pt1 | contig 13431 bp, 7 predicted proteins | sample MGYA00376243_ERZ650307 | MGnify/ENA primary metagenome ERZ650307 (study PRJEB26733, sample SAMN07839242) | wastewater metagenome | biome: urban; feature: artificial channel; material: waste water | place: USA: North Carolina | collected 2016-03-31 ... | reverse complement strand
CCCGCCCGGCGCTGTCCTGCACGGCAATATCGACATAGGCGATGTCGGCTCCATCGGCGGCAAGGCCGCCCGGTGCGGTATGCAGCGTCAGCTGCAGGGCGGCGGGGCTGTCGGCGGTTTCCAGCCGGTCAGACGCGGCGGGTGTGCCGTCATAGCCGTAGCCCACGGCCTCGACCCAGCCGGATTGGGTCACATCCACACCGGGGAAGGCGAACACAAAGGTGTTTTGCGGCTTGTCGCACCGACCGACACGGCGCCCGTTGACGAGCAGCTCGACTGCGGCAACAGGGTAGCTTGCCACCACATACACCGTCTTATGGTGCGGGTCGCGGGTGTGCCAGACGCCGGTGCCCTCCCAATAGGTGCCGTTAAAGCGCTTTTCTTCATAGCGATAGTTGGCAGCGGTGGGGGCGGGGTAGTTCCAGTGGCCGATGATCTTGACGGCGGGGGCCTCGCTCTGCATAACGCGGAAATAGTCAAAGCTCTGCTTTTTGATCCGGCAGGGATCGACGCGGCCGCTCATGCGGGCGTTTTCGCTGTAGGACTGGCGGCCATGCTGGGCAGAGTCCGTCCAGCAGAGCGCCGCACAGGCGCTGTAGTAGTTCTTGCCGGAGGCACCGCCCATCCGATCGTTGAAAAACTCGGCGTAGCCGCGCGCGTTTTCAAGCGCGAGATCTTCACTGGTCAGATCGTAGAAGTCGTACCCAACAGCTTTTTTGCCGCCCTTGCCGACCCAGCGGTTGCGGTAGTCGAAATCCGGCGGGGTGAAGTCGTCCCAGATGCGGCGGGGGGCCTCCTCGCGGCTGTACTCGGTCTCGGTGACGGGGCCGTGCTGCGACAAAAAGCGGGCGGCGTGGCGGTTCAGCATCGTGCCGACATACTCGCTCTCGTTGACGACCTCCTCGGTGTTCAGGGTGCGGCAGCCCATAAAACGCCCGCCGTGGGGGTCCAGCCGCTGCTTGAGCAGCCGCATCTCCCGCATGTGCTCGCGGGAGATCGAGTTGTTGCCGGCCTCCCAGAACACAATGGACGGGTGGTTGCGGAAGGCGATGATGACATCGCGCATCAGCTCTACGCGCTGGTCCCACTGGCGGCCGAAGCTCTCCTTCTCCTTGTCACCGGCAGGCTGGGTGCAGACGATGCCGCGGCGGTCAAACGCGCGGACATCGGCGGGGCTGCCCGCCACATGCATAAAGCGGATGTGGTTGGCGTTGCTCTCGCGGATGAGGGCGGCGTCCTCATCGTGCAGCCACTCGGGCGCAATGCCGATGGCCGCCCACTCGTTGGCGGCGCGCTGGGCGTAGCCGCGCAGCCACTGCACCGCGCCGTTGATGCGCAGGCCCCGGTCTTTGTCGTAGCTTACGGCGCGGAAGCCGGTCGTCAGCTGCTGGGCATCGGTCTTTTCGCCGTTTACAAACAGCTCGGCCTCCACGGTGTAGAGGTAGGGGTCGTCGATGCTCCAGAAGCGCAGCGGCAGGGTGTCGGCCCCGGCGTGCAGCACAGTGACCGCCATGGAATCCGTGGCGGTCGGTGCGGGCAGGCTTTCGTCCTCCACAGGGCGGTAATGCCCGGGCACAGCCTCATCGGGGATATAGGCGTCCGCCGGGGTGATGCTCAGCGGTGGGACGGCGCGGCCCGTGGGGGCTGCAGTGGCCGGGGCGCCGTCAAAGATGGCGGCAACGCTGCCGTCCGGGCGGCGCAGCGTGATGCGCAGCTGGGCGGAAACGGGGACCTTGCCCTCGTTGCGGATCTCGGCCTCGACCCGAATATCCGCCGTGGCGTTGTCCAAATCAAAATTCCGGCCGTAGACATAGAGGCCCTTGGTCTGCAAATTGGAGTAGAGCGGCAGCGTCAGATAGACATCGGGCTTGAAAAACACCTGCACGGGGCGGGTGATGCCGCCGACCGAGGGATTGAAGTCGTTGCAGTTCCAGAAAAAGGGGACGCCCACGCGGTCGGCGGGGACGGCCTGCTCCTGCGGAAAGAGATAGCTGCCGGGGACAGCATCGGGCTTGTTGGGGGTCTCGGCAATGCAGAACGGCGCATTGCGGGTGGCGGTGTTGTCGGTCGCAATGGCGATGAGGTTCGGCGCATCGTACCGCACATAGGGGGTGATGTCAAAGCCGAACGGCGCAACGCCGGCCTCATAGTAGCCGGCCAGCGTGCCGTTTACATAGAGGTAGCAGGTCTGGCGCAGCCCCTCAAACGCAAGCAGTACCTTGTGGTTTTTGTGCCGCGCCGGAATGGTGAGGATGTTGCGGTAGAAGGCTGCCGTGCGGCGCTGGCCGCTGCCGCCGTCCTGAATGCGGTCACGGAACAGATCCTCATCATTGAAGGTGTGGGGCAGCGTGACGGGCTGCCAGCCGGTTTCCCGGTAGTCGGCCTCATAAAAGGCGTGCCCCTCAGCGTCCCGGTGGGCGTCAACGGCCTTTGCCATGGGGAAGGCATCTGCCCGCAAAAAGTGCCAGCCGTGGTGGAAATAAAAGCTTTCGCCTTGCAGTGTAGACATAGCGTTTTCTCCCTGTCAGATGTGCTGTATACAGTTGCAGGCCCGCGATCTTATCTTTATCATACGCGCTGCCGCGGCGAAAAACAAGTGTCATTTGATGGGCAGAAGGTTTTGAAAGCAAGGTGCAGCGATAAATATCAAGATATGGAAATAGGATATGTTTGCCGGCAGCAGGGCGGAGTGACCCAATCCCGCCGGCAAAGCGGGGCAGTCAGGGCAAGGCTGTGCGGTAAAGCCTCCGCAGTCCGTGAGGCTGCAGCAGGCCTAAAAACGCCATTTGTCAAAATGCACAAAACAGGCAGGCACCATGTATAAAATATTCACAATTTCAACCCGAAACAGCAAACGATAGTGCCGGTAGATATAAGGATTGTTTTGTGTGTCATTCGCATTGATAATTGCGCTGCATCGTGAAATATAATGAAAATTTTCGCATGTTTTTGATTGTAGCCAAATCCGCAGAGCAGGGGATACAATGGAAGCAACGAAACAGCCGCCGCCGGATGACGAGGGCCCGCGATCCCGACCAAAGCACCGCGGCCGCCGGCTGATGAGAACACAAAGCAAGGAGGAAACGCTTATGGCACAAACCGCTGCGGTCAAGCAGAGCAAGGTCAATGCCCGCGCCCAGAAACAGCTGGGCCACAACACATGGCGCAAGGCGTTCATGCAGCACTACTGGTTATATATCATGATGCTGCCGGCGCTGCTCTACATGATCATCTTCAATTACCTGCCGATGACGGGCCTGTATATGGCATTTACCGATTTCAGCCCTTTCAACGGTGACACGATTCTGGAATCTGTGTTCGGCAGCCCCTTTGTCGGGCTGAAGTACTTTAAAAAGCTCTTCACCGGCCCGGACTTCTGGACGCTGTTCCGCAATACGCTGTCTATCTCGCTGGCCAACCTTTTCTTCGCCTTCCCGGCCCCCATCATTCTGGCGCTGATCTTAAATGAGCTGCGCTGCAAATGGTTCAAGCGCACAGCGCAGACGCTGGTCTACATCCCCCACTTTGTCTCCATCGTCATTGTGGCGGCGCTGACTTTCCAGATGTTCTCCACCACGGACGGCGCCATCTACCATGTGCTGACCCAGATCTTCGGCGCGAATGCGCCCGACCTGCTCAGCGACCCCAAGCTCTTTCCCGCGCTGATCGTCGGCCAGAATATCTGGAAAGAGACCGGCTACGGCACCATCATCTATCTGGCGGCGCTGTCCAGCGTGGATGTGCAGCTGTATGAGGCTGCCAAGATCGACGGCGCAGGCCGTTGGCAGCTGATGTGGCATGTCACGCTGCCCGCCATCCGCGGCACCATTGTCCTGATGCTGATCATGAAGGTCGGCCAGCTTCTGAACACCAGCTACGAGCAGATCTTCCTGATGCAGAACTCGATGAACCGCGCAGCCTCCGATGTGTTTGACACCTATGTCTACACCAAGGGCATCACGGGCGGCCAGTACTCGCTGGCAACCGCCACCGGCCTGTTCAAGTCCACCATCAGTATGCTGATGGTCGTCACCGCCAATAAGATCGCCAAGCTGTGCGGCGAGTCCGGCCTGTACTAAAGAAGGGAGCTGTGCTACAATGACAATGCCCTTTACCCATAAGAAAGACGAGGTGCGCGCCACCGGCACGCTGGAAGCCCGCACCCCCGGCGATCAGGCTGTGCAGGTTCTTTTGTATGTCATCATTGCGCTGGTGGCGCTGGCCTGTGTGCTGCCCTTCATCTATGTGGTGGCCGGCTCCTTTGCGACCGAGCGCGAGCTGACCGAGCGTCCCTTCTTCCTGATCCCGCAGGATGTATCGCTGAACGCCTACCAGTACATCCTCAAGCAGGGCGATGTGTTCCGCGGACTGAAAAATTCGGTGATCGTCACCGTGATCGGCACGCTGATCAATATGTTCGTCTCCTGCACGATCGCCTACCCGCTGTCCCGCCCCTACCTCAAGGGCCGCAACGGCTTTATCAATATGGTCATCGTCACGATGCTGTTCACCGGCGGCATGGTCCCCGCCTACATTATGGTGGTCAATGTGCTGCATCTGGGCAACACCTACTGGGCGCTCTGGCTGCCCACGGCGATGAGCGCCTTCAACATGATCATCATCAAGAACTACTTTCAGGGCATCCCCATGGAGCTGGAGGAGGCCGCCATCATTGACGGCTCCAACGATCTGATCACCTTCGTGCGCATCATCCTGCCGCTGTCCGCGCCGGTGCTGGCCTCGGTCAGCCTGTTCTACGCGGTCAGCCACTGGAACAGCTACTTCAATGCGATGCTGTACATCAACAACTCCGACATGGAGGTCATCACCATCGTGCTGCGGCGTCTGGTGTTCCTGACCACCCAGGTAGCCGAGGATTCCACCTTTGACTGGGGCGCGGCCGGTATGCCGCCCATCAAGGCTGTCAAGATGGCCACCACGGTGCTGTCTACCCTGCCGATCCTCTGCATCTATCCGTTTGTGCAGAAGTTCTTTACCCAAGGTGTCATGGTCGGCTCGGTCAAGGGCTGATACCAAGCAATACAACCACTTTTATACAAAAAGGAGAAAAACGAAAATGAAAAAGGCACTTGCCCTCTCTATGGCGCTGGCGATGTCCGCCGCCATGCTCGCAGGCTGCGGCGGCTCCGCCTCCGACAGCACCTCCGCTTCCGGCGCTGCTTCCTCTGCGGACAGCGCTGCCTCCGGCACCCCCACCGTCAGCTTTATGATCCCCGACTTCACCGGCCATGTGCTGAGCAATGAACATTCCGATGAGGTCATCGCCAAGTACGAGGCCTACACCGGCACCCATGTCGAGTGGCGCACCGAGGCCAACGACACCTACAGCGAGAAGTTCGGCCTGACCCTGATGGACAAGGACAACATGCCGATGATCCTGACCGCAACCAAGACGCTGGACCAGAACGCCAACGCAGCCGATGCTGCCAAGCGCGGCGCCTTCTGGGATCTGACCGAGTACCTGCAGGACAGCGAGGCCTACCCCAACCTGTCCCAGATCAGCCCCGATGTTCTGAAGGGCCTGACCGTGGACGGCCAGATCATCGGCATCCCCCGCTCCCGCGCCATCGGCCGCAACGGTCTGGGCTACCGCACCGACTGGGCCGAGGCCGTGGGCATCACCGAGGCCCCCAAGACGGTCGAGGATGTCTATGACATGCTCTATAAGTTCACCTATGACGATCCGGACGGCAACGGTGCCAACGACACCTACGGTCTGGAAATGTGCAAATACACCGGCCCGTGGGATATTATCCAGACATGGTTCGGCTGCGGCAACGGCTGGGTCGAGCAGGACGGCAAGCTGGTTCCCGTACACCAGACCGCTGAGTATAAGGAAGCCCTTGACTGGATGCGCAAGATCTACGCCGACGGTCTGGTCCGCCCCGACTGGGCGACTGTGGACACTGCCAACTTCCAGGTTGATACCCAGAAGGGCGTCACCGGCGTCTTTGTCGACACGATGGACGGCTCCAAGCGCATCTGGAAATACTTTGAGGACAATTCCATTGCCGACGTAAACGATGCCTCCAAAATCGCCACCATGACCTCTGTCGGCCCCATCAACGGTCACACCCTTGCCACCACCGGCTACAACGGCTTCTACCTCATCACCAAGTCCGGCGCCAAGACCGAGGAGGACGTCAAGGCCTGCCTGCACTTCCTTGACAAGATGTGCGACCCTGAGATGATGGCGCTGGCCGACTACGGTCTGAAAGACATCTGCTATGACATCAACGCCGACGGCAAGATTGTTCCCAACGGCAAGTACGACACCACCAACTGCCCGAATGCAGGTTTGAATCAGGCTGTGCCCTATGTCCCCTACCTGACCGAGCAGAACCCCGATTACCAGCTGGAAAAGGCTGACTATCAGCTGGCTTACGAGGAGAGCATTGCCAACAACGTGCAGTATGCCGTGTTCAACCCCGCGCTGGGCTACCTGACCCAGTCCGACACCTACGCCGAGTGCGGCAGCGACCTTGTCCAGATTCTGGACGATGCCCGCACCCAGTATATCTGCGGCCAGATCGACGAGGCCGGTCTGCAGGCTGCCTTCGACCAGTGGAATGCCCGCGGCGGCACGCAGGTCATTGAGGAAGTCAACGCCCTGTACGCAGCAGATAAAGCCTAATTGAATGTGAGCGCCGCAGCGGATGTTGCGGCGCTCTTTTATGATGGAGGGAAAGTCCATGCAAATCTCTGTGCGCAGCCAGACGGCTGCCCAAACCACCCTTAGCTGGCAGCCGGTGGCCGGGGCCGCCCGCTACCGCATTTTGTGGAGCGACCGCCCTGGCGAGACCGTGCGGTTCAAAACGGCGGGCGAGAGCGGGGAAAGCCTTTTCACCTTCTGCCGCTCGACGCATATCCCCTATTACATCAAGGTGCAGGCGCTGGCAGAAAACGGGGCCCTGCTGGAGGAAAGCACACCCGTGCAGACCCCCGTGGGCCGCGTGCTGCAGCAGCAGCTGGAGGCGCTGTCCCGCGGACTGGTGGCTGTCACGGCAAACACCGGTGTGTTTATCAGCTGGCGGCTCTTTAAAAGCGAGGTCACCGGCCACAACGCCACCGGCCTGACCGGCACCGACTTTGTGCTCTATAAAAACGGGGTCAGGCTGGCCACCGTGACCGACAGCACAAACTATCTTGACGCGCAGGGCACAAGCGGGGATACCTACGCCGTGGCCCCGCTGGTAAACGGCGTAGAAGGGCCCGCCTGCAGGGGCGTAAAGCCGTGGCAGAAGGGGTACTATGAGCTTCCGCTGCAAAAGCCGGCGGACGGCGTGACCCCGGCCGGGGAGCCCTTTGCCTACCACGCCAACGATATGAGTGTGGGTGATATTGACAATGACGGTGAGTACGAGTATTTTGTAAAGTGGGACCCTGACAATTCCCACGATGTGTCGATCAAGGGCTACACCGGGCGGTGCTTTATCGACTGCTATAAGCTGGACGGCACGCTGGTCTGGCGGCTGGACATGGGGCAGAACATCCGCGCCGGAGCGCACTACACCCAGTTTATGGTGTACGACTTCAACGGGGACGGCAGGGCCGAGATGGCTGTCAAGACCGCGCCCGGCACCGTGATGACCCGCTTTGCGCCGGACGGCACCGTGCTGTCCCGCCGGTATATCACGATGCCGCAGAAGGATCTGGACGCCGGGTACAGCCACGCGGACAACTATGTCTGCACGGCGCAGGATTACCGCCTGCATATGGCCGAGGTGTTCCGCCGCTGGCACACCCACCCCGAGGTCGTAAACGGCCGCTGGCCCGCCACGGTGGAGCAGTGCTTCGGCCTTGCGCCGCAGTACGCCTACCCCCTGTGCGAGGCTGATGCCCTTGCGCTGGCCGACTATTTCCTTGATGTGTACGCGCCGAGCCGCAGCCCCAAAAACGAGCTGCGCAGGTTCGAGGGCTTTGTCTATGACGGCCCCGAGTACCTGACGATGTTCGGCGGGGACGGCGCCGAGCTGGACACGATCGACTACCCCTACCCCCGCGTGGATGACGGCCTTTTGTGGGGCGATTATGCAATGCCCCGCATCGAGCCGTGCAACCGCGTGGACCGCTTTAACGCCGGGGTGGCCTATCTGGACGGTGAGCGCCCCTATCTGATCGCCTGCCGCGGTTACTACACCCGCGCCACGCTGGCGGCCTACGACTTTTTTGAGAACCGCTTTCACAAGGTATGGGGTATCGACTCCGGCTTTGTGCCGATGGCGAACCCCTTCAACGACAGCGGCTGCCATCTCGCTGTCGGCACCGACCCTGTGTACGGCATTCTGGCCGGGCAGGGCAACCACAGTATTTCGACTGCTGACATTGATGGGGACGGCTGCATGGAAATTGTGTACGGCGCAGCAGCCATCGACCATGACGGAAGCCTGCTCTACTCCAAATACGGCACCCTGCCGGACGGCAGAACCCGCGCCAAGTTCGGCCACGGCGATGCGATGCATGTGGCCGACATCGACCCTGACAGCCCCGGTCTGGAGATCTTCAATGTTTATGAGGAGGGCGAGCGCGCCCCCTACGGCTGGGCACTGCGCGATGCCGAGACTGGCGATGTCCGCTTTGGCGAATATGCCGAGGAGGATCTGGGCCGCTGCATGATCGGCAAGATCGACCCGAACACCCGCGGTCTGCAGGTCTGGGTCAAGGATGTGTACGATGTAAACGGGCGCAAGCTGGAGCTGCCCACCCCCGGCACCAACATGAAAATCTACTGGGCGGGCGATCTTTCGACCCAGATCACCGATGGTGCGGACTATCTGCACGGCGATCAATACGGCGTCATTAACGATCTGACCCACGGCGTCATGCTGCAGCCCGCGGGCACTGCCACCAACAACGGCACCAAGGGCAACCCCTGTCTGGTGGCCGATGTGCTGGGTGATTTCCGCGAGGAGCTGCTGGTGCGCACGGCGGATGACACCGCCATCCGCATCTACACCACCACCGATCTTACCCCCCACAAGCTGTTTACCCTGATGCACGATGCGCAGTACCGCTGCGGCGTGGCATGGCAGAACAACTGCTACAACCAGCCGTGCTACCCGTCCTTCTACTATGCAGGCGACATGGATTTTGCCAATGTGCTGCCGCAGCTGAACGCCAAGCCTACCCTCTGGATGGCGGGCGATTCCATCATGCAGAGCTACGCCCCCGGCGATAAACCGGTGACAGGCTGGGGCGAGGTGCTGCACACGCTGGCGCACGGTGACGCTGTATGCCAAACCGCCCACCGCGCGGACTGCCCCTTCCCGCAGGAGATGCGCTACGAGCTGCCGGGCCTTGTCATTGACAACTGCGCCATGGCGGGCCGCAGCAGCAAGACCTTCCGCGAGGAGGGGCGGCTGGACGACATTGCCGCGCATATCCGCCCCGGTGATCTGCTGGTGGTCAGCTTCGGCCATAACGATGCCAACCGCGCAAAGGCCGAGCGCTATGTCCCGGCGGATGCCTTCGGCGAGAGCCTGCGCCCCTTCTGGGACGCTGCCCGCAGCCACGGCGCAGTGTGCATCTTTGCCTCCCCCGTGGCGATGCGCGAGTTTGACGAGGCCGGTGTCTGCCACCCCTCGTTTGCCGCCTACCGCGAGGCGATGCGCGCCTTTGCCGCCGAGGTCGGCGCGCCGTTTATCGACCTTGGCGCCGCTACCGCCGCCGCCAACACCGCCTTTGGCGCTGAGCGCTGCAAGGCCCGCTATATGTGGGTGGGCGCAAAGCAGGACAACGCCCACCAGCAAAACGCCGGCGCCTGCCGCACGGCACAGGCCTTTGTGCAGCAGCTTTTGCAGGATACCACCCCGGCACTGGATGTGCTGCGGGCGAATTTCAAATAAATTTTGACAAAAAAGAAGGTTTTGTTTATGAACTACACCGAACCGAAGGTCATTTACACCTGCTTCCCCGGCGGCAAGCATAAGGTGCTGACGATGAGCTATGATGACGGCCGTTTGGAGGACCGCCGCCTTGTCGAGCTGTTCAACCGCTACGGCATCCGGGGCACCTTCAACCTGAACGGCGGTCTGCCCCGCCCCGAGCGCATCCCGGAGAGCGAGTGGGTCGAGCTGTACAAGGGCCATGAGGTCGCCTGTCACACCTACCACCACCCCACCATCTCCCGCAGCCCGCTGGACCAGACCGCCCGGCAGGTGCTGGCCGACCGTATGCAGCTTGAGGGCGTCATGGGCTACCCCGTGCGCGGCCTTGCCTACCCCAACGGCAGCTGGACACCGGGGATCGCCGCCCTGCTGCCCGCGCTGGGCATCCGCTACGCCCGCGTGGTGGGTGACACCCACGACTTTGCGATGCCCCACGATTTTATGACATGGAAAGCCACCTGCCACCACACCCACAACCTGCTGGAGGACGGCAAGCGCTTTGTAGAGCTGTACAAGACGCAGTATCTCTACATGATGTATGTCTGGGGCCACAGCTTTGAGTTCCGCACCGAGGAGGACTGGGCCCTGATGGAGCAGTTCTGCCAGCTGGCCGGCGGGCGCGAGGACACCTGGTACGCCACCAACATCGAGATCGTGGACTACATGGCCGATGCCGCCCGCCTGCAGTACACCGCCGCGGGCGATAAGGTCTGCAACCCCAACGCCCAGTCCATCTGGGTCGAGGTGGACGGCCGCCACTATGAGATCCCCGCCGGAAAGACAGTGGCGCTGGTATAAGCGGATTCGCAATTTAAAAAGGAGAGAGCAATGGCAAACCTGATTTTTGACAAGGCCCAAATCGAGACTGCGATCGACAAGATCGTGGACCGCACGATGCGGATGGACATGACATGGGACTGGCCCTGCGGCGTGGCCTACTACGGCATCTGCGAGGCATATGAGGTCACCAAAAACGAGCGCTACCTGCAGCTGGTCAAGGACCGCGTGGACGAGTATATCGAGCTGGGCCTGCCGAGCTGGACGGTCAACACCTGCTCAATGGGGCACTGCCTGATCACCCTGTATGAGCATACCGGCGATGAAAAGTATCTGGACATCGCCAAAAGCAAGGTCGAGTATCTGGAAAAAGAAGCGCTGCGCTTCGGGGATCATGTTCTGCAGCACACCGTCTCGGTCAACAACGACTTCCCCGAGCAGGCGTGGGCGGATACGCTCTTTATGGCGGGCTTCTTCCTGCTGCGGATGGGCGTGCTTTTGAAGGACGAGGCTCTGATCGATGATGCGCTGAACCAGTATTACTGGCACATCAAGTACCTGCAGGACCCTGAGAGCGGGCTGTACTACCACGGCTACAACAACATCACCGGCGACCATATGTCGGGCATCAAGTGGGGGCGCGCCAACGCATGGGCGGCCTACACGATGTCGCAGGTCGGCGTGCGGCTGCCGCAGTGCTACCTCTACCCCAAGTTCTTGGATGTGGTCGGCAGCCTGAACGACCAGCTGGCCGCGCTCAAGCTTTACCAGACCGAGAACGGCCTGTGGCGCACGATCGTGGACGATGCCGCCTCCTATGAGGAGGTCAGCGCAAGCGCCGGTATCGCCGCCGCCATGATCGCCAAGGGCAACCCGCTGCACATCAAGTACATCAACAAGGCCATCCCCGGTATGCTGGCCAACGTCAGCCCGGACGGCCGTGTGCTGAATGTCTCGGGCGGCACGGCGGTCATGAAGGACGCCGACGGCTACCGCGGCATCAGCCGCGACTGGATTCAGGGCTGGGGTCAGGGTCTGGCACTGGCCTTCTTCGCCGGTGTGCTGAACTACGACAACGTCCGCTCGGACGGCGCGCTGTAAATTGTCTGACAGGGCAAAAGCCCCCGCTGCCATAAGCAGCGGGGGCTTTTGCCTGCATATCGATGTTTTGCCCTTTCTCAATCCAGCCGGAACACCTGCTCCAGCTTGGGCTGGGCACCGGTGACGGGGTCCATTTCCAGCTCCAGAATGTCCTTCATGTAGTCGTTCCAGCGGTCAACGACCGGGCTTTCGGCCTGTACCTTTTCGGCGTAGGCAACACCCTTTTCGCACTCGTAATAGCCGAACAGCTCATCGTTGCAGTAGAAAATGCTGTAATTGCAGATGCCTGCATCCTTCAGCACCTTGACCATCTCGGGCCAGATTTCCGCGTGGCGGCGCTGATATTCTGCCTTGCAGCCGGGCTTGATGCGGCCCTTCCATGCCATATGCTCCATTTGTATACGCTCCTTTTGTTATACAAGCTTTTCCAGCTCCAGCTTTGCGCGGCGGCAATGCTCCAGCTCGGCTACGCTGCCGTCCCATGCCTCGTTCTCACCGACAAAGCGCACCGTGCTGTCCTTGACGGTCAGGCCGTCCACGCAGCGGGCGTACAGCGCCGGGATGGCGTGCGGGTAGATGTGCCGGGCCGAGGGCTGCTCGTCAAACAGGCCGCCGGGCTGGGTGCCGCGGTGCTGCAGCGTCAGGTGCATCTCGCTGATGCGCAGGTCCTGAATTTCGCTGTCCGGCTCGCCGGCCGCAAAGGCGCAGCTTTCACTTGTCAGGTACAAATGGTCAAAGCTGACGCGGCGGATCACGCCTGCCGGGCCGGTCTTGCCCTTGCGCGGTGTGGCGCTGACAAACACCGGCTCGCCCTTGCCCCACCAGCCCGGCGCACCGGGCAGCTGGTAGGAGTCGGCGTAGCGGCGGGTGCAGCCGGTCAGATGGTGGACATGGATGTCCTCCACCGTGCCGCCGTCCCGCACCCAGACGCCCACCGCGCGGGAGCAGTCGTCAATGACGCAGTCGCTCAGCGTCACATTGCGGATCACACCGTGGGTCTCGGTTCCGATTTTCAGCGCAGAATCGCGGGAATGTAAGATGCAGCCCGTGATGGCCACATTCTCGCTTGCACCGTAGCGGCGGGACATCGGCCCGGTGGATTTGACCACGATGGCGTCATCGCCGGTGCGCACGATGCAGTTGGAGATGACGACATCCTGGCAGCAATCGGGGTCGATGCCGTCATTGTTGGCGCCGCGGTCATCGTTTAAAATCATGATGTTCTGGATGCGCACATGCCGGCAGCCTGCCATGTGCAGCGTCCAGAACGCCGCGTCCTGCAGGGTCACATCGCGCACGGTAAAGTTTTCGACTGCCTCAAACAGCATCATGCGCGGGCGGAATGCCTCGCAGAATTTCGGGCATTCGTGGAAGCCGTTGTCCACATCCTTGTCCAAAAACACCTTGTCGCCCTGACCGTAGATCGTGCCCATGCCGCTGATGGTCACATTCTTGGCGTGGCTGGCCCCCAAAAAGAAGCCGCCCTCCCAGCCGTCGGCGGTGTCGTCAGGGTCGGTGCCGTCCCCGCCCTGAGGGAACGGGGTAATATCGGCGGGGTTCAGGCTGCTGATAAGCACCGCGCCGCTCTCCAGATGCAGTTCCACATTGTCCTTCAGCAGCACGGAGCCGCTTAAAAACCGACCCG